>Ga0194128_10001056_pt1 | contig 48902 bp, 45 predicted proteins | sample TA2KigCa65mmetaG_FD_148650 | JGI IMG/M metagenome (GOLD analysis project Ga0194128, IMG submission 148650) | Freshwater microbial communities from Lake Tanganyika, Tanzania - TA2015037 Kigoma Deep Cast 65m | ecosystem: Environmental > Aquatic > Freshwater > Lake | place: Tanzania: Lake...
AACGCGGTCCGCATCGCCCACCGTGAGATTCGCCTTCGGCCTCCCCGTCCGCATGCTCTACCTCCTGTAGAGCAAGACGACGGGGCCTGTCGATTTATTCGACTTTCTTCAGAGACGGGACACTAGCAAGGCGCGCCCGGATCGTGGTATCGGCTCTGGGGCCGACCCCCTCCCCCATGCGAACCTCCGCCACCTGTCGCTCGATCCTTGCCGCCTCGGTCCTCCTCGTCGTCGCTGCGTGCGGGGGCGGCAGCGGGACGGCCGGCCCGTCCGATCTCGAGAGCATTCCGGAGCTCGGACCGTGGAACGCGGGCGTCCCGCTCCCGGCGGAGCCGCAGGAGAGCGGCGATCCGGTGCGCGGCCGGCACCTCCTCCTGAACGGCGACTTCATGACCTGCGGCGTTCCCTGGAAGATCTACTCGAACCCCGCTCTCCGCGACTTCGTCGCGCGCGGCTTCGGCGGCGGCGCGAATGCGCCGACGATCCCCGGTCGCGAAGGGAACAACGCCGAGCTCCCGTACTACATGAATGCGTTCACCTCGCCGGACGGGGCCGAGGTCGTCAACGCGAACTGCCTCCTCTGTCACGGCGGCACTTTCAACGGCGAGCTCGTGATCGGCCTCGGCAACGCGAACGCCGACTTCACGGGCGGCTTCGGCGACTCCGGCGTCGGCGGATCCCTGCCGCCGGCGCTCCTCGACGCGCTCGGTCTCGACACGGCAGAGAAGGCGAACCTCCAGAAGATCCTCGGCCGCGGCGCGGTCCTCGGGCCGACGACCGCGATGCGCACGATCGGCCAGAACCCGGCCGAGATGCTCGCGGTCATCCTGATGGTGCACCACGACCGCGACACGCTCGCCTGGAGCGACGACGAGGTGACGCCGATCGTGATCAAGGATCACGACGGAAGCGAGCTGGTCGACGTCAAGGTCACGTCCGACCCGCCGCCGTGGTGGCGCGCGCACAAGAAGAACGCGCTCTTCTACAACGGCATGGCGCGCGGCGATCACCGCGGCACGATGGCGCTCGCGACGTCCGTCTGTGTCGACGACGTCGAGCGGGCACGCCAGGTCGACGAGATGTTCCGCGACATCCAGGCGTTCGTCGGCTCCGTGCGCCCGCCCGCGTATCCGTTCGAGATCGACGAGGACCTCGCGGCGGACGGCCATGCGCTCTTCGTGCAGAGCTGCGCCGGCTGCCACGGGACCTACTCGGCGAACGAGGACGAGGAGACCTACCCGAACCTCCTGATCCCGCTGAACGTGATCGGCACCGATCCGATGGTCGCGAACGCGGGCGTCGTACACGCTCCCGAGCTCGTCGACTGGTACAACGGCTCCTTCTACGGACAGATCACGCGCATGGAGCCGAACGACCCGTTCCCCGGCTACATGCCGCCGCCGCTCGACGGCATCTGGGCGACCGCGCCCTTCCTGCACAACGGCTCCGTGCCGACGGTCGAGCTCCTGCTGAAGTCGAGCGCGCGGCCGACGGTCTGGCGCCGCGTCGACCTCGACAGCCGGAACTTCGACCAGGAGGCGCTCGGCTGGCCGTGGCTCGAGGTGCCGGTCCCGCAGGCCGAGGTTCCCGAGAGCGAGCGCGAGCTCGTCTACGACACGACGTACCTGAGCCAGTCGAACCAGGGCCACCCGTTCGGCGACCACCTCTCGGACGCCGAGCGCCGGGCGGTCATCGAGTACCTGAAGACGCTGTAGCCGCTCTCGGTGCAGGTTGGCCGGGAAGGGACTTGGAAGCTCCGATCGCGGCCTGGGCTCGGTTCAGTAGCCTGGGATGGTCGTTGGATCGATGAGTCCGTGCCGCACCCAGCCCTTGCGGGCGAGCCAGGTGCGCGCGTGTGCGACCTCTGGACTCTCCTGAGCGGGAGCCCCAGCTCGTTTCCGGTTCCAGCCGGTGAACCAGCGTCCGGAGGAAGCCTCGTCGATCCGCACCGGAGGTGCCACGCCGAAGCGCTTGAACCAGTGCCTGCGTGCGTTCAGGAGCACGTACGCCAGAGCGGATCGCACTTCACGCGGCGTCCGGAGGAGCCGCAGATGGTAGCGCCCGTCGAGGACCGCTCCCGTGCGCGCGAAGGCGCGGTTCACGACCCTTGCGAGACGCGCCGCAACCGCCTTCATCCCGCGCCCGAGCGCGTCCTTGGAGTCCGCTTCGACGATCAGGTGAGCGTGATCACGCTGGAGGGAGTAATGCAGGACGCGGAACTCGCCTCGCTCGCAGCACTTCCGCAGGCTCTTCTGGAACTCGCGTACGAGCCTGCGGCAACGAAGGCTCCGCAGGCCACCTCGCACGCGCAACGTCACGTGCGACGGACACTCGCCCGGCAGATCCGGCCGAGCACGGTGCTGCACGCGCGGCCGCGGCCCCCGGCGGCCGACCGGCTCCTTTCCGAGGTCCGCCGCGCCCCGAGCGCCGCCGCAAATCATCGAAGGAGAGCTGCCCCCGCACGATTCGAGACTACCGCATGAGAAGAAAGTAGTCAAGACTAATAAAAGAAATCACGAAAGAATCGGGCGCTGTTCGAAGCACGAAGCCCAAACCACCCCCTAACCGCCAAACGTGACCGCACGAACGTCGCGCGCCGAGACTCGGCCGCGCGCTACGCGCGCGGACGGCTCGCGTCTTGGGTCCCCTCGAGACGCGGCTCGAGCGCGATCACGACGAGCGTGCGGAAGTACGCGCGCGCTTCGTCCTCCGGCTTCGTGGAAACGTCCTCGAACGGACCGAGCATCGCGACGAAGCGCGCGTAACGCGGATGCTCGCGGAAGAAGCGCACGTAGACCTCGGCACCTTCGTCCCCGCTCGCGTCGCGCGCACGGGCCGAGAAGCGCACGCCGCGGCGCACGAACTCGATCTCCGGACTTGCGCGCACGTTCCTCACCCACTCCGAGCGCTCGCCGTTCGCGGGAGCGACGAAGACCGTCCCGGTCGCGGAATCATGGCCGAGCTCGTCGACCATCACCTCGCGCGGCTGCCCCGTGCGCCGGCCGCGCGTCGTCACGAGGATCCAGTCGATGCCGAGGATGCGCTCGTAGCCGCGGACGCCGGCGTGGTGGAGCGTGATCGGAAGACGGAAGAGGAAGCGGCGAAGGCGACCCCGCGGCCCGGCGCTCAACGTCGTGTCCGCGGCTTCCGCGGCTTCCGCTGCTTCCGCTGCCCGAGCGCGAGGCGACGGCCGACGTCGATCAGGAACGGGCCCGCGAGCGCGTTCCGCCCGAGAAGCATGCGGTGGATCATCGGCCCGCGGTCGACGAGGCCGATTTCGATCCGCTTCTCGACGCCGCCGAGGCGCAGCATCGTCTCGACGAAAATCCGCGGCGTGCAGTGCCCGCTGCTCGAGCGCACGGCGCCGTGCCGCGCGACCGGCGCCGTGACGCGTGTCCGCGGGCGGACGGCGTTCCTCCGGCGCACGACGTCGAAGCCGACCTCGCCGTTCCCGAGGAGCTCGATGTTCTCGACGTGGAGCGCGCTCGAGCGCGCTCCGGTGTCGACCTTCGCGCGAAGGCCGAACACCTTCCACTCGGGGAGGTCGACGTACTCGGTCCAGCCGATGACGACGGAGGTCTCGTCCGCTTCGGTCGCGCGCGCGGCGCGGCCGCGACTCTCCCGCACGTCGGTGGCCGCGGCCTTCACCCGTGGGATCTCCCGGCGGCGCGCGAGCGCGCCACGGCGACTGCGCGACGCGGTGGCTTCCTCCGGACCCCGCGAGCGCCGCGCCCCGGCGGCGCCAGGCTCTTCAACGTCAGGTTCTTGCCGAAGCAGAGAAGGACGTCGCCGGCGACGATCGCGCGGTCGCGGCGCGGATTCGGGATCGTCAAGCTGCCGCGCTGGATCGTCAGCACGATCACGTCGCGGTCGCGGAGACCGCTCGTGCCGATCGTCTTGCCGCAGAGGAGCGAACCCTCGGCGATCGGGATCTCCATCACGCCGTAGCCCTTGTGCAGCGTGAGCCGCTGGCGCAGGTCGACCTCGGGGAACAGCACCTCGTCCTCGATCAGCCGCACGATCTCGCCCGCGACGTCGACGCCGGTCGCGCGCTCGATCCCCTCGAGCCCGGGCGACGAGTTGACCTCCATCACGACCGGGCCGTCGCGTCCCTCGAGCATGTCGACGCCGGCGACGCGCAGGCCGAGGATCTGCGCGGCGTGCACGGCCGTCGCGCGGTACACGTCGTCGAGGTGGGCCACCTCGACGCGGCCGCCGCGGTGCACGTTGCTGCGGAACTCGCCCCGCTCGGCGACGCGACGCATCGCCGCGACGACGCGCCCCCCGACGACGAGCGCGCGCACGTCGCGCCCGCGGCTCTCCTGGACGAACTGCTGCAGGAGGACGTTCATCTTCGCGGGACCAGAGAGCGTCTCGATCACTGCCTCGGCGACCTTCGTCGTCTCCGCGAGGATCACGCCGACTCCCTGCGTCCCTTCCAGGAGCTTGACCACGACCGGCGCGCCGCCGAGCCGCTCGATGCCGGACAGGATCTCCGACGGATTGCGGACGAAGACGGTCTTCGGGATGCCGACGCGATGCCGGCTCAGGACCTGCAAGGCGCGCAGCTTGTCCCGCGAAACGCTGATCGCGTGCGACGGGTTCACGCAGAACACGCCCGTCTGCTCGAACTGGCGCACGACCGCGGCGCCGAAGAACGTGATCGAAGCGCCGATGCGGGGGATCACCGCGTCGTAGCCGCGAAGCTCGCGGCTCCGGTAGTACAGCCGCGGCTGCTCCTGCTCGACCTCGATCGAGAACGAGAGCGTGTTGAGCACGCGCGCGACGTGACCGCGCTGCTCGGCCGCCTCCTTGAGGCGCCGCGTGGTGTAGAGCCTCGGCCCCCGCGACAGGATCGCGACACGCATGCAGAGTACTTCCTACCTCGTCCGCCAGCGCCCGACGCTTCCTGGATATTTCATCCCTCGCGGAGTCGCAACGCAGGTCGGGAGCCGCTTCTTGACCACTTCGCCTGCTCACGCCTATGGGAAGCTCCAGCCGGAGGTGTACGTGAACGACGCGGCGACGTTGAAGAAAAAGGTGATCGCGACCGTCGACGAGATCGCCGGGACGTTGCTCGACGTCTCGCATTTCATCCATGCGAATCCCGAGCTCGCCTTCAAGGAGAAGATCGCCGCGGCACGGCTCGGTGAGGCGCTCACGGGAGCGGGCCTGCCGCTCGAGCGCGGCGCGTACGGTCTCGAGACCGCCTTCGCGGCGGACTTCGGTCGCGAAGGCACCCCATGCGTCGCTCTTCTCGCCGAGTACGACGCCCTTCCCGGCATCGGCCATGCCTGCGGGCACAACTTGATTGCGGCTTCGTCGCTCGGGGCGGCGCTCGCGCTGCACCGCCTCGGGCCGGATCTTCCAGGACGCGTCCGTCTCCTCGGCACGCCTGCCGAGGAGGGCGGGGGCGGAAAGGAGCTGATGGCGCGAAAGGGAGCGCTCGAGGGCGTCGACGCAGCGATGATGATCCATCCCGCGGGAGTCAACCTCGCGACGATGCCGTGCATCGCCGTCGCCGACGCCAGCGTCGCGTACCGCGGGCGCTCCGCGCACGCCTCGGCGCAGCCCCACGACGGCGTGAACGCTCTCGACGCGCTCGTGATCGCGTACCAGGCGATCGCGGCGCTGCGGCAGCACATCCGTCACACGGAGCGGATCCATGGCATCGTCACGTTCGGCGGCGACGCGCCGAACGTCGTCCCGGAGCGCGCTTCGGGACGCTTCCTGGTGCGCGCCGCGGACCAGAAGTCGCTCGACGACCTCAAAGCCCGCGTCGAGGGCTGCTTCGCGGCCGGCTCGGCGGCGACGGGCGCCACGGCGGAGGTCGAATGGGGCTCCGTCGACTACCTCGATCTGAAGACGAGCTGGCCACTCGCGAACGCTTTCCAGGCGAACGCGGAGTCGCTCGGCCGCCGCTTCTTCCCGGTCGAGCGTCTGCCACTGACGATGGCGGGCAGCACCGACATGGGGAACGTGAGCCACCGGGTGCCGTCGATCCATCCGATGATCTCCTCCGCGCCCGCGCACGTCACGATCCACAACGCGGAGTTCGCGAAGTACGCGGGCTCCGAGATGGGCGACCAGGCGGTCCTCGACGGCGCGAAGGCGCTCGCGATGACCGCGATCGACTTCCTCTGCGACGCGGAGCTCCGCGCGCAGACGCGCGCGCAGTTCGAAGCAGCCTTGGCGGCACGATGAAGGCGGTCCGCTGTCACGAGGCCGGTCGCATCCGCGTGACCGACGTCCCGGAGCCCTCGGGCGACGGCATCGACGTGCGCGTCCGCGCCGCGGGGATCTGCGGCTCCGATCTGCACCTCCTCGCGGCCGGCGTCCCGCTGCCGGGCACGCTCGGACACGAGCTCGCGGGCACGCTCGCGGACGGCACGCCCGTCGCGATCGAGCCGCTCGCGCCGTGCGGGACCTGCACGGCGTGCCGCTCCGGGCGGTACAACCTCTGCAGCGAAGGCCCGGCGATGATCTTCGGCATCGGGCGCGACGGCGGGATGGCGGAGAAGGTGCGTGTTCCGAAGTCGGCGCTCGTGCCGCTTCCCGCGGGCGTCGACGTCTCGAACGCGTGCCTCGTCGAGCCGCTCGCGGTCGCGATCCACGGCATGCGCCGCGCCGGCGTCCGACCGGGCGAGCGCGTCGCCGTGGTCGGCGGCGGGACCATCGGCCTGGTCGCGGTCGCCGCGGCACGTGCCGCCGGTGCGGAAGCCGACCTCGTCGCCCGCCACGACGTGCAGCGCGTCGCGGGCGACCGGCTCGGAGCGGGTATCGCGAAGGACGATCGTCAGTACGACGCGGTCGTCGACGCGGTCGGAACGAGCGAAGCCGTGGAACGAGCGATCGCTCTCGCCTCACCCGGCGGCCGGCTGATCCTCCTCGGCAGCTACTGGGACGGAATGCGGGTTCCGGGGTTCGCGCTCTGCATCAAGGAGATCGACGTCTTTCCCGCGAGCTTGTACGCTCGCGAAGGGGGAAGTCGGGACGTGGACGCGGCGGCGGCGCTCCTGGCGCGTGAGCCGGAGATCCCGCGGGCGATCATCACGCACCGGTTTCCTCTCGAAGCGGCGGAGGAGGCCTTCCGCGTCGCCGCGGATCGAAAGGCGGGGGCGATCAAGGTGGTTCTGGAGCCGTGAGATCCGCGGGAGGAGAGCGAGGATGATCGAACTGCGAACGACGCGCGCGGGAGTCGCCGCGCTCGCTGCCGTGCTCGCGATCTCTCAGCTCTCCGGCTGCGGCGCCTGCTGGCCCGGCTCGTGTACGGACTCTCCCGCCTCGCCGACGCCCACGCCGACGCCGGTCGGCTCCGTGACGCCGACGCCGGAGCCGACGGCGTCTCCGTCCGCCGTCTGCCAGGTCGAGCGCAACGCCGACGACGTCCCCGCGAACCTCTACGCAGCCGTGGAAGCCGGCTGCCCCCGGCTCGTTCTCGATCCCGATAAACCGCGCGCCGATGACATCGGCAGCGCCGGCATCACCGGCTCCGCGATTTGCGAGGCCGGGCGCATCACGACGGGCGAAGGCGATGCTGCGGAGAGCTCCTTCTTCTTCCGGTTCAGCTGCGACGCGGAGCGGCCCTGGGAGATCAGCGCCGCGACCGTGAGCGCGGAGTCGGCGAACGACATCGAGCTCGCCGCGATGTGCGACGGCGTCTCGTTCACGAAGACGTTCACGCAGGGCCAGGTGCTCGAGGAAGAGCTCTGGATGGAGAACGAAGAAGACATCATGGCGGTCTGGGACGCGTTCGAGGGTGCCTGCGAAGGATTCGCGACCGACAGCGCCTCGTATCGAGATTGCGCGCGCTACTGCAACGGCGAGGACTCGCTCCTCGAGGCGCTGAACGGGCTCGCCGAGCAAGGCACCGATCTCCTCGACGGAGTCTCGGTCGCGGTCGAGTGCTACCTGGCTCTCTTCGATTCGGAGGCCATCGGCTCCTTCCTCGAGACCGTCGAGAGCACGGACCTCGACACGGACGTCAGTGTTCTCGTGTCCACGTCGTGCCAGTGCATCCCGAATACGGCCTTCCTCGAGTGCCTCGGCAGCACGACGTTCCCCTGCTTCGCCGCCGACGGCTCGTACAGTGCCGAATGCGGCGAGAACTGCTGGGAGGAAGAGGGCGAGGTCACGACCTCCTGCGAGGAGTGAGGAGCGCCGGACGGCTCGGCGGGACTACGGCGCGAGCGCGAGAGACCAGGCGCCGCCGCTCGCGCGCGCGGTGAAGAGGAGCCCGCCGCCGGCGGTCTCCTGCGACTCGACGTCGTCGAGCCCGCTCGACTCGACCTCCGGCGCACCGTGCTTCGCGCCCGGGTAGAAAACGACGAGCTCCACGCCCTCGCCCGCCTGCTCGCCGGAGACGAAGAGCGTTCCGGCCGCGGGATCGTACCGCGTCTCGACGAGGCGCCCCGGCGCGGCGCGCGGATAGGCGCGCGTCAGCTCGTCGACGAGGTCGGTGCGCTCGCCGAGCACGGCGTTCGTCGAACAGTCGAGGTCGAACTCGCCCCAGGGATAGGGAACGCGGCCGGCGCGCACGTCGCCGACCTTGTGCGGATCGCCGCACGACTCGCGCCACGTCCAGAGCGTCGCGCTGAAACGAAGCTCGTCCTGGAACGCCTGGTGATCGAGGAAGTAGCCGTCGCCGCTCGGACCGGCGCGCCGCGGATCCGCGCCCCACTCGCCGCTCAAGACCGGCGCCCCGCCGAAGCGGACCGCCTCGTCGCGCGCCACCTGGAACGCGGCTCGCGTGATCGGGCTGCCGGTGAAGCCGCCCGTGTACACGTGCGGCGCGTAGACCACGTCGCGGTCGCGCGCGAAGTCGGGCGGTGCGCCCTGCCCGAGCGCCGACCAGAGCCCGGACGGCTCGAAGAGGACGAGGTGCGAAGGCGCGCCTGCGGCGGCTTCAGCGGCGCGGATCTCGGCGAGCGCTTCGCCGTAGAGCGCGGGAAGACCCGCTTGTGCGCTCGGCGTGAACGCGTTCGGCTCGTTCATGAGGTCGTACCCGGCGACGGCGGGATCGGTCGCGAACCGCGCGGCGAGATGACCGAGCATGCGCGCGTAGCGCGTACGGATGCCGACGTCCCCGGGACCCGGAACGTCTCGCCAGAACGCGTCGAACGCCGCGACGACGGCCGGGCTCGTCTCGCGCACGCCGGCGGAGGTACAGCGCGGCCGATCGCCGTCGAACGTCGCCCAAGCGGGCGCGCCGTCCCAGCCGATCGCCGGCTCGGTCGGCGGAGCGCACTCCTCGTCCGGACGCGCCGCGAGAGTCGCGTTCCACGCGTCCTGGTGCAGATCGAGGATCGAGTAGATGCCGTGGCGCTCGAGAAGACGCACCGCTCCCTCGATCTCGTCGAGGTACGCTTCGTCGTAGACGCCTGCCTCCGGCTCGACGCGCGACCACGAGAGGAGCAAGCGGACGGCGTTCCAGCCGATCGCCTGCATCCGCGCCGCGTCCTCCTCGGTCAGCGGGAACGTCGTGGGGAATTCGGTGCCCTGCCAGTACTCCGCGTACGCGTTGACGTTGACGCCGCGGAGCAGGACCTCGCGGCCCTCGCCGTCGACGATCCGGCCGCCGGCGACGGGATCGGGCTCGGCGTGCAGGAAGTGGAGCGCCGTCGCGGAGTCGTCGCTCCCGTCGCCGGAGCAAGCGGCGAGCAGTGCCGCGAGCACGAGAGCGGGAGCGAGCGAAGCGAAACGGCGCAGCATCGACCGAGTCTCCGGAACGCGGCCGAAGCGGTCAAGACCGCCTGAGCTTCGCACCTCAGGCGACGAGAAAACGCGGCCGAGTAGCTCGGTGTCTCGGCGGTGGATCGATTGCCGACTCGACCGACCCTCGATAGCGTCTCCCGGTGGCGCACCGCCGCGATCGTACGGTCGTGCAACGAAGAGCGCGAAAAATCGCCGCCGCGTTGGCGGCCGTGGCCGGCTCCGCGCTCCTGGCTCCGCTCGCGTCGGACGGACGGGAAGCGCTCTGCGACATCCCGGTCGTGCAGACGCGCTCGGGGCCCCTCTGCGGCCGCGCGGTCGAGGCGGCTCCGCCCGGAGGCGAGAAGCGAGCGCTGCAGGCCTACCTCGGCATCCCCTACGCCGCGCCGCCGATCGGAGCGCGCCGCTGGCGAGCGCCGGCTCCCGCGGAGCCGTGGCAGGGAATCCGCAGGAGCGACGACTTCGGACCGATCTGTCCGCAGCATCTCCCGGAGGACGTCTCGATCGAGACGAGCGAGGACTGCCTCACGCTGAACGTGTGGACTCCCGATCCGAAGGGAGCCCTGCCGGTGATGGTGTTCCTGCACGGCGGCTCCTTCCTCGACGGCGGGAGCTCACTCCCGCTCTACGACGGTGCGCATCTCGCCGCGACGGGACCGGTCGTCGTCGTGACGCTCAACTACCGGCTCGGCGTGCTCGGCTTCCTCGCCGGCATCGACGGGTTCGGCGGCAACTATGGAATTCTCGATCAGCAGCTCGCGCTCCGCTGGGTGCGCGAGAACGCGGCCGCGTTCGGCGGCGATCCGGCGCGCGTGACGCTCTGGGGCGAGAGCGCCGGTGCGATGTCGGTCGGAATCCATCTCCTCGACGAGGAGAGTGCAAAGCTGTTTCGCGCCGCGATCCTCGAGAGCGATCCGTACGGGATCCCCTACAAGACGCCCGAGCAGGCGCGCGGGTACGCGAACGCCGTCGTCGCGGCGCTCGGCTGCTCGTCGGACGACGACGATGACGACGTCTCCGCGTGTCTCCGCGACGCGCCGATCGATCGCATCCTCGAGGCGCAGATGAAGCCGCCGTTCACCGAGGCGCTGCTCCTCGGCCTTCCGTCCTTCGTTCCCTGGGCGCCCGTCGTCGGAAGCCCGCCGCTCGCGATGCAGCCGGTGCAGGGCCGCATCGACAAGCCGATGATCCTCGGCACGAACACGGACGAAGGTACGCTCTTCGTGGCACTTCAGGAGCGCGCGATCGGAAGCATCGGGGCGATCAAGTACGTCCTCGAGACGGAGCTCGCGCTCGGCGACCATGCGGGGAAAGCGAGAGCGCTCTATCCGCCGCTCGGTCCCGGCGGCGACCCGGAAGCGCTCTCGCACCTCGTCACCGACTACCTCTTCACGTGCGCGAGCCGGTTCGTGCTGGGACGGAGCACGGCACCTGCGTGGTCGTACGAGTTCCGCTACGCCCCCTCGTTCTCGATCTGGCCCAGCTTCCCCGTCTGCGCGCCGTCGACGGGACGGGTCTGCCACGGAGCGGAGCTCCCGTTCGTCTTCGGGAATCCCTTTCCGCCCGTGTTCGGCGAGCCGCGGGCTTCCTTCACGACCGCCGAGGAGAAGCTCGCGCGGACGACGATGCAGCTCTGGACGCGCTTCGCGACCGATTTCGACCCGAGCCCGACCGGAGACCCGCCGTGGCCGCGTTACGAAGGCCAGAACCCCGTCGACTTGCGCCTCACGGGACCACTCACCGTCGGGCCGCCGCGCGACGCGCATTGCGAGTTCTGGGACGCCCTCGGCTACGACCTTTCGGGCGTTCTCGACCGCATCCTCCGAGGGGACCGCAAGTCCTGAGGGTCTTCGTCGCGAGCGAGACGATGCCCTCCGTCGAGCAGGCGGCCTACTGTCGCGCGTGAGACCCTCGCTTACGGAGTCGACGCCGGACGGCCGTTGGCAATGAAGAGATAGCGGTCGTCGCCGGTGCCGAGCGTGAAGGTGCCGGGGAGAGCGCCGAGCGTCGCCACCTCCGACGGACGGAGCACGACGCCGGCCGGCTCCGGGCTCGACAGGCGCGCGGCGACCTGGTCCACGGGCAGGACCGGAACGCGGCGCTCGAGCGAGTAGTTGACGAGCGGAAGCCGGTACACGTCGTCGAACGTCGTCCAGAGCGCGCGCCCGTCGAGCTCGCGCTCGACCGCCTCGAAGAACGGCCGCACGGACTTCCGCGCGTCGACCTCGGGAAGCGCCACGCGAAGCGCCAGGAAAGTGATCGCGACGAGACAGACCCCGTAGCCGAGGTACCACGCGCGGTCCGGGCCGCGCGCGCGGAGACGAGCCGCGAGCGAGAAGCCCGCGGCGAGCGTGAGCGGAAGGAAGAGGAGGACCCACCAGCGCGAGAACGCAATCGCGAGCGCGAGCGGCGTGACCGCGCCCGCGGCGCCGACCAGTGCCAGGTTCCCGACGATCGTCCACAGCTCCCAGCGGCGCAGGCGCGAAGGGGCGGCGAGCACCTCGGCGGCGAGGTCCGCCAGCAAGAGAAAGACGAAGAAGAGGATCGGGCTCAGGTAGTCCGTCGACTTGGCACTCGACAGCGACAGAACCAGAGGAACGGCCACGAGCCCGACGAGGAGGAACCGCTGGAGCTCGCTCCACGGCCCGCGCGATAAAAGACGCACGAGAGCGACGATCGCGATCGGCGCCCACGGCGTCGGGTAGAGGAACAGGAGCGGGAGGTAGAAATGGTACGGCTCCTTCTCCGCGATCCACGCGTCGTTGATCCGATCCGAGAGCCCGACGAACGACTCGAGCGGCAGGAGCCGGCCGATCGTGTTGTCGACGAGCGCGATGCGCACGAACGGCCAGCCGCCCTCGCGATGGAGCGCGATCGCCCACGGCAGGGCGAGCACGAGCCCGAGCAACCCCGTCCACAGGAAGAGGCGGACGAGCCGTCGAAGCTCGCCACGTCGCACGAGATCCACCGCGACGACCGGCAGGACGACGAAGCCCGTGAAGAGGTTCTTCGCGTAGAACGAAGCGGCGACCACGAGCGCGAGCGCCGCGTCCCAGCGCGCGATGCGCTCGGGCGCCGCTTCGAGCGAGCGCGCATGGAGTGCGAAGCCGACGAACGCGAAGATCGTCCCGGCGACGTCGGTGCCGGCGCGGTGCACGAGGTCCCAGTACAATCCCGTCGAGGCGGCGAGCAGCATCGCTGCGCACGCCGCTTGCACCCCGTACGCGCGCCGCGCGATCCCGTAGACGAGACCGAGACCGAGAACCCCGAGCAAAGCGGCGGGCAGCCGCAGCGTCCCCGGATCGAGCGAGCCGCTCACGCGCGCCGCGGCGAGCGCGAGCCAGTAGTACAGCGGTGGCGTATCGAGGAACGCGTGCTCGCCGTTGATCCGCGGAACGGCGAGGTCGCCCGACGACTGCATCTCCCACGTGATGCCCGCGACCGTCGGCTCGACCGGCGCCCACACGTCGTGGTCCCAGACGCCGACCCCGAGATACAGGGCGACGACCGCGATCCACGTGAAGGCGACGAGGGCTGCGTCGCGGGCTCGAGGAGTCAATGGAGGTCCGGCTCAGAAGTAGGAGCGGAGCTCTCCCCGCCGGCGGATGTCCAGCGTCGCGCAGTGGAAGCCGCCGCCGAACAGCTTGTAGTTCATGAACGGACACGGGATCGGCTCGAAGCCCCACTCGCGAAGCTTCCGGTGCATCGACTTCTGCGACGCCTCGACGACGACGCGGCGCTCGTCGAGCATCAGCATGTTCATGCTGATCCACTTGCTGACGAGCGAGAGGTGGACGTTCAGGAAGCCCGGGATCGGATCCGGATCGGGCGCGACGAGTACGTCCCACGAGCGCAGGATCGAAGGAAGCCGCGAGGCGTCGGCGTACTCCGGATTGATCAATACCTTCCCCGGCGCCAGCGGGACGAACGTCGTGTCGATGTGCATCGGCTGGCGACAGAGCGTCTCCACCTCGTGGATGCGAAAGCCGTCGCCGAGGTGCCGACGGAGCCACTCGATCCCCGTCTGGTTCGTCACGTTGCTCCGCGTGACGAAGAGATCGCGCCCGCAGCGCGCGAAGTCCGCCGCGTCGAAGACGAGCTCCGACTCGTTCACGATGTAGCGGATCGGCTCGCCCGCCGGCGAAGGCCGGAAGTCGTCTCCCGAGTAGAGCGAGTCGAGAAGGCGTGGACGCGGAGCGGAGGTCCAGCGCGCGCCGAGCGCGAAGTACTCGCGGAGGAGGGTCCGGTAAGCGCGCATCTCGAAGTGCCGCGAGCGCCAGGCCATCGGCACCTCGATGATCTCGTCGCCGATGACGATCAGCCCGTCGCGCGGGCTCGCGATGCAGAAGCCCCTCGAGGTCCAGCTCGGTGTCGAGCAGGGAACCGCGAAGTCGACGACGTCGGGCCGCCGGACGACGATGCCCTCGCTCTCGAGCAGGCGGATGAACCCGTCGAGCTCGCGCTGCGCTCGTTGCACGACGATCCGCGGGTAGTGGCGCCCTGCGAGCGGACGGTAGAGGCGCGCCGGTACCGGCGGAAGGTTCCCCTCGAAGGTCACGTGCCGCGTCGGCACGGTCGCCCCTTCGAGGCGACCGACGATCACCTCCTCGAGCGGATCCCACTCGTTCCACGAGCGCACGGGCCCCGCGACGGCGGGGGTCTCGACCGCTGCGTTCACGCCGGGAAGAAGACGAGCCCGATCCCAACCACGATCGTCAGGATCCCGATCGCCTGAAGCACGTTCAGGCTCTCGTTCAGGAGCCATGTCGAGAGGAGCGCGATGATCACGATCGTCGCCCCCGTCGAAACGGGATAGACGAGGTTCAGCCGCAAGCGGGACAGCAGGAAGATGTAGAGGAAGAAGCTCAGCCCGTGCAGCACGAGCCCGCTGAAGATGTAGACGTTGCGAAACGGCTCGAGGACGATCCCGAGCGACAGCTCCTGGTCGCCGAGGCGCGCAGCGCCGTACCGCAAGATGAGCTGAGCCGCGACGACCAGACAGGTTTCGAGGGCGAAGAGGAGGTAGATCATCGCGTCTCAGACGATCTCACCCGCGCGTGCCGAAGTGTACGCGCCGTTCTCCCACACGACGGCGCCGTTGACGACGACCGTGCCGATGCCCGTCGCATGCCGCACGTAGCGATTGGCGTTTCCGGGAACGTCGCCGACGAAGTCCTCGGAGCCGCGGTCGATCGTAGCGGGATCGAACAGGACGAGATCGGCCGCCTGGCTGGGCACGATGCGTCCGCGGCCGCGGATGCCGAAGGCGTCCGCGAGCTCGCCCGTGAGACGATGAATGGCTTGCTCCAGCGTGAACGCACCGAGCTCCCGCACCCAGCGCGCGAGGAGGTAGCTCGTGTCGCCCGCACCACAGAACTGCGCGATGTGCGCTCCCGCGTCGCTCGCGCCGATGTGCACGAGCGGATGGCTCAGGAGCTTCGTGACCGGCCCCGTCTCGGCCTGGATCATGCCCTTCAGGCAGAACTCGGTCTCGAGCCCTTCGCTACACGCGAGATCGATCAGCGCGTCGGCCGGTGCGACGCCCTGCTGCGCCGCGACGTCCTTGACGAGACGGCCCTCGAGCGCGCGGTGCTCGGCATCGCGCACCTGCTGGACGATCAGGTGGTCCCACACCGGGCCGAGGAACACGGCCTGGTTGCGCAGATCCTCGCGACGCGCGGGATCGGCGAACGCGGCGAGCCGCTCGGACAGCGGGAGCCGCATGATCGCGTTCCATGCCGGGAGCGCGAACAGGATGAACGACGCCTCGCTCAAGCGGATGTTGACGTCGAACGTACGCGGCATGCTCTGCCCGAAGAGCTTCGCGCCGCGTGCGGCCTCCTCCTCCAGGAGCGCCAGGGAGTCGGACCAGAGCGTCGTCGTTGCGTTGTGCACGATCGGCGCGACGGAGCACATGAGACCCGTCGCGCGCGAGATGTCCGCCATGTCGCGCATGTTCTGGAGCTGCGCCTGTGGCAGGAAGAAGATCGGAACCGTCTGGATCAGCCCGCGTCCCGCCGCGGCCATCGCGCGGCCGAGGGCGATGATCTCATCCTTCGTGGCGAGACGGCTCGCGACCGGACGCATGTCCTCGTCGATGTCGACGTACGAAGTCGAGAGCCCGGCCGCGCCCGCGCGGATCGCGTCGGCGAGCACCTTGGACATCGCCGCGACCTCGTCCTCCGTCGCCGCGCGCTCCTGCGCGGCCGGACCCATCACGTAGTGTCGCAGCGCCGAATGTCCGACCAGGCCCGCGACGTTGATGCCGAGGTGCGGCCGGATGAAGTCGAGGTACTCGCCGTAGCTCTCCCACTCCCACGGCACGCCGGCCGCGAACGTGTCGAGCGGGATGTCCTCGATCTGCTTGAACATGCCCGCGAGCGCGCGCCGATCGCTCTTTCGCACGGGAGCGAGCGAGAGGGAGCAGTTGCCCATCAGCACCGTCGTCACACCGTGCTCGAGCGAGGGCGTCGCGAGGCGGTCCCAGCAGATCTGCGGGTCGAAGTGCGTGTGCACGTCGATGAAGCCCGGTGCGACGACCTGGCCGCCCGCATCGATCTCGCGCGTTCCCGCCGGGACGGAGGTCGCGCCGACGTCGGCGCCGGCCGCGGCGATCTTCCCGTCGCGGACGGCGATGCCGCCCGTGAACGCGGGAGCGCCCGTGCCGTCGACGATCCGCGCGTTGCGGATCAGAAGGGATCTCTCGGACTTCTCCATGATCGACTCCTAGCTCGCCTTCTCGCCGCGGAACGGCTGGTTTCCGTAGCGGTCCACGTGCACGATCTCACCGACGGGCTTCCGCGTCGTCGGCCCGTAGCGTCCCGTTGGCCAGCCGAGCGGAACGACGGCGCACGGGCTGACGCCCCAGGGAAGCCCGAGCGCGCGCCGCGCGAGGAAGTGGCTCCAGAGCGGCAGCGTGATCAGCGCCGCACCGAGTCCGGCCGCGCGCGCCGCGAGGAGGAGGTTCTGCACCGAAGGGTAGATCGAGCCATAGTAGCTCGTCGCCGCGACCGGCGGGAACGGCACGCGCGGTCCGCGCAGACACGCGACGACGATCACGGGAATGTCCGCGAAGTGGTCCGCCTGCCACTGCACCGCCTTGATGATGCGTTGCATCGCCGGATCCTCGCGCGCGAGCCAGCGGCCGATCCCGCCGTAGAGCCGCCACGCGCCGCGGTTCAGCGCGCCGAGCTTCTCCTTCACGGCGCGGTCCTTGACGATGACGAATTCCCAGTTCTGCGCGTTGCTGCCGGTCGGCGCCTTCTGCGCGAGCTCGACCAGCCGCAGGACCAGGGCGTCGTCGACCGGATCGGGACGGAGGCGGCGGATCGCGCGCTGCGTCGACATCGCCTCCTCGAGCGGCATCGCGAACGGACTCTCGACCGTCTGACTCGCAGGCTCGGACATCTCGACCTCCTCGGGCTCTTGACGGGGACGTTGGGACGGTACCAAACGCCCTTCGCGAGCGCTCCTAGCCTGCATTTCTCACCAGATCACGTCGCGAGGCGGTCGAGAGTGCCGAAGATTCGCGAGCCTCGGACCGGAGGGCGACGCAGGCGTACTTGAACAGTACGTCGAGGAGCCCGGAGGGAGAAGCTCGCGAAGATTCGGTGCTATCGGCCGCCGCAGTAGGGATCTGGTGAGAAATGCAGGCTAGACGAGAAGGGGCGTGGGGAAGGTGCGTTCGATTAGATCGCGGTAGTGCGCGAGGTCGATCTTCGGCAGGAAGTAGGGCGAGACGAAGTCCGCGTCGAAGCGCCGGAAGGGCTTCAGGTACTTCTCCGCCCATTCGCGCTCCTGCGCGTTCATCAAGCGCTCGACGTCGCTCATCGAGACGTTGTGATAGCGCGCCACCCACGCGACGTGATCGGGTACGTGCCCGCGAAGCCGCGAGTAGATGAACTCGCCGTGGCCGAACTGGAAGAGCGCGCTGTCGAGGCCCTCGCCTTCCACACCTCGCGAGATCCGTCGCGTGCCGCCGACGACGTGCTCCGGCGCCTCGCCGGCGGCGAGCAGCACCTTGCCCAGGTCGTGGACGATCGCGAGGACGTGCATGTCCGGATCGGTGACGCCGTTTCGCTCCATCGCCGCGAGGATCTGCTGCAGGTGGACGAGCTGGCTGCCGCAGAAGAGCCGCCGGTCCGTCGGGTCGATGCACAGCGAGAGCTTCTCGACCATGTCCCACACGCGGACGCGGCCGTAGACGGCGCTCTCGTAGCGCGCCTTCAGAGCGGAGACGGTCTCCGCGGTCTCGCGATTCCGTGCGGCGATGATCCGCTCCGCGTCGCGCTCGAACTCGCCCATGCCTTCGGGGAGAGAGCGCAGTTACGCGAGGATGCCGAGCTTCAGGGCTCGGAGCTGCGTCCGGTAGCGATAGCCGAAAGCGACGCCGGCCCCGCCGCCCGCGAACGCCGCGAGCGCGCCGAGAAGAACATGCCGGCGGCGGGTCGCTCCGCGGACCGGCGCGTGGAGATCCTTCGGTGCAGCCGCGTCCGTGGCCGCCGCCGTCTCCGTCGTCTCTTCGCCGTACTCGTCGACGTGCGCCGGTCTCATGGCTCCCCCTCGCCCATCGAATGGCCCCTCACCCATCCCTACGCGAGCGCGGGCTCGCGTTGAAGGGCCGCGCCTGCGGCGCCCGCTCCCAGCGCCAGACGAGCACGTCGCCGCCGCGGACGGTCCCCGGGAAGCGTCCGACCGCCTCGAACTCGCGCTCGACGACCTCCTCGATCTCGCTCCGGGCCGATCGGTGCGCGACGGGGAACGTGTGCAGGAGCCAGACGCGATCCGCTTCGCGACGCGCCTCCTCGACGTCCGCCACGGAGCCGATCGCGCGGCCTTCCAGGCCGTAGTAGTCGAGGAAGACGCGCCGGCTGTTCGTGACGAGCACGACGTCGCCGGGTCGGCGCTCGCGTCGCAGCAGGTCGAGAGCCTCGACATAGCGCTGCTTCGGCCCGTACGCGCGCGGCAGCGAGAGAGCGGCGCCGGCGATCAGGAGAAGTGCGACGACGACGCCCGCTCCGGTCGCAGAACGACCCGGCCGCAGACGACGCGCAATCCCTTCGCCGAGAGCCGTCGCACCCGCGATCGCGACGAGCACCGCGAAGCCGAGCGCGAAGAGGAAGAGCCGCGGCCAGAGGTGATGCCCCGAGAGGACGAGGATGCCGGCGCCGATCGCGAGCGGGTACACGAGAAGCTCGAGCACGATCCGCTTCCGCCGGACGAGCGAAGCGAGCCCGACGAGCCCGACGACGATCGCGGCGATCGCCTGCAGCCAGCCGCCGAACGAATCGCGGAGCCGCGGCGCGACCTCGGCGAGCGCCCACGAGGTGCTGTGCCATTCACGGACGACGCCGTCGCGCCCCTCGACTGCGGTCACCGCGAGGAGCTCGGGCAGGATCGGGAGATAGAGGAGAACGGTGAGCACGGCCGCGACGCCGAACCCGAGAAGCGGTCCCGCGAAGGCGCGCTGCTCCGCGGCGATCACGGCGTGTCCCGCGAGGACGAACAGCATCGCGAGGTGCGCGTGCACGCCGAGGGCCGCGACGACGCCGTACGCGAGCCAGAGCCCGAGACGCGTACCGCCCTGCGCCCGCAGCAGGAGCCAGCTCGCGAAGACGGCGAAGAAGAGAAGCGCGGAGTATGCGCGCGCGTCCTGGCTGAACCAGACGTGCAGATCCGAGACGGCGAGGAACGCCGCGGCAAGGAGCCCCTCGCGCTCCGAGAGAAGATCGCGCCCGAGGAGATAGACGGCGCCGACGCCGAGCACGCCGAAAAGCGCCGCCGGCAGACGGAGCGCCGCGGGCCCGTCCCCGAAGACGTCGTACGAGAATCGCGCGAGGAGCGAGTAGAGGACGTGCTGGTTCTGCGAATCGTACATCGTCAGGATCTCGAGCGGCGTGCCGTTCGAGACGCGGATCGCCGTCAGGATCTCGTCGTACCAGAGCTCGCTTCCGAGATCGTGCAGGCGGAGCGCGGCGGCGAGCGACAGGATCGCCGCGAGAAGAAGGAGCTTCCCTCGCGAGTGCATGCGCGACCGCCGATCAGCGAGAGGCTTCGGCGGGAGTCGCCGGGCGCGCGGCTTCGCCTCCCCGATCGAGCGCGCGGCGGATCTCGGGAATCGCGTTGCGCACGAACACGCGCGACCCCGGCTTCGTCAGGTGACAGATGTCGACGAAATTCCGCCGTCCCGGCGGGATCCGCTTCTCCTGATCGACGAAGCCCGCCTCCGGATGCGCCGCCGCGAGCCTCCGCACGATGTCGTTGTGCGCTCGAATCCCCGCGACGACGTTCGCCGGCCGACCCCACGTCTCGACGGGGTAGGAGTAGGTGCCGTCGGTGTAGTCGAGCTTCGCGTCGTCCATCGCCTCTTCCGAGTACCCCGGAGCGAGGTAGGACGCGAACGTCATCAGCAGCACCGGGTCGCCCCTGCGGTCCGCGATCCGGAGGATGCTCTCGAGGTTCTCCTCGAACGAAGCAGCCGTCCTGACGTCGGCGCCGTAGTCGAGCCAGCGCGGCTCCGGGCGATGCTCCGGCACGTACGCGTCCGCCCAGACACGTCGCTTCGCCTCGTCGCGAGAGTGGTCAGCGTGAAGCCGAGGACGGACCAGAGCGCGACGCCGCCCTCCAGGCGATTGACGCGCTCGTACCACGAGTAGTGCGAGTAGTCCTTCCGGAAGAGCCCGGGAGGGACGTTGTTCGCGCGAACCTCGTTGATTCCGTGGTAGACGATCACGAGATCGAACCGACGATCCTCGAGGAAGCGATACTTCAGGTAGCTGTCGCGGCTCGATTGCGCGGGGACCGCGAGATTGACGATCCGCACCGGCTTCCCGCCGGCTTCGAGCTCGCGGCGGAGGCGCGCCTCGACGTTCCCGAACTCCGGATGAAGAGCGGAAGCCCCGAGAAGGAGCAGCGTCCGGACCTCCGGATCCGACGTATCTCCGGCCGCGCGCAGCTCGGGATAGAACACCTCGTGCGCGACGCGGGAAGGAGACGCGAGAAAGCCGGTCCCGTGCGTGACCGTCCAGTAGCCGCGCGCAACCGCCTCCAGGAGGAGGAAGCAGAACGCCAGGTATGCGGCCCACCCTACGGCTCGCTCCACTCCGCAACCCTCGAAGCCGCTTCACCGGGAGGCCGAGAGCGGGGCTGCGCCCGCACCTGCCAGACCGCGCGTGGCGCTCCCGGAACCGGAACGCGCTCGAGTGGGCCGACCTCGCGCGCGAGTCGGCGCAGGTCGCTCGCGGATGGACGCTGGTGGATGAACGCGAGACGCATCTGCTTCCGCGCCGCGAGCTCGCGCAGTGGCTCGAGCTGGCGAAAGCTCGCGTCGCTGCGCAACGGGTCGAGGTAGACCAGGGTCTCGTTTCGCGGACCGTAGAGCGCGAGCAGATAGTACATCCCCCAGTCGAGGACGACGTAGACGTAGTCCGAAGCGAGGCGCTCGTCGTTCAGCTTCCGCAGCACGGCGACCTTGCTCCAGTCGTCGTGCGACGCGGGGCGCTGCCGGACGACCTCGACCCACGTCACGAGCTGCGTCGCCGTGAGAGCGAGCACGAGGCCGATCGCGAGCCGCGGGCGGCGCGCGTGGAGGAAGCAGAGCGCGATCGCGAGCGAGAGCAGGAGGAACGGAAACACGAGCACGAAGTGGTGCCCGTGGCGGCTCTCGCCGAGGCTCGCGATCACGAGCGCCATGACGAGGAGCGCCGCGAAGCTGCCGACGAGCGAGGCACGCCGCGAGGCGTGGCGGATCCCGAGCACGATCGTCGCCGCGATCACCGCCCAGGCAGCCATCGTCACCGGGTCCGGACCGGCTCGTCCGTCGTACACGCGCTCTCCGAAGAGGCCGAACGAAGCCAGATGGGTGCCGAGCTTCTCCGTGGCCCGTCCGAGCTGCAAGACGAGGGAAGCATCGCCGGCGAAGGAGACCTCGCGCTCCCAGAGCTCCTCCGCGTAGAGCGCACCGCGACGGTCTCGTCCCGCGAGGAGCACGCTCGTCGCGAGCACGGCGACGCCCGCGGCGACCGCAAGGGGCACGAGCCTTTCACGGAGGAGCGTCCACGTCGACCGCCTGGAGGTCGCGCGCCCGGCCAGGAACGCGAAGCCGAGGACGACCATGCTCGGCAGCATCGCGAAGAAGATCAGCTTCTGCTCGATGCCGACGAAGAGCAGAAGCCCGAGCCCGACCGCGCAAGCGATGCTCCGGTTGCGCGCGAGACACCACGGCAGCAGCTCTCGCGGAAGACGCTCTCGTAGGCGGACGGGAAGGTCAGACAGTGGATCGGATGGTAGTGCGACATCTCGTCCATGTTCGGAGGGACGAGAAGCGTCATTCCGAACGCGAACGCCGAACACAAGAGAGCCGTCGCCCAGACGACGACCCGCCGGCGAACCGGATCCATGGCCCGCCGGCTATCACGTTTCGCGGCGGGAGCGCTCCTGCGCCCGCGCCGCTTCCCGGGTCGCCGGGTCAGTAGCCGACGAGGCGCTGCACCTTGACGCCGGGGATGCCGGCATACTCCTCCGCGTCCGGGAGGTTGTAGCTCGGCGGGTGCTCCCCTCGGACCTCGTCGATCCGAGCCGATGAGGCGATGAGCCAGAGGTTGTCCTGGAACGTGTTGGCGGCGGGCGGATGCGGATGGTCCGGCCCGATGGGCGGCTTGTTCGGCTTCGGCGTCAAGATCAGGATGAGCACGACCTGCTTCAAACGGGCCACCACGATCTCGAACTTCTCTGCTCCATTGATCCAGTAGGTCGAGATCGGCTTCGGAATGGGCCCGACGTCGGGCTCGTCCGGATCGACTCGTCGATCGCCTTCATGAAGGCGGCCTTCATGATCTCCGTCTTCGAAGCCGAGCTGGGGAACCACGCACCTCCGGCCGTCCCGAGAAAGTCGTCATTGACGTGGTGGCGATCGGTGTCCGTCGGCTCGATCGTTCCCATCTGGGTCGCGAGCCCGGCGAGATCGGTCAAGCTCGGGATCAAGTCGCGCACTTCACGGCGCGCTTGCTCGTTGAGCCCGTCATAGACCATGTCGGTCTTGCGGAGCATCTGGCCTTTCACGACGACGGTTCTCGGCGGCATTCGGAATCTCCTTCTCGGTCTCGGCTCAGCAGCCCAACTGGCGCTGAAGCTGTTCCATCTGGTTTCGAACTCCCAACGGACAGAGCGCCCCGACGGACTCCGCGGCGCTCCTCAGGACCTCACTCGCACGTGCCCGGTCGCCCGAGCGCGCGCGCGACACGAGCATCTGCGCATAGTCGACGTGCGTTCGAGCGAGCTCCGGGCGAGCACCCATCAGCTCGGCGAGGCGAATCGCGTCGACGAAGCACGCGTCCGCCTCCTCCCATCTCTCGCGCCTCGCCTCTGCGACACCCAGGACGCGCGGCACGAAGAACGGTCAGCCCATCGTGAAGAGAACGCCGCGATCGTACGCGTGCGCGAGTGCCTCGCACGTCCCGTCGGCCAGCCGCGCGCCGGTCGCACGCGCGAGCTCGACGTCGACGCAGAGAGTCCCGAGCTGCGAAAGATCGAGGCTGTCCACCGCAGGTGCCGCGGTCGGCGCGGTCGCTTCGCGCAGCTCCGCGGCACGCCCCGTGTCGACGAGGATCAGATCGCGGAACGCACGCAAATGCGGCCCGATCGGCGACGGATCGTCGAGGACGAAGCCGGGCTCGAGGAGCTGGTCGATCGCCTCGTTCGCGCCGCGCTCGTCGTCCCTTGCCGCGCGGCTGGACGCGAGCGTCATCAGGAGCGTCGGACCGCTCCACGCCGAGCGCACGCGCCGCAGCTCCTGCAGCGCCTCGCTCGCGTACCGCTCGGCGAGAGCGCCGTCACCGCGGAGCACTGCGAGGGAGACGAGCGTCGACAGGTTCCACGACCCTTCGCCGCTGTGAACGATCGCGTTCAGCTCGCGTGCCTCGAGCGTCAGCCGCTCCGCCTCCGCGAGCTCGCCGAGGAGTTGCAGCACGAGCCCGCAGCGTTGCAGACAGAGCTCGAGACCGAGCAGGTTCTGCGCGCGCCGCGCGCACTCGGCGCCGGAGCGGTAGCTCTCGAGCGCTTCACGGAGCTGCAGGACCTGCAGGTGAGCGAGCCCTCTCTGGACGAAGAGAACCGAGCAGAGCCGGTCCGCGCCCTCGCTCTGCGCGAGCCCGATCGCGCGGTCCGCGAGCCGTTCGGCCTCCGTGATCCGGCGGGCCATCCCGTACGACTCCGCGAGCGTTCCGAGGAGCGTCGCCTCGAGCAGCGCGTCCGTACCGCCGAGGCGCTCGAGCGCGCTCTGCAGAGAGGCGGTCTCGCCGAGCTGCCCGAAGGAGACCAGCCCGTTCTCGAGCGCGGCGCGCGTGCGGTCGTTCAACGCGAGAGCCAGCCCGCGGTCGTCGCCCGCGCGGCCGAAGCCCTCGATCGCGCCGTCGAGGTGCTGGAGGCATGGCCCGATGTCGTGGCGATTGAAGTAGGCGAGCCCGGCCTTGTGATGCAGATCGGCGAGATCCGCTTCGGCGACGTCGGCGCCCTCGCCCGTCGCCCGGATCGCCGCCTCCAGCAGCTCCGAGGCTTCGGCCCAGGCGTATTGCGCGAGCGCCTGCTCCGCCGCGCGTCTCGCGTAGACGACGACCGTCGCCGGCGGCGCGAGCGGACCTGCGCGCAGCAGATGATGCGCGATCCGCGCCGCGGTCTCCTCAGGCCGTGCGGAGCGCGCGCGCTCGAGATGATCGGCGGCGCGAAGATGGATGCTCTGCCGGCGCGTGGGGCGTACGTCGTCTTCGACCGCGCGGCGCAGGAGCGGGTGCGCGAAGCGATACGACTGGCCGAGATCGACGAGAATGCCGACCGAAGCGGCCTCGTCGAGCGCTTCGATGCACTCGTCGATCGACAGCCCCGAGATCGCGCTCACCTCCCGCAGTCCGAAACGGATTCCCACGATCGAGGCGGTCGCGAGCGCCTGGCGGCACGAGGAGCCGACGGAGCCGAGCGCGCCGGCGATCGCGGAGGTGAGCGACGAGGGGATCGCGATGTCCGCCGAAGGCAGCTTGCAGACCGTGTATCCGCCGCGCACCTCGAGCGCGTCCGTTCGCTGCAGATGCTCGGCGACCTCGCGCACGTAGAGTGGATTTCCGTCGGTGATGACGCACACGCGCTCGACGAGCTGGTTCGAGGGACGCTCCACGCCGAGGCTCGTCAGCACCTGACCGACACCCGCCTCGTCGAGGCCGGCCGGACGAAGCATCTTCGTGATCGGCTCCCGCTGGAGGCGCTCGATCGCCCGCCGCACGCGCGCAGTCGCGGTCGGGCGAACGCTCGTCGCGAGCGTCAAGGCGACGGGTCCCCGGGCCGCGAGCTGGCAGAGCGCGAAGGCGATGTGCTCGAAGAGATCGAGCGAGGCCGCGTCCGCCCAGTGCAGGTCGTCGATCGTCAGCACGAGCGGGCGTCCGCGAGACCATCTCGTCAGCGCCGCGAAGACGGCGACGAAGAGACGATGCCGATCCCCACCCTCGACGCGCCCGGAGCCGGCCCGGTCGGAGAGATGGAGGAAGCGGCGCAGCTCCTCCGCGTGGTCGCGGTCCACGTCGGAGAGAAGACCCGCGGCGGGGAGGATCGCTTCGACGAACGGCCGATAGGGAAGCGGCGCGTCCTCGTAGCCTGCACCCGCGAGCACGAGCGCGCCATCGAGGACAGCGCGCTCGCGGAGCTCGCGCAGAAGGCGCGTCTTCCCGATGCCGGGGTCGCCTTCGAGCACGAGGAGGGTCGGCTCGCCGCCGCGAGAGCGCGCGATCGCTGCATCGAAGAGTGCGATCTCGTCGCCCCGGCAGACGAGCGGCGGCTCTTCCGCGAAACTGGCGAGACCGGCGAGACCGGCGCTCGTCCGAGCCGTCGCGATCGAAGCCAGGCGCGCGCGGCGGCTCGGAGCGATCTCGAGCAGCGGCGAGGCAAGGAGACCCTCGAGAGAAGCGCGCACGTCCGCGCTCGAAGCCGGACGCGATGCCGGATCCTTCTGGAGAAACTTGACGACGAGGTCGCTCAGGAGCGCGGGCACCGCGCGGTTCCGCTGCACCGGCGGCACGGGCTCCTTCTCCCCGTGCATGCGCAGGACCTCGATCGGCGACTCGTGCGTGAACGGCGGCGCGCCGGTCAGCATCTCGTAGAGAACGCAGCCGAGTGAATAGAGGTCGGCGCTCAGGCCGGAAGTGCCCGTCGCGATCACCTCCGGCGCCATGTAGTGCGGCGTGCCGGCGACGTCGCAGGCGGAGCCGGCGGAAGCGTCGACGAACGTCGCCAGCCCGAGGTCGGCGAGGAAGCCGCGCTTCTCGTCGTCGAGCAGCACGTTGGCGGGCTTGACGTCGCGGTGCGCCATCTCGCAGCCGTGCGCGTGCTCGAGGGCCCGACAGACGTCCGCGGCGATACGGACGGCTTCGGGGAGGGCGAGCGGCTTCGCTTCGCGCGCCCGCATCCATCCCTCGAGGTCGCCGCCCGGGAGGTACTGGCTCACGATGTAGACCGCCTGCGCGCTCTCGATCACGTCGTAGACCGAGACGACGTGCGCGTGGTCGCCGATCTGCGCCATCGCACGCGCTTCGTGAAGCTGCCCGAGGTCCGAGTCGAGGCTCTCGAGGCGGATCGCCGCGATCGCGACGAGCCGACGGAGCTTCGTGTCCGTGGCGAGATAGACGGTCTTGTACGCGCCCGTCCCGAGCTCGCGCAGCGGCCGATAGCGTGGCGGTAGGCCTTCGAGAGTCGGTGGGGCGCGGTCTTCCATGGGCGGGCTCGAGCCGGCTTCCGGGCGCCTCGATCACGCCTTCATGCGCACGCCGGCGTGGCGCAGGAAGTCGCGAAGCTGGAAGCGCACGCCCTCGGCGTCGAGCGTCGGCTCCCAATCGGGCTGGACGCGGTAGTAGGAGGTCGGATCCGACGCGAGGAGTCCGACGAGGACTTCCCCGACGAGACGAGCGCCGACGGGGCCGAGCCTCTCGCCGCCGTCTCCGAGAGCCTCGGCCTCGCGCAAGAGATACCACCAGAGCGGATCCTCGCGGTCGTTCTCGCCCGCGAGAACGGACTCTCCCATCCGCCGCGCGACCGCCTGCCCGGACGGAAGGCTCATGCGCCAGCCACGCAGCAGCGTCAGAAACGAGAGAGAGCGATACGCGCGCTTCGGGACGAGGAAGCCGGGAAGCGGCAGGAGATGGAGCGGCCAGGCGATGTTCGTGTCGAACCGCTTGCTGAGCTGCGGGCGACTTCCGTCGTGCTCGACGAAGCGGTCCCACTGGATGAACCAGCCGTCCGGGATCGAACGCTCGCCGGCGAGGCTCGCGGCGATCATGTCGCCATTGAAGATCCGGATCGGGGCCTCGAGCTTCACGTCGAGCGCGTCGTTCAATCCGTACTTCGGCCGCACCATGCTGTGACCGATGCGAAAGCCGGCGAGCGCGAACTCGATCGGGACGCTCGCGTTCTCGCCCGGTCGAAAGAAGCGCAGATTCGGGCGGCCCCATTGTCCGAGAAGGGACGTGACGAGATCGCGTCCACAGAGTCGCGTCAGAAAGTCGTCGATCACGACCCACTGATAATGCCAGCGCGTCAGGCGGCGGGCTTCGTCGAAGCTACGTGTCTGGGCGAGCCGCTGATTGTGGAACCGAAGGAACGCCAGGTGCATCTGAGCAATGAGGATGTTCTGGTCGTTGCGCGTATCGGCGATGAGGGCATGGCCTTCCGCATTCCGCGGCAGATCCGGCTGGCCTTTCTCGTTCGCTCCGAGGAGAAACTGGCGCGGATCGAGGCGCTGATACAGGAAGCGCTGATCGTCCGGCCCGCTGCCATAGACCGAGTCGAGATCGAGCCGCGCGGTTCGCAGGTTCGGAACGGAAGCACCGTTGCCTTTCTCGTCGAGCGCCGAGCCTGCGTCGAGCGAAACGTCGTGCGCCACGAACTGGCCGAGGTACGTTTACGCGGCCGGGATGGCGGGATTGTCCGGCCCTTCGGCACCGACCGTCTCGAGCGAGAGCCGGCTCAGATGATCGTGCGTCTCTCCGGACGTCGCACCGTCGAGTCGCCACGCCGGCAACTCCGGAAAGAGACGTCCGAAAGTCGCCCGCCCAGGAGTCGCTTCGGCATAGATCGAGTTCGAGAGGATCATGGCGTCATCTCCAAAATCGGACGCGGCACAGATGTGCGAGTTCGACGGACTACGAGACGATGAGGAACGCCTGAGGGGTGGGGACGGTGCGGTCCCGTTCCCGTATCCGATCCTAAGCTCGCGGGAAAGAGAAATCTGCTCGGACGATGTCGGCTCGATGACTAAGAGCGCGCGGGACGAACGGCGACGAAGATCTCGCCGATCTCTTCGGGATTCGCCGGCGCCAACCGACCGACCTTCGTGACGCGAAAACCGGCAGCCTCGAGTCCACTATTCCAGACAAACCGACTGAACAGGCCCTCGACGTGGCGATCGTGCACGACACGGACGTCGTTTCCCTCGCGCAGGAGGTAGGCATAGTCGACGACATACGTCGTGGCGTCGGGGTCCGGCTCGCGGCACCACTCGAGATAGCGAAGGCCGCGATCGCCGTCGTCGTTCCCGCCCGAGTCCGTGGCGGGTCGGAAGGTCTCGCGAACGAAGTCCGGCGCAAAGAGTGCGGCGCCGCCCGGCCGGCAATGGACGAACGCCGTCTCCATCGTCCGGCGGAGATCTTCTTCCGTCGTCATGTACGCGACCGCGTCGTGCACGAGGACCACGTCGAATTGACGCCCGAGACGGAGGGTTCGCATGTCGCCGAGGGCGTGCTCGCACTCCGGATTGATGCTCCGGCTCACGTCGAGCATCTGCGGGGACACGTCCGTCAGCGTGCAGACGAAGTCGCGCTTCAGGTGGAAGGCATTGCAGCCGCCGCCGCAGCCGAGCTCGAGCATCGTACGCGGGGCGGGAACGACGGCCTCCCAGAAGGCGTCGCGATAGATCGCCGCCTCCTCGATGTACTCGTGCGGCGCCGTCAGGAGGTGGTACCAGCCGGCGAGCTCCCCATAGAGACGCGGCAGAGACGGGGGCATCGGGAAGGGCGACCTCGCGCTCGGGTCAGGACGCGATCTGGAGGACCGTCCGGATGCCCCGGCTCGCTCGCAGGTCGTCGAGAGCGACGTTGATGTCCGCGAGGGGCCGCCGCGCCGTCACGAGCGCCTCCAGGTCGAGACGTCCCGCGCGCCAGAGCGCGATGTAGCGCGGGATGTCGCGAAGGGAGTTCGCCCCGCCGAGGACGGTCCCGAGGATCCGCTTGCCGCTGATCACGAACGGCGCCGGCATGAACGACACCATCTCCTGGATCGGCGGCGCGCCGACGCAGACGACCGTCCCGCCGGTCCGCACGCAGGCGATCCCTGCCTCGATCAGACTCGCCTTGCCGGCCGTCTCGAACGCGTAGTCGAAGCCGACGCCGGTGATCTCGAGGCTTCGCGCGTGCACGTCCTCCTTCGTCGGATCGAGGAGGTCCGTCGCACCGAGGGCGCGCGCGGTCTCGCGACGGGCGGCGACCGGATCCGACACGACGATACGCGAGGCGCCGGCGAGCCGCGCTCCCTGTACCGCCGAGAGCCCGACGCCGCCGAGGCCGAGGACGAGCACCGACGCGCCCTCCTCCACCTTCGCGGTATTGAGGACGGCTCCGACTCCCGTCTGCACGGCGCATCCGATGACCGCGGCGAGCTCGAGCGGCACGTCCTTCGGGATCTTCACCGCGCCGGTCGCGGGCGTGACGACGTTCTCGGCGAAGGCCGCGACGTTGACGCCGCGGTAGACGACCTGACCGCCGCGCGAGAGGCCCGTCGTTCCGTCCGGAAGAGTGTTCGTCAGGATCCCGACGGCGGCGACGCAGTGCGAGGCCTCGTCGCGGACGCAGAAGTAGCAGGTGCCGCACGGGGGACACGGCGTCAGCACGACGTGATCGCCGACGGCGAGGCCCGTCACGCCGACGCCGACTTCGGCGACGACCCCGGAAGCCTCGTGTCCGAGAACGATCGGGAGAGGCGCCGGGAAGGAGCCGTCGATCAGGCTCAGGTCGGAGTGGCACACGCCGCAGTGCGCCACGCGGACGCGCACCTGACCCGGGCCGGGCGGCTGGACCTCGACGTCGTCCCGGATGGCGAGAGGCTGTCCCTGTGCTTCGAGCAAGGCGGCTTTCATGTTCCGTTCCTCCCGTTCGTGTCGGCGCGTGAAAGGCATCTTCGACACGCGGTGGAGCGGCGTGCAATGATTCCCGCGTCCAGCGAAAGTCTCCCGGCAACCTCGGAGGGCGAAGCATGTCTCGTTTCGACGTGATCATCCAGGGTGGGACCGTCGTCGACGGCACCGGAGCGCCGCGGCGGCGGGCCGACGTCGGCATCCGGAGCGGCAGAGTGGCGGCAATCCCCGCGAACGGGAAGCTCGACCGCGGCGATGCCGATCGCGTGATCGACGCGGAGGGAAAAATCGTCGCTCCCGGCTTCGTCGACATCCACACGCACTACGACGCGCAGGTCTTCTGGGACCCGTCGCTGTCGCCGTCCTCGGTCCACGGCGTCACGACCATCGTCGGCGGCAACTGCGGGTTCAGCGTGGCGCCGCTCGTTCCCGAGGCGGGGAACTATCTGATGCGCATGCTCGCGCGCGTCGAAGGCATGCCGCTCGAAGCGCTCGAGGCGGGCGTGCCGTGGAATTGGCGGAGCTTCTCCGAGTACCTCGGGCTGCTCGACGGGAAGCTCGCGCTGAACGCGGGCTTCCTCGTCGGCCACTCCGCGCTTCGCCGCGTCGTCATGGGGGAGGACGCGGTCGGGAAGGAAGCGAGCGAGGCGCAGATCGAGGCGATGAAGCGCCTCCTCGAGGAGTCGCTCGTGGGCGGCGGCCTCGGCTTCTCGTCCTCGGCCGCACCGACGCACAACGACGGCGACGGGCAGCCCGTGCCGTCGCGCTCCGCGAGCCGGCACGAGCTCGTCACGCTCGCGGGAGCGCTGCGCGATCACCCGGGCACGACGCTCGAGTTCCTGCCGACGGTCGGCGCGTTCGAGGACGCACACAAGGATCTGATGGCGTCGATGTCGCTCGCGGCGAATCGGCCGCTCAACTGGAACGTCCTCGCCGTGTCCTCCTACAACCGCGACCTGACGGAAGGACAGCTCTCCGCCTCCGACTACGCGCGCGAGCGCGGCGCGACCGTGATGGCGCTGACGCTGCCGCAGACGATGACGATGCGGCTGAACCTCGTGAGCGGCTTCATCTTCGACGCGCTTCCCGGCTGGGCCGAGGTGATCGCGCTGCCGCTCGCGGAGCGGAAGAAGCGCTTCGCCGACCCCGAGACGCGGCGGAAGCTCGACGAGGGCGCGAACTCCGAGGCGGCGGGCCTCTTCCGCTTCTTCGCGAACTGGCCCGGCCTCCGCATCGACGAGGCGTTCACCGCCGAGACGAAGGCCTGGCAGGGACGCACCGTCGGCGAGATCGCGCAGCAGCTCGGCAAGGCGCCGTTCGACGCGATGCTCGACATCGCGATCGCGGACGACCTCCGCACGTCGTTCATGCCGCCGATGCCGGGCGACGACGACGAGAGCTGGGCCCTTCGTGCGAAGGCGTGGCGCGATCCGCGCACGGTGATCGGCGCGACGGACGCGGGCGCGCACCTCGACATGATCGACACGTTCACCGGCACGACGGCGCTCCTCGGGCGCGGCGTCCGCGAGCGCGGCCTCCTCGGTCTCGAGGAAGCGGTGCAGGCGCTGACCGACGTGCCCGCGCGCCTCTACGGCATTCGCGGTCGCGGGCGGCTCGCGGAGGGCTGGGCCGCGGACGTCGTCGTGTTCGACGAAGCGCGCATCGGCCCCGGACCGATCCACACGCGCAACGACCTGCCCGCGGGAGCGGCGCGCCTCTACGCCGAGGCCGAGGGCATCGAGCACGTCCTCGTGAACGGCGTCGAGATCGTGCGCGGGAAGGAGCTCACGGGCGCGACGCCCGGCACGGTGATGCGCTCGGGCCGCGACACGGACACGGTCACCGCAGGGGGTCCGGTTCGTTGGGCCGCATCTGCACCCAGGCTCGAATGAGCCTGGGTGCAGATGCGGCCTAACGAACCGGACCCCCTCAAGCGGAGGCGGGGAGGACCTCCTCGTCGCGCGTTCGCAGGAAGAGCTCGATCTCGTCGATGCGCGCCGCCGCGTCGCGGTAGCCGATGTCGAGGAGCACGCGCGTGTACGCGGAGTCGAAGAGCAGGTAGCTCGTCAGGTCCGCGCACTGCGCGTTCGGGACGCCGAGGCCGTCGAGCATGCCACGCACGGCCCACGGCATTCGATGCTCGAGGCTCTTCGCGACGAGCGCCAGGTCCTCGGACGGATTCAGCACGAGCGGCTCGATGATCCGCATCGGCTCCGCGAGGGCACCGCCGGAGGGAACGTCCGAGGACACGCCCACCGGCCGCGCCTCGTAGTGCCGCAAAAGCTCGTTCATGCGGTGCAGGTGATCGACGTCCGTATCGAGGTGATCGAGGAAGAGCGCGTTCAGGAACACGCCGGCGATCTGCGAGACGGGCGGCGGCTGTACCTGCGCGCGCTCCGCGGTGTCGTCGGCGGAGGGGATCTCGTCCGCGAGAAGCTGCGCCGCCGCCTGCTGCGAACGGATCCCGATCCCGAGGACGCGGTCCGAGCCGAGGCGGATCGCCGGGCTGAACGGCGTCACCTGACGGAGCGCGCCGTCGCCGAAGTAGATCTCGCTTCCCGGCGCCGTCGGGATGCGCACCGGCGGGAACACGACGGGAATCGCCGCCGAGGCACAGATGTGATCCGCGGTGATCTCCGTCGCAACCGTGACGCGCCGGCCGCGCTGCCAGAGCGGATGCCCGGGCCGCCCCTGGATGAAGATGAACGAGCGACCCGAGTGATAGCTCGTCGCCGAGATCGCGAGCGCGTAGAGCCAGCCGTCGCGGATCGACGTCCCGATCGCGTCCGTCGGAAGCCGCCGCGCGATCATCTCGTGCAGCGGCGATGCGTCGAACAGGGCCTGCACGGTTCCCGCCCCGAGGAGCCAGCCGAGCGAGAAGTCGCGCAGCCACTGGAGCCCACCCTGCGCGAGCGAAAGCGCGTCCGTGCGGATGACCTCCTGGATCTGCAGGTCGGCCCAGAGGCGCGAGAGCCGGAGCGTCGAAGCGCCGAAGCCGCCGCCCCCGGTCGCCGCGAGGAACGCGCCGTTGATCGCGCCCGCGGAAGCGCCGGTGATGACCTGGAAGGGCGGCGGTCGCTCGCGGAGGCGCGGGATCTCCGCGATGCGCTGGAGCACGCCCGCCTGGTAGGCGCCGCGCGCTCCGCCGGCCGTCAGGACGAGCCCGTTTCGACGCTCGGGCGTCCCCTTGCCGGGGCGGGGCCAGGGAGCGGCGCTGAGATGGAGTGCCACCGACTTTTTCCTGAGCAATCCGGAGGCCAGAGCGCAAGCAGACGTCGAGGCGCCGACGCGGAGACGCAGAGCGCCGCGGGCCCGAAGGCCTGCGGTTGGCTCGAAAACGAGCCGCGTTTGGTCAAGCCTCGAGCAGCCGCCGAGTCGCAGCGCCGGCGAATCCCTGCTTCCTCCCGCCCCCGAGGTGGGTCTCCGCAGCTACGACACGGCAGAGTTTGCCCGGCCGTTCGCGGTCCGGGTGCGACCTCAGGCGCATCTGAACCCAGGCTCAGGCGAGCCCGGGTGCGAATGCGCCGTAACGAACCGGACCCCCTTAGACGAAGGTCTTCCCGGAGCCGACGAGGCCGACTTCCGGAAGCACCATCGTGCGCGCCGCGTCCTCGACCGCGCGGCCGATCGGCTGCACCTCGCAACCTTCGGCACCGATGATCCGCAGCGCCTCGTCCACCGAGCCCTCCGGCACGACGACGCAGAAGCCGATGCCCATGTTGAACGTCTGGTACATCTCCGCCGCGCCGAGACCCGCACGCACGCCGATCAGCGAGAAGACGGGCGGGGGCGAAGGCAGCGCGTCGATCACGAAGCCGATGCCCGGACGATCGACGCGCAGGAGGTTCAGGAGCCCGTCGCCCGTGATGTGCGCGAGCGCGCGCACCGGCACGCCCGCGTCGAGGAGCGCCATCACCTCGCGCACGTAGATGCGCGTCGGACGGAGCAGCTCCTCGCCGACGCTCGCGCCGCCGAGCTCCGCGGGCCGGTCGGAGTACGCCTCCGCGCCGTGGCCCTTCGCGAGGACCTTCCGCGCGAGCGTCAAGCCGTTCGAGTGGATGCCCGAAGCGGCGAGACCGAGCACGACGTCGCCTGGCGCGATGTCGCGTCCGACGATCAAGCGGTCGAGCGACACGATGCCGACCGCGGTCGCGACGACGTCGAAGCTCTCGCGCTCGTCGGGCGGGTGCGGGCGGAGGAGCTCGCGAACCTGCGCGATCTCGCCGCCGGGAATGCTGATGCGCGCTTGACGAGCGCCTTCGACGAGCCCCGCCGCGAACTGCTCGAGCAGGTACGGATCCGTTCCCGGAACGGCGATGTAGTCGACGAGCGCGATCGGCTCCGCGCCGACGCAGAGTACGTCGTTCGCGTTCATCGCGATCAGGTCGATCCCGACGGTGTCGTAGCGGCGGAGCGCGTGCGCGACGAGGAGCTTCGTCCCGACGCCGTCGGTGCCGATCGCGAGCCCGATCCCGCCGCCGACGTCGAGAACGTTCGCGAAGAAGCCGTTCGGGAGAACCGGCCGTCCGCGGCGCGGAAACGACATCGTCTCGCCGAGCCGCGAAAGAAGCTTGCCGAGGCCTCCCTCGAGCCCGACGACGTCGACTCCCGCCGCCGCATAGCTCTCGACGTCCTTGCTCACCCGATCACCTCCTGCGCCCGTAGCCGGGCGATCTCCTCGGGCGCGAGCGATAGCAGATCGCGAAGAATCTCGTCGGTGTGCTCCCCGAGGAGCGGCCCCGGCGCCTCGACCGCCCCGGGGCACGCCGACGCGACGAACGGGATTCCGTCGAACCGCTCCCTGCCGCCTTCCGGCGTCGCCACGGTCGCGAAGTAGCCGCGATGGGCGAGCTGCACGTCGTCCTCGAGGTCGCGTCCGTTCGCGACGAGGCCCGCGGCGACGCCGGCGGCTTGGAGGCGCTCCTCGAGATCGGCGGCGCGAAAGCGGCGCGTCCAAGCGGCGATGCGCGCTTCGATCGCCTCGGCGCGCGAGAGACGACCGGCGAGCGTTCGCAGGTCCTCCGCGCCGGCCCAGGCTTCGCCGTCGGCGACGAGCTCCGCCTTGAGACGCCGCCACGCTTCGTCGTCGAGGACCGCGATCGCGATCCAGCGGTCGTCGTCGATCACACCGTCCGCTCCGTCCGCTCCGTCCGCTCCGTTCGCTCCGTTCGCTCCGTGTTCGGGCGCGCACGGATAGATCCCGTGCGGCGCCGCCGCGCCCTCCTGCGAAGCGTTGCCCGGCGGCTCGACCGAGCGTCCGGCGAGGAGGTCGACGACGCGCGGCCCGAGCCACGCGACGAGGTTCTCGAGCTGTCCGAGATCGACGAGCTGTCCCTCGCCCGTCCGGTCGCGATGGTGCAGCGCCGCGAGCGCCGCGAGCGCGCCGGCCATGCCGCCGACCATGTCCGACCACGAGTAGCCCCACCCTGCCGGCTCTCCGCCGGGAAGCCGCATCAGGTACGGCAAGCCGGTGAGCGCCTGCAGTGTCGGCCCGTAGCTCACGCGGTCACGCCATGGACCGTCGAGACCGAAGCCCGTCAAGCGCACCGCGATCGCGTCGGCCCGCCTCTCGCGAAGCGAATTCCAGTCGAGACCGAAGCCGTCCATCACGCGCGCGGAGAAGTTGTCGATGACGACGTCGGCCCGCGCGGCGAGCCGGTGCGCGAGCGCGCGCCCGTCCGGTGAGGCGAGGTCGAGCACGAGGCTTTGCTTTCCGCGATTCAGGTTCCCGGTCAAACCCCCCCGTCGCGTCCCGAAGTCGGCGGCGCGACGGTGCTCGACCTTGAGCACGCGCGCGCCGTGGTCGGCGAGAATGCGCGTCGCGACGGGACCGGCGACGACCCAGGTGAAGTCGAGGATCGTGACGCCGTCGAGCGGGCGGCGTAGCGGCGTAGCGCGCGGCGTAGCGAGCGGCGTAGCGGGCGGCGTCGCGACGACGTTCGTGGGATTCGGCGCAGAGCGAAGCACGGGCTCCCCGCTCCACGCCGGATCCCGACGAACCTCCTCGTCGTGCTCGCCGGGCCGCGGCGCGAGGCGCCGGAGCCGAAGCGGCGTCGCCGACATGCGAAATGGTGCGCCCGGGAAGACGACGCGATCGCCGTCGATGGTTCGCTCGTCGAGAAAGCCACGTCCGACGAGCTGCTCGTTCGTCGCGAGATCCTCCGGCCGCCGCACCTCGGTCGCCGGCAGGCGGCGATCGCCCGCGGCCTCGGCGATCTCGCGCGCGGGATGCTCGGCGCTCCAGCGGTCGATCCGATCGAAGAGCTCTTCCGCGTGCTGTTTCCGCGCTTCGGGATCCTCCCAGCGCGGATCGCGCAGGTCCACTCCGTTCCCCGTCGATCGGCTCTCCACCCACTCCGCGAGCGTCGTCCAGTCGCCGAGAAGCGAGTGCAGGACGAGCCCGTCGCGCGCCGGTCCGACGCGGAAGGTCCGGCTCCAGTGGAGCGTGCCGCGGCGACGCTCGATCTCGCCGGTCTGTCGCAGCAGCCCCGTGACGTGCTCGACCGCGCCCGCCGCTGCAGCGGCGACGCTGACGTCGATCCGGCTGCCGCGTCCCGTCGCGTCACGCACCCGGAGGGCGAGGAGCGTCGCGATGACGCCGAAGAGCGCCGCCGAGGTGTACGCCGCGAGACCGAACGGCGCGATCGGCGCCGAGCCCGGATGGCCGTTCACGAACACCATGCCGCCGCGCGCCGCGCAGACGAGGTCCGAGCCGCGCCAGGAAGCGCGCGGTCCGCTTGCACCGAACGGCGTGATCTCGACGACGATCGTCCGAGGCGACTGCGAGGGAATCCGCATCTCGTCGTCGAGAGCCCGCGCCCCGACGATCACGTCGGCGGCGCGCGCGAGCCGGGCCAGCTCCGCCGCTCCCGCCGGCGAGCGGACCACGTCCGCACCGAGGTCGCCGAGCACGCGGCTGCAGAGCGCGCCTGCGACGTCGGAGAGATCGAGCACGCGAAGACCCTCGAGGACCGATTTCGACGAGCCGGGGATGAAGCACGATAACGTACGGAGAAGCTTCGCCGCTCGGAGGCCGTCTTGCAGTCGCGCGCGAAGAGATGCTACTTCGCGCGCCCTCATGGGATTTCTCTCGGCGAGCTCCTCCATCGTCCGCTTCGACGCCCGCGCTCCGCGCACGATCGATCGCGAGGCGTTCTGCGAAGCGGTGAATCGGCACGCGTTCCGCGAGGACGACGAGGACGGCCTGCCGCGCCAGGAAGCCTTCGGCTGGGTCGCGATCCACGACCCGCTCGTGGTCGAGCTCGAGCCGAGCGACATCTTCTTCCAGCAGTACGCCGTGCTCGGCTTCCGCTACGACCGGCGCGTCGCGCCGGCCAAGCTCGTGCGTCTCGAGACACGTCGCGCCGAAGCGGAGCGGAAGGAGCAGCAAGGGCTCGAGCGGCTCGGTCGCGCGGTCCGTCGCGAAATCAAAGAAGAGATCGAGGCTCGCTTGCTGCTCCGCGCCTTGCCGAGCCCGCAGCTCTTCGAGTGCGCGTGGGACCTCGAGCGCCACACGGTCTACTTCACCGGCAAGTCGCGCGCGCCGCGCGAAGCGTTCACGGCTCTGTTCCGCGACACCGCGGGCGTTTCGCCGCTGCCCGTCATTCCGTATCTCGCCGCCGAGCGCGTCGGGCTCTCCGAAGCGATCGTCGAGGCGGTTCGCGGGGTCGAGCCGAGCGTCCTCGCCTCGCGGCGCGACGAAGAGCCACGCGTTGCGGCGGCAGCGGCGGGCGCGTCTGCCGGCGGCGCTGGCGGAGCTGCCGCAGGAGCCGTCTCAGGAGCCGTCTCAGAAGCCGCCGACGCGGCCGGGAGCGATCTCGCGTGAAGGAGGACTTCCTCAGCGTCGTCGAGTCGAAGCGCTTCCTCGGCCGCGAGTTCCTGACCTGGCTCGTGTTCCGCGTCGAAGAGGACGGCGGCAAGATGGTCCTCGGCAACGACGTCGTCGAGCTCGCCCTCGGCGACCGCGTGGTCCTGCAGGAGCCGGGCGAGCAGCAGGCGCGGCTCACCCTGTTCGATCAAGGAGACATGTCGCCCGAGCTCGGCGCCGGGCTTCGCCGCGGCAAGCTGATCGATCGCGCGCGGATCGCGGTGATCCGCGGCGAGCGGCGCTGGGAGCTGAGCCTCGACGGCGGACTCCTCACCTACGATTCGCTCCGCTGCCCGAAGCTCGGCGAGCGGGATGCGAATCTGAGCGACGATCCGCGCGCGCTCTTCGAGAACGACCTCTTCCTGCGACTCGCCGACGTCGAGGAAGTCGTCGGCTTCCTCGACCGCCTGTTCGCGAGCTTCTGCCAGCTGCGCGCTTCGCCGCGGTGGGCCGAGGAGACCCTGCCGGCGCTGCGCACGTGGGTCGCAGGCCTCGGCTCCTGAGCGGCCGCTCTCCGCGTCAGGCCGACTTCGCTCTTCGTCGTGCGGGCGGCTTCGCGCGTGGCGCGACCGCGGCTCGTGGCTCGTCCAGCGCTGCCCGCAAGAGAGCGCGTGCGGCCCACAGCAGGACCTCCTGCGCCTCCTCGTCCTCGAGGCGGCACACGTCCTTCAGGATCACCATCGCGTCGGTGCCGATGGTCAGCGCGATCGCGGCCTGCATCCGTCGCCACTGCTTCGCCGTCCTTCCAGCGCGCGCGGGCTCGAGAACGCGCTCGAGCCAGCGCATGCGACGCCCCTCGCGTACGGGCGGCGCCTGCACGCCGGCGGCGCGGCTCGCGAACCAGGTGTCGAGGTACACCTTCAGCGCCATGCGGAGCTGCGCTTCGTCGGCGAAGGTGATCGCGTTGAGCTTCGAGAGGAAGCGCATCAGGCGCTCCTCGGCGTCTTCCCCTTCGATCGTACGGACGATCTCCTCGATGGGCGCGTAGGGGGTCCGTTGCGGCTCCCGGGCGGATTCGCTTCGCCTCTTGGCGGCATGTCGCTCCTTCTCAGCTGCCAGGCGGTCACCAAGGCCTACGGCTCGGCGCCGCTGTTCACCGACCTCTCCTTCGGGCTCTTCGAGGGCGGGCGCGTCGGCCTCGTCGGGCCGAACGGGAGCGGGAAGTCGACGCTGCTGAAGATCCTCGCCGGGATCGAGCCGCCCGACCGGGGGACGGTCTCGCTCCGCCGTCAGGTGAAGCTCGGCTACGTGCCGCAGCAAGTCGAGTTCCCCGAGGGCCGGACGATCGAGGACGTCATGACGGAGGCGCTCGCCGTGGAGTCGCTCGACGAGAGCGAGCACCACACGCGGCTCCAGATCACGCTCGGCAAGATGGGCTTCGAGGATCCCGCCGCGCCCGCGAGCCGCCTCTCCGGCGGGTGGCGCAAGCGTCTCGCGATCGCCTGCGCGCTCGTGCGCCAGCCGGATCTCTTGCTCCTCGACGAGCCGACGAACCACCTCGACCTGGAAGGGATCCTTTGGCTCGAGCGGCTCCTTCGGGCGGAGACGTTCGCCTGGCTCACGGTGAGCCACGACCGCGCGTTCCTCTCCTCGGTCGCGAACCGCGTGTTGGAGCTGAATCGACGTCATCCGGACGGTCTTCTCGACTCGGAGGGAAGCTACTCCGACTTCCTCGTGCGAAAGGCGGATCTCCTCGAAGCCTTCGAGCGCCGCGAAGAGACACTAGCGAACCGCGTGCGGCGCGAGATCGAATGGCTGCGACGCGGACCGAAGGCGCGCACGACGAAGGCCAAGGCTCGGATCGACGAGGCGGAGCGGCTCCAGTCCGAGCTCGCCGACGTGCGCGGGCGCTCCGTCGAACGAACGGCGCGGATCGACTTCTCCGCTTCGAACCGCCGCACGCGGCGGCTGCTCGTCGCCGAGGGAATCGACAAGCGCTTCGGCGAGCGCACGATCCTCTCGTCTCTCGACTTGACGCTCGCTCCGGGGATGCGTCTCGGACTTCTGGGGCCGAACGGGAGCGGCAAGTCGACGCTGCTGCGGCTCCTCGCGGGCGAGATCGAGCCGGACGCCGGGTGGATCGAGCGCGCCGACGACCTGCGGGTGGTCTACTTCGACCAGGACCGCGAGCAGCTCGATGGGTCGGTCACGCTCCGTCGCACGTTCGCACCGGACGGGGACCAGGTCGTCTATCGCGACCGCCCGATCCACGTTGCGGGCTGGGCGAAGCGCTTCCTCTTCGAGAGCCAGCAGCTCGAGATGCCGGTCGGCCGGATGTCGGGCGGCGAGCGGGCTCGCGTGCTGATCGCGCGCCTGATGCTGCGGCCGGCGGACCTCCTGATCCTCGACGAGCCGACGAACGATCTCGATCTCGACACGCTGGAAGCTCTCGAGGAAAGCCTGCTCGAGTTCCCCGGAGCGCTCGTTCTCGTGACGCACGACCGTTTCCTCTTCGACCGCGTGTCGACGAGCGTCCTGGCGCTCGATGGACGCGGCGGCGCCGAGCGCTTCGCCGACTACGCGCAATGGGACGCCGAGTGCGCGCGGCGCTCGTCTGCCGAGGGATCGGCGCGCGACGCTTCGAGGACCGCTTCGCCGTCTGCCTCGACGCGCGCTTCGACGCGCGCGAGGCCCGCCGAGGCCGGCGCCCGGCGTCTCTCCTACATGGAGCAGCGCGAGTGGGATCAGATGGAGGAGAAGATCCTCACCGCGGAAGCGGAGCTGGAGGCATGCGCGGCGAGCGCTGCCGATCCGGACGTCGCGAGCCGCGCGGACGTCGTGGCGGAACGGTATCGCGAGCTCGAGGCCGCGCAGCAGCGCGTCGAGGCGCTGTACGCGCGGTGGGCCGAGCTCGAGGAGAAGGGCGGCGCGTCCCGGCGGTAAGGCGCTCTCGCGCCTTCGGCGCTCCCGTTGACGACGGCGTCGTCGAACGTCGAGAATCGCCGCCATGTCGTACGAAGTCGTCCGCTTCCCGTTCGACGGCACGATCGACGCCGACGGACACGTCCTCGAGCCCGCGACCCTCTGGGAGGAGTACCTCGAGGAGCGCTACCGCCCGCGCGCGATCCGGATCCGCACGGACGACGACGGGTTCGAGTACCTCGAGGTCGACGGCAATCCGGCGACGCGCACGCAGCGCGGCTCGCTCGGGATGCTCGGCGCGATGGGCGAGGACACCGCGAGGCTCAGCGCGGACCGGAAATACATGGACCACATGCCGTTCGGCGGCGGCGACCCGACCGAGCGCATGCAGCTCGCGCAGCAGGAGAACCTCGAGAAGGTGCTGCTCTATCCGACGCTCGGGCTCCTGTGGGAGTGCGAGGTCAGCGATCCGGAGATCACGCTCGCGTACCTGCGCGCGTACAACCGCTGGATCGCCGAGTTCTGTCGCGACTCCCGCGGTCGGCTCGTTCCGGTCGCGCAGCTCTCCCTTCTCGACGTCGAAGGCTCCGCGGCGGAGCTGCGGCGCGCCGTTCGCGACGGCTGCCGCGGCGGGTTCCTCGCGCCGTTCAATCACGACCGGAAGGCGCACGGCCATCCCGACCACGACGTGCTCTACCGGACCGCGTGCGAGCTCGACGTCCCGATCGCGATCCATCCGACGATCGAGCCGCGCTGGGCGATCCCGATCCGCTTCCGCCGTCTCGGCATCGCGAGCGAGTTCTTCTACAACAACATGCTGCGTCAGGGGGCGCAGCAGGCGTTCCTCTCGTTCTTCGCGCTGGGGACGCTCGAGCGCTTCCCGGAGCTGCGGCTCGGCGTGCTCGAGTCCGGCTCGGGCTGGGTCGGCTCGTTCCTCGATCGCGCGGACGCGCTCTTCTCGACGAGCTTGAAGCACACGACGTCGCTCTCGCGCCCGCCCTCGGAGTACTTCCGCCGGCAGTGCTTCGTCTCCGGCGACCCGGACGAGACGGCGGCGCCGCTGATCATCGACCACGTCGGCGCGGAGTGCTTCCTCTGGGCGACGGACTACCCGCATCCGGACCATCCCTCGACGTGGGTCCCTGCGCTCGAGCGCTTCGTCTCGACGCTCTCGCCGGAGAGCCGGGCCGCGGTCCTCGGCGGCAACGTCAGGCGGATCTACGGCCTGGATTGACGGTCTTCCCAGGGCCGCGCCTTCGGTGATAGGAGCGGAGCGTTGAGCCGGCCTGCACAGCGCGCATCGGGCGCAACGCTCGCGGCGCTCGCGGCGCTCGCGGCGCTCTCCTTCCGCGCGGCGCTCGTCGTCGTCGCTGCTTCGTGCGGCGGCGGATCGTCGGCGAGCAGCGCCGCGTTCTCGAGCGCGTCGGTCGAACGCGAATCCGGTGGTGCGCTCTCGATCTCGTGGAGCGCCCGTCCCGACGTCGGGCGGATCACCGTCTACGCGGGAATGGATCCGCAGGCGATCGATCGGAGCAACGCGCTCGCGAGCGGCGCTGCCGCGGACACGGTCCGGATCGAGGGCCTCGACCCGCTCCGGCGCCACTACTTCGCGCTCGTCGGTGACGACGGGGAGATCGTCGTCGCGGAGCGTCGCGTTCCGCTCGAAGGCGCCGTCAACTTCCGCGACATCGGCGGCCATGCGACCCGCGAGGGGCGGCGCGTGCGCTGGGGACGCGTCTTCCGGTCCGATGAGCTGAATCGCTTGACGGCGGATGATCTGACCGCGTTCTCGAACCTCGGGCTGAAGGTGCTCTGCGACTTCCGCTCGCCGAGCGAGTACGGGCGCAACCCGGACCTCCTCCCCTCCACCGGCGCTCCCGAGGTTCTCCACTTCCCGATCTTCGACCCCGACAACGACATCGAGGCGATGATCACGACTGCGATCACGACGGGCGACCACGAAGCGCAGGATCGCCTTCTCGGCGACGGCCGCAACGAGCAGCTCCTCGTCGACGGCGGGAGAACGCTCGTCACCGACGCGACCGAGCAGGTCGCCGGCTGCATTCGCCGGCTCGCGGATCCGGCTTCACTGCCGACGCTCACGCACTGCACCGCAGGGAAGGACCGCACCGGCTTCACGACCGCCGTCGTTCTCCTCGCCCTCGGCGTTCCCGAGGAGACGGTGATGGAGGACTACCTCCTCTCGAACGTGTACCGCGCCGAGCGGAACGATCAGACGATCGCTTCGCTGCGCCCGCTGATGCGCGACTCCGAGCTGCTGCGTCCCGTCCTCGAGGTGCGGCCGGAGTATCTGCAGGCGTCGTTCGACACGATCGCGGAGCGCTACGGATCGATCGACGCCTACCTGCGTGACGGGCTGGGTCTCGACCGCACGACGGTGCACTCCCTTCGCGAGAACCTGCTCGACTGACACTCGGCGGCCCGAAGGTCAGCCCGCGCGGCGGCGCTTCGGCGGCGCGCTCGCTTCCGTGAACAGCTCGCGCGCGTCCTCGGTCAGCTCGGAGATCCGCGAAACCCGGTCGGCGAGGCCCTCGACGGTGTCGCCACGGATCGAGCCGCGGTCGATCAGGATCGCATAGAGCGCGAAGTTGCGGCGCTTCTTCGCGCGCAGGAACTCCTCGCGCCACTCCGGATCGACGGCGCACTCGCCGTCGGTGATCAGGACGACGTCGGCGCGGCGGAGAGCGCGCGTCGCGAGCTTCTCGACCGCAGCGTCGAGCGGCGTCATGAAGTCCGTTCCGCCGCCGGAGAAGTGCTCCGCGAGGTCGAGCGTCGCTTCGAGCGCGACCTCGTAGGAGCTCCGCGGGTTCATGTCGAACTCGCGCAGCGAGCGCGCGTCGGAGAAGCAGACGACGTGGCAGCGGCGGCGCTGCCGGCGCGCGATCTCGACGAAGGTGAGCGTCACCGCCTTCGACCAGATCTCCTTGTCGCCGCTCATCGACGAGCTCGTGTCGAGGCAGACGACGATCGGCCCGTGACCCCGCGAGTCGGCGCCGCGGAGCGCGTACGTCAGCAGCCCGCCGTCGAGGAGGCGCCGGCGGAAGTCGCGGCGCAGCACCGGGTGCGAGAGCGCCAGGAGCTCGTGCGGCACGAGGCGAGCGAGGTCGTCGAGGCTTCGATGACGCCCGACCTCGTAGACCTCCTCGTTCGCGCGATCGAGCACGCGTCGCCGCACCGCGAGCGCGTTGTCGCGCATGCGTCCGAAGAGCCGTGCGAGCTTCTTCAGCTTCGGCTGGTCGGCCAGACGTCGTCCGAGGTCGATGCGCTGCCCGGGATCGAGACGTCCGCCCGCACCGAGACCGCGTCCCCAGCTCGCGAGCGCATCGGGGAGATCCGAGACCTTCGTCGCCGTCTTCGCGGCGGCGCCGGTGATGCTTCGATCGAGGCGGGAGCGCACGCGCGCGAGGGACTCCTCGACGTGACGCTCCTTCTGGCGGCGCTCGGCGACGGCGACGCGAGCGGAGTGACGAGCGCCCTCCGCGGCTTCGCGCATCGCTTGCGAGCCGCGGCGTTTCCGAGAGGCGCCGGGATCCGGCTCGTCGCCTTCGGAGGTTTCTTCGGAGGTCGGGTCGGCCTCGTCCCCGTCCGCGTCTTGCTGCTCGGCGTCCGAAGGCGTCTCGCTCTCGCCTTCCTCCGCACGCGCGAGCTCGTCGGCGACCTCCGCTTCCTCCTCCGCTTCGCGGACGCGCTCTTCCTCGCGCGCGAGGCTCCAGAGATCGAGCAGATCGCCCGCCGTGAGCACACGATCCTCGCGGAGGGCGCGCAGCAGCTCCTCGCCGATCGAAACGGTCGCGAGCCCGGCGTGCGTCTCGTCGAGGAGCGTCTGCGGGCGGAGTGCCGGGTACGCTGGACCCGCGATCACGCCGTCGAGGATCGCGCGGTTGAGCGCGACGCTCGGCAGGCCCGATGCGGCCGGCAGCTTCACGACGTTGTACTTGAAGAGCGCGCAGAAGAGATCGTCGAGGAGCGCGGCGAAGTGCGGCACGAGGCGGCCGCCCTCCTCGTCGAGCTTCCGCCAGGCGAGCGAGCCGGCGCGGAGGCGCGCGATCGCGGCGCGATCGTAGAGGTCCGACTCGATGGTGTGCGGATCGGCGGTGGCCACGCAGTGCTCAGAACAGCGTGACGAGCGTGGCGACGGCGCCGATTCCCGTGACCATGATGCCGGCCAGGCGGACCGTCATCCGGTGCTCGAGCTGATCGAGTTTCCCGTCGAAGTGAATCTCTTGCTGCACGAAGCGGATCTCCAGGCGCTTCTCGAGCTCTTCGAATCGCGTATCGACGTGCTTCTCCAAGGCACCCAGGCGCGCTTCAATCTCTGCGAAGCGGAGATCGATCGCCGCGAAGCGATTCGTGAAGGTCAGCTCGAGAGCCTTCAAGTCGTCCTTCGTGGCCAGCGCGTCCGTCATGGCAGCGGCGAGCGCTCGCGCCTGTCCCTCCGCTTGCTGCTCGCTGAAGCCACAGTCGCGCAGGCGGCGTGCATACTCAAGCGTGTCCAGCGCGACGGCCATCGGAAGCATCCTGCTCGAAGATCGCGCCCCGAGCGAGCCCCCTGCCACCGTCATGTACCCGCGGACAACGGGTTCAGCGCCCGGAGAGCCGGGGGCCGCCGAGGCTGCGGCGGATCGTGTCCAGCTCGTCGCGCGCGCTCGCGGCGCGTGCGACGGAGCGTCCGGCGGCACGCGCCTCGCCCTCGATCTCGTCGAGGCGGACGAGGATGCGGCGAATCTTCGTCTCGACCTCGATGCGCGCCCGCGCGCGCTCCTCGGGCGTGGCCCAGGCGCGCTCGGCGTACTCCGCGAGCTCGCGTCCCTGGAAGACGAGCTCCTGCACCTCCTCGTCGTAGCCGTGTACGAGCTTCCGCAGGTGCTCGCGTACGGTCTCGCGCTCCGCGGGATCGCGCCAGAGGACGTGCTCGAGGAACATCACCTCGTCGTCCTGCACCGCGCTCTTGCCGCGCAGCAGTGCGAGCGCGCGCAGCAAGCCGAGGCTCTGGCGATAGCGACGGTCGGACGCGACCACGCCCGCGCCGCCGAGGGCGCGGCGCAGCTCGACGATCTGGCGCAGGACCGCATCCGGGATCTCGATCGCGGCCGCCGCACGCGAGAGGCGATCGAGGTCCGCGAACGAGACCGTCGTCACCGCGGAAGGCGCCTCGGCACGCAACATGCGCAGGAAGCGCCAGTCCTCGACGACGTAGTCGACGACGAAGCGCACGAGGAAGCGGTCGTAGATCGCGGAGAGCTCGTCCTCCTCCGGCAGCTCGTTCGCCGCGCCGAAGAGCGTCACGAGCGGCGCCTCGATGCGCTCGCGCCCGTTGTCGAAGCGGCGCTCGTTCAAGAGCGTCAGGAGCGCGTTCAGGATCGACGAGCTCGCCTTGAAGACCTCGTCGAGGAACGCGATGTGCGCCTCGGGCAGCTTGTTCGTCGTGACGCGGCGGTACTCGTCGCGCTCGAGCGCCTGCAGGCTCACCGCGCCGAAGACTTCCTCCGGCGTCGTGAACTTCGTGAGGAGCCACTGGAAGTAGCGCGCGCCGTCGATCCGCTGGCAGAGCGCGTCCGCGAGCATCGACTTCGCGGTACCGGGCGGTCCGATCAGGAGGACGTGCTGCCCCGCGAGGAGTGCGGCGAGCGCGCCCTCGACGACCTCGGCGCGCTCGACGAAGATCTGTCCCAGCTCGGTGCCGATGCGGCCGAGCCGCGCGCGCGCGTCGTCGAGTGAAGCGTCCATCCCTGCCTGGCTAACAAGCCAGGTCGGGAGGCTGTAGGGCGCGCGGGCATCTGCGACCAAGACTCGAACCCTCCGCGCGCGCAGCGCGCGGCCGAGCGCGAGCGAGCGGGGTGAGGAGGCGCAGCGACCGGAGACCGATCTTTAGGCACGCACCGTGCAACTTTTACCCGGGGGCGCAGGGCTGGCGCCCGCCGGCCCGGTGCGCTTGAAGAGGCCCGTCCAACGACTGGAGGAACGAGATGCCGATCGACCTCGCGATGGCCAAGGGCGCGACGACACCCGAATCCAAGGGGTCGTGGGGCCCGGACGACGTGATCCTCTACCACCTCGGCATCGGCGCCGGGCTCGAGAAGCCGACGGATCCGAAGGAGCTCGAGTACACCTACGAGCAGAAGCTGAAGGCGCTGCCGAGCTTCGGCGTGATCCCGGTGTTCGAGTCCTTCATGCGAGGGATGGGTGGCCTGCCGGGAGTCTCGATCAACCTGGCGCTCGTGCTGCACGGCGAGCAGGACATCGAGATCCACAAGCCGATCCCGACGCGAGCCGAGGTCGTGAGCCAGGGACGCGTCGCCGACATCTTCGACAAGGGAAAGGCCGCGCTCCTGATCCTCGAGGTCGAGACGCGGGAGAAGGGCGGCGACAAGCTCTTCACGAACCGCTTCTCCATCTTCGCGCGCGGCGAGGGCGGCTTCGGCGGCGATCCCGGACCGAAGCCGACGAACCAGGCCCCCGAGCGGAAGCCCGACCGGGTCGTCGAGTCGCGCACGACGCCGAACCAGGCCCTGCTCTACCGTCTCTGCGGCGACAAGAATCCGCTCCACGCCGATCCCGACTTCGCGAAGCTCGGCGGCTTCGACACGCCGATCCTGCACGGGCTCTGCTCGTACGGCATCGTCTGCAAGGCGGTCGTCGATTCGATGCTCGACGGCGTCGTCGGCCGCGTCGCGCGCTACCAGGCGCGCTTCTCGGGTGTCTTCTATCCGGGCGAGACGATGGTCACGTCGATGTGGAAGGAAGACGGCAAGATCCTGATCGCGTCGAAGAGCAAGGAGCGCGACGCGGCGATCATCGCGAACAGCGCGATCACGCTGCGCTGACGAGAAGGAGGAGGCGACGATGGCGGACGGGTTCTTCAGCGCTGCGAGTCTCGACTATCCGATCATCGACGCCGATGCGCACGTCAACGAGCCGCCCGACCTCTGGCAGAAGCGCGTGCCTTCGCGCTTCCGCGATCGCGCGCCGCGCCTTCTCCATACCGATCAGGGCGACGTCTGGGACTTCGACCAGGGGAAGCGGATCCGCCCGCTCGGTCTCACCGCGACCGCGGGGCTCAGCTACCTGCAGTTCCGCGCCTCCGGCCTCCGCTACGACGAGATCCGTCCCGGCAGCTTCGACACGAAGGCGCGCCTCGAGGACCTCGACGCCGACGGCATCTGGGCGCAGGTGATCTACCCGAGCATCACACTCGCCGGCGCGAAGACCTACGCCGACGACCCGCCGCTGCAGCTCGCGTGCGTGCGCGCGTACAACGAGTGGCTCCTCGAATTCTGCGAGGGATCGAACGGACGCCTGATCCCGCAGGCGGTGCTCCCGACGACCGGTGTCGAGGACGCGATCGCCGAGCTCCGCTGGGCGATGGACCACGGGCACCGCGCCGGGATGATCTCGACGTACCCGAACGGAACGCTCGAACCGTCGGAAGCCGACGAGCCGTTCTGGGCGATCGCGAACGAGACGGGCTTTCCCCTCGTCGTCCACATCGGCAGCTTCACTCCGGCCGGCTTGACGCCGACCCTGACGCAGACGACCGCCGGATTCCTCGGCGCTGCCGGGGCGACGAAAGCCGGCGGCGACGCGATCCCCGTGACAGCGCAGCTCCTCTTCTCCGGCATCTTCGCGCGCTTCCGCAACCTCGCGATCGTCCTCGTCGAGTCGAACATCGGCTGGATCCCGCCGACGCTCGAGCAGCTCGACGACATGTTCCTTCGCTACCGCTGGTACACGAAGGCGCTCGAGCTGATGCCGACGATGCCGAGCCGCGTCTTCCACCGGAACTTCTGGGCGACCTTCATGAAGGACACGGTCGGGATCGAGCTGCGCCACCGGATGAACGTCGATCACCTGATGTGGTCGACGGACTATCCGCACACCGGCAGCGAGTGGCCGAACGATCGCGTGCAGATCGAAAACTTGTTCCGCGGCGTTCCGCGCGCGGACGTCAAGAAGATGCTGCACGACAACGTGCGCCGGCTGTACCGGCTCGATCACGTCCCGGAGACGCTGCCGGAAGGCCGCTGAGCGCCGCGCTCAGCGGGGGATCGCGAAGCGGAAGACCGTTCCGAAGTAGCGTTTCGCCTCGGGATCGAACGCGCCGCCCGCCTCCGGCGCGATGCTGGTGAACGGCTCGTCCGAGCTCATCTTCGACTTCTCGACCACGCTCGCTAGCCTGCATTTCTCACCAGATCCCTACTGCGGCGGCCGATAGCACCGAATCTTCGCGAGCTTCTCCCTCCGGGCTCCTCGACGTACTGTTCAAGTACGCCTGCGTCGCCCTCC
>Ga0194128_10001057_pt1 | contig 48831 bp, 32 predicted proteins | sample TA2KigCa65mmetaG_FD_148650 | JGI IMG/M metagenome (GOLD analysis project Ga0194128, IMG submission 148650) | Freshwater microbial communities from Lake Tanganyika, Tanzania - TA2015037 Kigoma Deep Cast 65m | ecosystem: Environmental > Aquatic > Freshwater > Lake | place: Tanzania: Lake...
CCGTCCTTGTCGACAGGCTGGCCGATCCCTGCCTCGCCGTACATTCGCTCCGGATAATTCCGCGCTCTGGATACTGCGCCCAGCACCCGAGCTCGCGGATGCGGCCCGTGCGGTACAGCGCGTCGTACCCGGTGTAGGCGTCGGCCTGGAGATCACCGGCAAAGGACGCCAGAAACGCGGCCGGTCCGTCGCGCTCGTGCGTCGGTGTGGCATCGAAGACTACCTGCGGCACCAGCGGATCGAGGTATGTCCAGATACGCCCCTTCCGACTGCCGGTCTCCTCGAGAATCGTGACGGGGGTGTCGTCGGTTTGCAGATAGCTCGCGGCCGTGACCTGGCGGCGGAGTTCGTCGCCAATGGGCGTGAGCGCTCGGGCGACATCCGCGACCCAGCCACACAGCGTCGCGCGAGAGAGATCGAGGTGCTCGCGGTCAAAGATCCGCTCCAGGCGATAGAGCGGCAGATGATCGAGTTACTTCGAGACGACGACGTACGCGAGCAGGCCTTCGGTGGCGAGTGACCGCTCGACCGCCTGGGGCGGCGCCGGGGCTTGCGTCACGCCGTCGTGACAGCGCGGGCACGCATACTTGGGTCGGACGGTTTCGATCACGCGGACGCTCGCGGGCACGTAGTCGAGTTTCTCGGACACGGCCTCGCCGATGCGCGTCTTCGTCGTCCCACACGCACACCGCTTGTCCGCCTCGGGCACATCGATCTCCACCCGCTGCCGAGGCAACGACAGCGGCAGCGGCCGACGCCCGGTCGGTTTCGAGGGCCGGCGATGCTGGGGGCCGGGTCGCTCGCCCGTGTCCATCTCGGTGGGTTCGTCGCGGGGCTTGAGTTCTTCCGCCAGTTGCGCAAACGCCAGGCGGAGTTGCGCGTCGCTGACGCCTTCCGACTTCTTGCCGAACAGTTTGTGACAGAGGATGTCGAGTTTCTGGCGGAGGAGCGTGTTCTCCTGTTCGGCCCGGCCCAGGGCCGCCTGGAGGTCGGCGATCACGGCCCGCGCGGTGGTGAGATCCGCGACGGTGTCCGGCGCGATCGCCATGCGCGCATGATACGCGAAGGCGGATCGCCGTACAACGCCTACGCGACCCGCTCGTACCAGCGCCGCCGGCGTGTGTGCGCGAGATCCGTGCCGGCCAACAAGAGGAGCAGATCCGCGCTCCGCATCTCCACCGGCGCCGGGTCGGTTTCGGCCGGCCACGCGAAGGTGCCTTGCTCGAGCCGCTTATAGAGCACCCAGAAGCCCGAGCGATCCCACGCGAGAATCTTCAGCCGATCGCCGCGCCGATTGCGGAACAGGAAGAGATGGCCCGAGAGCGGGTCGACCCCAAACCGCTCCCGGACCAGCGCCGAGAGTCCATCGATGGACCGCCGCAGGTCCGTCGTCCCCGTCGCCACATAGATGCGGACCGCGGGCGAGAGCGTCAGCATCCGGCTCGCAGCGCCGTCACCACGGCCCGCAGCAGATCCGCCGATGCGCCAGCCCGGACGTGCAGGCGCTCACCACCCGTCAACACCACGTCCACGACAGGCGTCGCCGGTTCCTCCGCGAGGTGCACCGGCACGAACGTCGCCGCAGGCGTCGACTCGTGGTCGGCCTCTGGGGCGTCCGCCAGCTTGCGGCACCAATACCAGAAGGTCCATCCGGGAATGTGATGGCGTCGAGCGAAGCTGGCCTGCGATTCCCCACTTCGCTGCCACTGCGCCACCAACCGCGCCATCCGTGTCGGCGTTTGTTTACTCGTCATCGCCAGAATCCTCCGGCGCGGAGAATCGGCGAATCTCTCGAGACATTCAAGACGTCATTCGTCGGACGCTTACCGATAGACAGCAAATGTCGCTGTTCGTGACCATCGGCGCGGGTGGACGGCTTCGGCCGATCCTGCGCATGATCAGGTCCACGTTCACTTCTGACAACGTCAACCTTGACGTTGCCTTTATTCAATTCCAGCGAAAGCCAGAAGAGCACTTTCAAAGCATCGAGCCATTGCCTCTCGACAAGCGGTACACGCTGAGGGTGACGGAGAAGATAGCCGTGTGCGGCTACCCGTACGGCGAGGCAATGCTGCAACGCGGGGGAAAGGTGTACCGGTGGGGACCAGTCGTACAGTCAGGCCACGTTTCGGCAGTGTCGCCGTTCGATGGCGTGCCGGAGCCGTACTTACCGACAGAAGTGTTGCTTGATGTCCGTATAGCTGGTGGGATGAGCGGAGCGCCGATCATGCGACCCAGTGACGGAACCGTGGTGGGAATCGTCCATTCAACGTGGGAGGCAACTACTGCATTAGGTCTTCCGCTCACCGAGGCGGTTGTGGATCAATGGTTGGCCCAGACGCCCGCGGCGTTTGTGCAGTAATTCTCGGGGTCCAACTTAAAGGTCGCGGTTCAGGAGTCGGTTGACATCCGCAGAAGTGAGCACGGGGGCGTCGGGCGGTATACGGAACCGGGGAATCCCGTCGCAGAATTCGGTGTCGGCGTCGACCAGCCCTTCGAGCAGGCGTTCGACGAACGCGTCTATGGTCTGACCTGCCCTGGCAGCGAGCATCGCGACCTGTTCCGCCAGACGATCATCAAGCTTGATATTTACCGGCATCGTTTACGCCCCTACGATCGCACGGCTGGCGGACCGTCGTCGAATTCGAGTTCTGCCGCAGCCGGTGCTCCGCGGCGGTGCCGTGAAGGATTCTCACGGCGCACGACACACGATAGGATCTAGGGCATGCATACACGCAAGGTCCAGGTGAAGAACGGCCGCTTGGTCCTGGATGAACCAACGGACTTGCCGGACGGAGCGGAAGTCGAGGTCCTGGTGATCGACGACGAGCTATCGGCGGAAGAGCGTGCCGAACTGCACGCGTCGTTGGATCGGGCCTTGGACGACTCCGAGGCAGGCCGAGGGATGGACGCGTGGGAGTTCTTGGAGCGGTATCGGGCGCGTCGTGAAGATCGTCCTGCTCGATGAGGCCCAAGAGCGGTTCAAAGCCGAAGATCGCTGGTGGCGCGAACACCGGGACGCGAACGAGCTCTTCGTGACCGAGTTCGACGAGGTCCTGCGGCAAATCGCCTCGATGCCTGGCATCGGCCAGCGCTACCGCCGGGCCCGAGGCAAGCTGATTCAGCGCGCCCTGATGCAAAAGACCCGCTGCCACGTGTACTACTTTCACGACCATGAGCGGGAACTGATCGAGATTCATTCGATCTGGGGTGCTCGCCGCAAGCGGGGACCTCGCCTGTAGCAGTGGGACCCCCAAGAAGCGGAATCGAACGCGCGATGAGATGTGGAGTCTGTGGCGGCACCTTTCAAACAACCACAACTGACCTGCCGTTCAAGGTCAGCCAGCAGACGATTGTGATCCTCAAGAGTCTGCCTGTCTCGCAATGCGGCACATGCAGGGAGTACCTGATCGCTGATCCTGTTTTCACAAAAGTCGAAAAGCTGCTGGCTGGCGTCAACATGTCGGTCGAGTTGGAGATCATCCACTTTGCAGCGTAGCATCCGAGCGGTCGAGATGACGCGCAGGATTCGCGACCGCCACGCACGTCGCCTGGCCGGAAAGGCCCCCGAAGAGGTGATCGCCTTCTACCGCGCCGCTGGCCAAGCCGCGGTGGAGGATGCGCGACAGCGCGCGAAGCCACGCCGCCGGCGGGCCGGTTGACCACTTGAAAAAAACTTGAAACGTTGCGCACGAAACACGGGCCCTCCCGACCGGAGACGGCCCAAGCGTCCGTACGAATTTCCGAAGAAAACAGACGCAACCGGAGACCGCCGACGTCTCCGGCTGCGTTTCTCAGCCACGGGACCGGGGTTCGAATCCCCGTACCGGTACCACTAAAGGTGTTCCACTCGCCTCGCCGAACGAGGCTTCTCCGAGAACCGATAGACTCGGCCGGTCGGTGTGAACGTGATCGGCCCAGCGAGCATTTCCCGCAAGAGTTGCCGACCAGGGGCGCGGCTATGTTGACGAAACATCCCGCGCGAAAAAAAACATGCCGAGCACATAACTGCCGCAAACGCCGGCTCATCCGGGTCCTACCGGCATTCGCGGACGAAGGTTATTATCGACCGCTCAAATCACTGATCAGAATTTCGCGAAACCCTACGCCTGCGCTGCCCGCATACATGCCCGCCGTACCATCGGCGGCGGATGTGTCCGACCCGAAGAGCACGGGCCCCCCGGCAACCCGCAGCTCGAGCTTGTCCCGAATCACGCGGAACACCATGTCCACGGCGGTGGCACCGGCAGACACCGGCGCGCGCGCAAGCCCCAGGACGGTTCTCGTGCCGAATCGATACCCCTCCATGAGCGCATCGACGTGTCCGTCAGCCAGTCGAACCAGCTTCGCCGCGTAGTAGCTCGGCCCTGATCCACTCGTGGGCGGCGGGGTGTAGCGCAATATTAGCCCCGCGGTTGCGCCTGACGCGGTTGGGAGATCGAGTCGGGCGGCAACGGCGCTATCGGTCCACGTTCGCGGCTGTTGTGGAATCCGCAAACTCTTGGACATGTTCCGCTGGCGAAGCACTCCCGATTCCACCGCCCACGACGCGCTGCCCTCGATTGGAACCGTGGTCCAGGGAGTCGTGCGCACCTGATTCGCATGCACATACGAGGCGTCGGAGGCGTTGGCGAAGTGCGACCATGCCACGACGGGCTCCCCGCCTTCACCAGCCTCGGCGTACCGATAGGTGAAGATCAGCCACACATCGTCGATCCGCGACAGCTTGTCGGGGTCGAAGATCGGGACACCCGCGGGATCGGGGATCGGTTGGCCCGACGAGTCCAGCGCCACTCGGCCGGACGGATCGACGCGATATGTGCCCGGACGGCGCAGGTCGGTGTTATCGGCCGCGGTCAGCGTCAGGCGCCACGTCCCTTCCGGCGCCTGATTTCGGCCGTCCGCCGCCCGCACCGGCTCCGAATCCTGATCGCGAAGGAAATCGGTCGGGTTGAACGTCACGGTCCCGTTGCCGAGGCTGGCCACCAGATCCATGAAGCCTTGCGGACCCGCGAACGCCAGGACGACGGTGTGCAACCGCCGGTTGATCTGGTTCGGGTGGAAGAGGCCAGCCGGAATCGTGAGCTCCACTTCCCGGCGTCGTCGCGGATCGAAAGAGGCGTCGGTCGGGGGATTGTGGAGATGGTAGAGCTGATCGGGAAACGCCTCGCGGAACGAGAACCCCTGCGAGCGCCCCGCTGGCAGCACGCCCTGCGCGAGCAGCTTCCGGCGGTCCGCAAGCACCGCGCGGCGCAGCTCCTCGTCGAACTGCGTCGAGAAGTGCAGGATCAGGTTCACGTCGGTGATCGTCGAGAAGTCGAGCTCGTTCGCATGAGGATCCAGTGAGAACGTCCAGGTGGTGGCCACTCCGGAGCCTTCGAACATCCGCAGCTGTTCGCCGGGATCGGGGCGCAGGACCGCGGCGTCGCGTCGTATGTCGAATGACGACACGATGAGCGATTCGGCAGGCTGCACGACGGGAGCAATGCGGAATCCGGGAGGGCCGCTCGTCAGCCAGTCGGGCGCGGTGTTGGGAGGCGCCGGCGCCGCAGTGGCCTGGCGGTACCGAAGCGCGGATACACCGCCCTTCCGGAGTGTGCCGCGCAGACCGTCCGGGGGCACGAGGCCACGGACCTCGACCTCCACGGCGGCGATCCGCTGCTGATAGCTGCCTGGATACGCCATGTCGAACTCGAAGAGCGGCACGTCGAAGGTGATCGTCCCCGTGCGCTTGAAGGCGGCGAACGACAGGAAGTCCTTCTCGCGCAGCCGAACGACGTGCCGCACGGGCATCGACTTCGCGGTTCGCGCCATGATGCGTTCATGTTCGATCGAGTCGACGTCCGACAGCAGCGCGTCCGCGGCGAGTGCGCCCTCGGCCTGTCCGTAATCGAAGCGGATGACGTCCAGCCGCCGGCCCTCCATGAACTCGAAGGCCTGCTCCGTCAGGAATGCCACGCCCACCGCGCGCTCGAGCTCGGTGGCGGCGAGATCGGACAGGCGGAGAGACGTGTCGAACCAGAATTCGGCATTGAGCATTTTTGCCTGTGCGTAGGCGAGGTTGGAGCGCGCGAACTCGCTGTTCAGGACGGCAACCTGACGCGCCATCTGTGCCATCTCGTAGCCGGACCGCATGCGCTGGAGCTCCGCACCCGCCATCGTCACCGCGGCGTCCAGCTCCAATTGCTGGCGAATCAGCTCGTTGCGCTGCGCTTGCAGCTCGATCGCACCCGAGAGATACGCAGTCACCGCGCCGACGCCCAACCCGATCGGCATGCCGACCACCGCGCCGACGCTGCCGGCGGCCGACCCGCCGAGTCCGCCGACGCCGCCCCCGAGGCTGGCGCCCGATCCCGCCCCGCTGATTCCGCCGCCGACGACGCCGAGTGCCTGGCGGGCAGGCGCAAACATCTCGAATTCCACGCGACGGCTGCGGCCGTTGGCGGCGCGCTGCTGGGCCAGATCCACCGCGGCCTGCGCCGCGTCGACCGCTGCGCGCGCCTCGTCCACGCGGCGCGACTCGACGGCGACCTGGCCGTCGCCGATCGCCACCGCCTGCTGCAGCAGACGCCGGTTGCCTTGCTCGCGCTCCGCTGATTCCAGAAACTGCAGCGCGTCGCGGCCAAGCTGCCGCGCCCGCTCGGCGAAGTAGCGCGCCGACCCGAGCAGGAAGTGATAGGTCCACGTCGGCACGTGGTCGTCGGGGTAGCCAAGGAAATTCAACCCGCGGCCGATCTTCGTGAGGCCCGCCTGCGCGTCGAGCAGGAGGCGCAGCGCGCGCGGGTTCAGCTTGTGCGCCGCCGCCACGTCGGCCGGCTCAGCGGCGGGATTGCCGCGCAGGATTGACCAGTCGTCCTGCAGGATGCGCAGCACCTGGGCGTACGCGGCGCTCGCATTGGCAGTATCGCGGCGGCGGAACTGCGCGTCGGCGCGCGCCAGCAGCAGCTCGGCGACACGCAGGCGAACCAGCCGCTTCTCGACGGGATTGAGAAACGGCGGATAGTAACGGTTCGGGGCGGGCGGAATCACGACGCTCGTCAGGCCCGGCAGCGAATCGTCCGCGCCAGCCACCATCCGGATCGCGTATTCAGTGGCCGTGCTGCCGTCGTTCGAGAATGTCTCCTCATAGTGGGCGAGGAAGTAATGCTCCAGCGCGAGGCAATAGTTCCCCAGCCGCGCGTAGCAGTCCGCCTTGCACATCGGTAGCAGAAACGCGCGAATGTAATACAGGAACTTGGCGAAGGGCAGTGGCTGGTCCGCTCCCAAGTCGTCCAATCGCAGCGGGTAGAGCGGAAAGCGGCGGTAGTCGTGCGCTCGCACCTCGAGCGCGTCGAGCAAGGTTTCGGCATCGGCGGCATCCCGCCGGCCGGCATAATACCCGGCGAACCCTCTATTCTGCCAGTCCGCGTGAACGCCCTCGGATTCCGCCTGCTGCCGTGGCTTTCCGTCAGCGCCGTTCTCCCACCAGCGCTGGTTGTCGTAATCATCCGACCGCTGCGCCGCGAACCACGCGTCGGCGCGCTCGTAAGCGGCCAGTGCGAGTCCGTACTCGCGATGCCGGTACGCTTCGTGCCCCTCGGTCAGCATCGCCAGCAGCCGCAGCACGTCCAGATTCGACGCCACGAACATCCGTAGCGTTCCGAGCGTGCCTTCGGCGTCGAGGTCGTACTGACCGGGTCCGTGCCATTCCTTCAGATCGGCGACGCTCACCTGGGCCAGCGCGAGGCCGCGCGTGACGTACCCTTCCGTGCGCTCCGCCGTCACCGACCCCGTCACCTGGTAGATTTCCGCGTCGGCCAGCCACTGGGTCTTCGCGTCGATCTCCGCCTGCAGCGCTTCGGCCGTGCGGCCGCCGGGCGCGAAGCGGTAAGTGTAGTAGTTCTCCAGATGGGTGTTGGGTGGCAGATGACGCTCGCAGACCGCGGAGTCCTCGCCGATCAGCAGGACCTCATCGAGCGGCAGCAGATCAATCAGGACCATGACCCAGCTCATGTCAAGGACGAGCGCGGCGTCCACGAGCCCAACCGCCTGGCCCTGCTGCAGATCGGCGAGGAGGTCAAGGGGGTTGATCCGCGCCAGTTCCTGCACGGACCGTCCGAGGTCGACTGCCAGATATCTGGCCACGTCCGGCGGCATGCCAGGCAGCGACGCCAGCTGCGCGTGGCGCTGGATCTTCGCAAAGCGCGCAGCGGTCAGGCCGTCGGTCGATGTCGCACGCGGTGCGGCTGCAATCTGCGCCGGCGTGTAGTAACCGCCGCGCGCGAGCGCGCCGGCTTCCGCTGCAGCGAGGTACGGCGCGAAGGCGCGAAGCGACTTCGCCGCCGCATCGTCTGCCGGCAGCGCGGCCTTGCCGAGGCCGGACGGGACTAGCACTGCAGTCCCAGCGGCAACTGGTGCATCGAGCGGGGCGCGGTTGGCGGCAGCGAGCCTCGCTGCGGCAACTGGCGCACCGGACCGCCCGTATAAATCTCTCGCCAGCTGCGGCCATGTTGTCGTCCGGGCCACGGCGACTTTACGGGCGCGGGCCGCGGAGGGCCTGGAACCGCGCGCCGTTCTGCCCGCAGACGGCAGGGACGCGGGCGCGCGGCCGGGCGTCCGGCGGGCGCGCGACATCCACCCTGCCAGCCGGCGTACCGACACTCCGGGGAGGCGGTCGAGGCGGTTCCGCAACGCGTCGAACGATTCGGTCGTGAGCGCATCGAACGTCAGTCCCGCATCGCCTGCCGCGAGTGCCAGCTGAGGAGTCATGTCCGGCAGTACCAGCAGACGCGCGGCGTCGATCAGCCGTGTGCTCCGGGTACGGCCGAGGCCCGTCTTCTTGTCGACCTCGGCGGCGTTTGCACGGCCGAGCGCGTCCACGCGGGTGGCGAGAGCCGCAAGCGCCGCACCTTCCAGCGGCGAGAGCCCGGCCTCGCGTACGAGCTGCGCCATTCGCCGCGACGCTTTGGGGGTTGCTGCCCGTGGGGTGCGTGTCTGCATATGTTCCACCTAATTCGGGTCGTACAGCGTGGTGCTGTCGTACTCGCGGTCGATTTCGCCGTGAACGTAGTCGAGAAGCGCTTCGAGGTTGCGGTGCGTCAAGGTGTAGCCGTCGGGACGGCGGCGGTATGTCCCGTTGCTCCAGCCCACATCGCCCTCTTTCAGCTCGGTCCTCGCCTCCTCGTCGTTGACACACACGCCCCAGCGGCCCGCATAGTCCCACCAGGACGGCGGCAGACTGCGCGGGTCGTCGATGCGGGGCTGATCTTCGTCACCGCGGATGCGCGCGATCGGATGGACAACGAACTGAAGACCCGAGCCTGACGCGCCGGCGTCAGGGGTGCCGATCGTGTTGTCTGCCGGCATCGAGTCGCCATCGCCGGCATGCTGGTCGTTGCGCGGCTCGTCGTCGTAGGGCAACGGCTCCGCCTGCGAATTGATCGCGCTGATGATGATGGTGGCGAACCCTGCCAATGCAAGCGCCGCCGCGAGAATCAATAGACCCGCTCCGACAACGGTGGGTACCCAACACGGCACCGCCAAATCCAGTGTGCCAACCAGGCACGCGACGCCTACCACGAGCAGCACCGCGCCGACGAGGGCAATCAGCGCAGCGACGGCAATCATCCCGCCGCCGAGGATGAGCCCGCCCCAGTCGACGCGCGGCTCGTTCGACGCCTCGCCGCGCGGGGTGAAGTAATTGGCGTGCGAACCCCATGCGACGTACACGACCGGACCTCTCGCGGACCATTCGATCTCGCGCTCCAGCCGGGCGCTGGCCAGCGGCCGCGGCCACACACTCGTTGCCATCGTGCGGTTGTCGTAGCCCTGGGTGTAGGCCGCGTAGCGTTTGCTGAGATATCCGCTTGGCTGAATCTGGCCGAAGACCGTGACCGCCTCCCATTGCCCTTCCATCACTTTGTTGCGGTCGGGTGGTTCGTACACCGGGTAGAACAGGTAATAGGTGATCCCGTAGTAGTTCGCGAGGTCCGCGGCCTTTCCGCGAAGCGCGTCGCGCTGCTGGCTGACAGTGTCTAAGTCCTCCGAGATGGGGACGTTGATCAGCTCGCCGATGATGTCCTTCATTTCGCCGATTTCGGCGTACGCATGCAGCGCGCGGTCATCGCGCGGAGGCACCACCGGCGCGGCGCTCGTCAGGTCTTCGCGGCGGCCGTCCGGCTCGGTCGGCTCCTCGCCGATGGATACACCAGCCTGAGCGAGCGCCGACGCGTACAGTTTGTACGCGTAGCGGAGACGTCCATGGCGGCGGTCGGACGGGTGGTTCCACCCGCTGAAATCGAGATACCAGTCGCCCTTCGGCGGCGATTTGTCGTCGCGCGGGTTCGACGGCGGCTGCGTCGTGAACCGTGCCGCGCCAATGCCGGTCTCCGGGTGCGCGTCAAGCGTGATGGCTCCCGGCGAAATATCCGGCGGGTTGAGCAGCCATCCATTGCTCCCGGAGCTGGTCACCGAGCGATGCGGCGTCCGCCAGCGGTAGACGGCAGTGCCGCGCCTGAATGTCTGCTCCTGCTCCGTGTTTGCGTCGTGGCGCAGCCATCCCTCGACGTCCACGGGATAGAAGCGTTCCGCAACGCCGCCAGGACCCTTGCTGTACCGGAACTCCGGGAAAAAGTTGACCGCCCAGAAGATCAGATCGTCATAGGTGACAGCCATCGTTCGCCCTCACTCAGCCTTCTGCCCGCGCCCGAACCGCGCCAGCCGCTCGTGCCACGTCTTGTCCGCCGACATCCGCTGAATCTCCGCTAACGTCTTGTCACGCAGTTCGCCGAAACAGAGCCGCTTCGCGAGGTCGTCGAGGTCCTTCTCGTCGAGCGGGATTTTGCCCACCAGGTCCGGCACTTCACGGACCGTCTTCTGCAGCTGGTCGCGCGAGGCGTGCGCGGCAATCCACTCGCAGAGTCCGTGCATCGCTGGCTCGATCGGGACGCTATTCTTCCGCTGCTGGACGGCATAGAGGTACTGATCCAGCAGTGCCCTCAGTTGCGTCGCGCGTTGCGGGTCCCCTCCGGTCAGCGCGCGGAAAAGGCTGGCTCCGGTTTCCGTCAGCTCGTCGATGACGCGCTGGCCATCCTTCACGACGTCGAACCCCGCGTCGGCGAGCTTCTTCGCCAGCTCGTCCCACATCTTTGGATCCGGATGGCAGCAGGGATCCATGAGCTTGCGGAAGTCGTCGTCGTCCCTCTTCCACACCTGCAGCCGGCGGATGTAGCCGTCGAAGGTGTAACGGTCGTCGAGCGCGGCCCAGTGTCCGACGAACACGCCAAGCGGACCGATGCCGCGTACCGCGCCCGCCAGCGGGCGGCTCAGCAGCGCGTTCGGCACCGCCGTGGAGGCGACCGTCTGGTTGTTCAGCGTGATGGCCGCCGCGCCGACGCCGTCGTACCAGAACTCCACCAGGTTCCATCGCCGCAGCGGGAAGATGTTGGCGCGGGACTGCACGCCAATCCACTGATCGTCAGGCGCGAGAAACGATCCCTTCAGCGAGAGGTCTGGATACACAGCGAACGCGAACGACAAATGCCCTTCGACGATGTTGTGACGGCGTGGCGTGGTGCCGCGCGGATTCAGGTACACCTGCGCGCGGGTACGCACCGCGCCCATCCGGCGCAGTATTGGCGACGTCGGCACGACCACCATGCTGCCGGGCGCCGTGCGGCCTTTGGCAAACGACAGCGACCCCTCGTACTCGCCGGAGCCGAGCTGCGTCTGGTGAGGTACGCCGTGGTTACGGTAGAGCGTCTTGTCCCATGCGATCCCGAGCGCGTATGAGTGATCGATGACGAGCTTGTCCATGTCGCGTCGCCTTTCGCGGCTACTTCTTGTCTTTTGGCTTTTTTGGATCGGTCCGGTTGAGCATCTCCTGGGCTTTTTTCATCGCCTCCTGGCGCTGTCGCATGGTCAGGTTCCTGCCGCCCGCGATCTGCGTCGGCGTGGTGTCTCCGGGCTTCCACGAGATGATGCCGCCATTGGTGGGTGGATCAGCGCGGCTCGACTCGCGAGGATTCGTTACCTGCACGGATCCATCGCCCTTGACGATCACGCGGGCGCGGAACTCGAGCCCTTTCTTCATTCGCGACGCCGCCGAGAGCTCTTCGCCGGATAAGCCCTGGCTGCCGTGCTGCACCTGCTCGAACGACGGCTTCTGTTCGGCGGCCTTTGGCGTGGCGGTGGACCGCTTGACGCCGAGCTGTTCGGGTGTGAGCGTGTTCCCTGCATTGTTGCGAATCGTGTCCTTGATAGCCTGCTCCGCGGTCGGCGCGGGTGTCTGCTGCGCGGGCGCCTGCTGCACGGGCGCTGATTTCGTTGCGGGCTGCGCCGCGGGCGGCGCCGATCCCGATTTCGAGGCACCTCGCGGTGAAGCACTCGAACCGCTGGACGCCGGCGAAACGAGTTCGGTTGGCGCGCCTTTTGACAATCCGCCGTATGGCGTCTCCATCAAAGCCAGGTTCGCGTCGCGTGCCTGCCTCATCATTGAGTGGGCCGCGGCCATGTCCGAAATATTGGCGGCGGTCATCGTCAGGCCGTCCACGGTCTTGTCGTCGAGGCCTGCCGCGTTCGCCGCCATGTTCGTCGCCGCGGCGAGCGACGACGAGCGCATCGCGTCGATCGAGTTCAGCAGCCGCTGGGTCTCAATCTCTCGCGCGGTGAGGTAGTGGTTGGTCCCCGGGACCGGTCCTGGTACGGGGGCAACCGACTCGCCTTCGTTGGCGCGCGCGATTGCGGCCTCGAGCTGCCGCCGTGTATAGCCGGCGCGCGCTGCCTGCTGGGAATACCCGCCGTTCTTCGCCATGAAGTCCCAGAACTGCCCCGCTGGTGACAGATCGTTGAACTTCTGATGCGCGTCCATCTCCTGCTTTTCGAGGGATTCGAGTTCAGCGGCCTCCTTCGGCGTCGCTGCGCGGTGTCCGTTGGGATCGGTCAGGACGACCGGGTTGGCGAGAGCGAACTGATACAGGTTCGCGCCGCCGGTCTGGCTCGGGTCGCAGCTGATCCACCGGGCCAACCAGGGGGCGTAGTACCGCGCGCCGTAGCAGTAGAGACCTGTCTCGTCGTCGCGCTCCTTGCCGGCGTAGCGGTAGCGCTTGTCGCTGACTTCCGAACGGCTGCGGCCGCTGATGAACGACGTCTCGCCGTAAGGGTAGTGCTCCTCGTAGGAGATGATGGCGGCATCGTCGGTGCCATCCACCTCGAGCACCGCCGATCCGAGATGATTGGCGAGCTGGTATCGGAAGCGCGTCCGCTCGGTCGCCGTCCCCGGATTTGCCGTCTCGACCAGTGCCAGCCGGTGCGTCCCATCCATCACATGCCGTGTGTAGCGCTCGAGCAGCAGTCCCGCGCTGTCGGTACGCCGGTAGATGTCCAGGCCTCCCAGGTACAGCCATTCCTCGGTGATGCCGCCGCGGATCACGCGCTTGCGTGTGCGCTGTACTGTGGCGTCGTACTGGTACGTCGCGCTGTCGCCCGCCAGGTTGAGATCCGCGCGAACCGGCAGGTTCTTGAAGTTCCAGTGAAGTCGCTGCAGGCCGCCGTCGAGCGTGAGCGCGTTGCCGTTCCCGTCGTAGGTCACGTCCGGCGTACCCAACGGAACGATCAGGTCCGTCGATCGGCTGAACAGCAATCGGTTGGACCGCGGCGCGCCACCGGCGGTGTCGATGACATTCCGACGAATCCACATGGGTGACGCCGCCGCGCGGACTGCCGGGTCGAGCAACGCGCCACGGTAATGAGCGGTTCGCTTCAGGTTGCCGCCGCGATCGTACGTAAATTCCTCTGTGTACATCTGAAGCGCTTGTGCGTCGGTTGTCGGCGGCGGCAGCGGGATGAAGTGGCTGCGCTTGAACGCCGTCACGTCGCGCGAGTCGTTGAACCCGAGCGCCCTGTGCTCGCGGCCCGTCGCGACGATCAGGCGATAGGCGGCGTCGTAGGTGTAGTCCGACACCGCGTCGATGGCGGCTTGGTCATGCCAGATGCGCTGGACGGCGTGATCCCGAACGCTCGAGACGTTGCCAGCCGGGTCGTAGGTGTATTCGAGGTCCTGGATGACCTCTGAGCTGCTATCGTACCTCCGTCGGGTGGTGGATCGCGTCATGCGCGACGTTGCGGCATCGTACGTAATCGTCGTCTCGACCTTGTTGCCATGGACGACGCGGGTACGTTGGCCCTTGGCGTCGGTTGAGACGGTGTCCATGAATGTCTGCCGCGCGCCCCCGCGTACCGCCACCTCCACGCGAACTAGGAGGTTCGCCTCATTCCGCGTGTCGTACGTGACGCTGCCATCGGGCGTGGTGTTCGACACGGCATGATTCAGCGCGTTGAACACCGTCGCCGTGAGGTGTCCGGTGCCTGGCTCCAGGAGTACTTCGCGCGCTGCACGGTCGAGCGGACGCGATGAGGCGTCGGACCAGACCGCTTCGGCCGTCGTGTCGCGCGTCAACCGCCGGCGGCTGCGCAGCACGTTGCCTTTGAAGTCGTACGCGTCGATCACGACCGCACCGGCGCCGTCGAAGGTCTGCCACACACGCCCACGATGGTTGCGCATCACGGCCGGATCGGTGATCGCTTCGCCGTAGATCACACGCTCAGCGAGGTGCGTGGTGCCTCCCGCGGGTGTCACCCACAGGTGCGTCAGCCGACCCAGTCTGTCGTGCTCGGACCGGACACGCGTGCCGAGCGCGTCCCACTCGTAGAACGCCCGTCCTGCGGCATCCGGCAGGCAGAGCCGCACGCCGGCATCCGGCGTGTCGATCGACAGCTTGCGTCCGAGTCCGTCCACCCGGTTCGTGAAGGCGGTCAGTCCCCTCGGGTCCACCACCGTGAGGTCGTGGCCTTCGACATCGAGCGTGCGCTGCGTGTTCAGCGCCTCGGTGCCAGTGTCGACGATGGTGAGGAACGGCCGGCCGTCGGCGTCGAAGTGCGTGAGCGTCGGCGTGGCGGCGTGCGCGGCGGTCTTCAGCGCGGCGCGCCGTTCATCCGGTCGTGAGGCGTCGCCGATGCGCTCGTGATACCAGGTCTTCGGGTCGCGTCCATGAGTTGCGCGGTATGCGGCGTCGTAGGCGTCGAAATAGGCCCGCGTGAGCCCCGCGACGTCGGGGTCGGTTCGTGGGTCCAGCAGTACAGTGTCGTTCGCATCCCATCGCGCCTCGCGCCACGGCCGCGCCACGATCTTCTCGAAGGTATGGTTGGGGTGGATGATGGCCGCGACGCGCTCGACTGGATCGTAGAAAAGCGTCGGGCTGACGCCGCACTCGATCCCGAACTCGAACGCGTGGCTTGTGCTGAAGAACGGTTCGAACGTACGGACCGGCTTCCCCTTGTTGTTGAAGATCGTCCAGCCGCTGCCCACCCAGCGGGGCGGTCCGCCGGGCGTCTCCGGCTCCGCCGGCACCTTCCGCTGGATTTCGCGGCCGAACCCATCACTGTAGGTCCAGCATGTCTGCCACGGAGACGTGGTACCGTGGCGCAGGCGCGCCGACGCCGCAAAAGCCGCGGGCCTGCGTCCTTCCGGATCGCGGTGGTACGCGAACAGGTCGTACTGGGCGCGCGTGGTCGGGTCGTCCGCCGGGGACGCTTCGAGCACGGTGTCGTCGAAGTGGTCGCCTTCATTGGCGCCGGGCCTCCCCATGACGAAGGTGGCCGACACCATGCCCATCGCGTCGAACCGCACGGCGCTTCGATTGCCGTTGGCGTCGATCAGGTAGTACGGCTGCAGGACGCGGTAATGGACTTTGGCCTCCGTACGGTTCTGCATCGGATCGGTGAACGAGTGCGTCAGCAGCGCGTAGTCATCGTGTTCAACCTCCGACACGTGGCCCAACACATCCTGACTGCGCTGCACCTGATAGTAGGCCCGGGGGGCGAAGGCGACGCGCCCGCCTGGCGCCCACCAGCAGTCGCGGCCTGCCGGTGGCATCGTCGGATCGATGTCCGCACCCTTCAGGTAGCCGGCGGCCCGAAGGTCGAGATCGGAAACGCGGCTGGTGTAGATGCTGGCGAGGAGGGAAGGGGAGAACACCACCTCGTAGGTATCGTACGGAAGCGCCAGCCGGTCGATGCGGCCATGTGACAGTTGATGGTCGAACTTGTCGGGAGGATCGAGGGCCTGGGCCGCCGAATCCGGACGGAAATACGCGCGCGTCCAGTGCAGAAGCCGTTTGCACAACCCAGCCGGTGCCGCCGCCTCACGGCCGACGAAGTCGTCGGGATCCGCGGCCACGGCGGCAAAATCCTGCGCCGTGAGCAGTCGTGGAGACGTCCACAGCGCAGCCATGCCCAGAACTTCAAACGTACGGACATCCGCCGCCACGCCGACGTACAAAAAGGGCACTGCCGGCGTGAAATCCGGAGTGTTGATGTATGTCGTGGCGGTCAGGACGGGGCGCAGGGCGCGCTGTTCCGGCGCTGCCGTGGAGTCGCGGCGCGGATACCCCAGAATGATCTGGCGCGTGACGTTGCCGTTCGCATCGGTGGCGAGCGTCAGCTCGTGTGAGATCCGCGGGTCTGCGGAATCACGATCGTAGTGGTAGCTGAGGCTGTCGATGCCCGTCGTCCGATACACCGCGCTGCCGCGGACACCTGGTTGCACGAGCGTGACCCGGAAGCGGTTCTCGGTGACGAGGTACGGATGCGGGGCCGCCGGCGTGCCGTCGCGGCCATACAGCTCGCACCTCAGCGTCAAGCCTCGCAGCGCGCGGAACGCCTCACGCGGCGAGCCGGTCGGCGGCAGCTCGTGCGGGTCGAGGGCAAACGCCTGTGCGTCGCCGGCGTAGTACTCGTCCCGAAACTGCCGCATCACGGCGTCGGCATCCACCGGCGCGCCGCTGTCGATGCGGTCCTCGTCCACATAGATGCCGGTATGGAACCAGGTCCGCGTTTCCACGGGCGGCACGTGATGCGCCGGCGGCGTACCGCCGTCAGCAGGCGTGGCGGCCGACGACTCATCGAACGACTCGGTGTCGAAGCGATCGACGCGGCCGAACCCCCGGAATTCCCGCTCCCGCCCGTCGTAGTATCCGTGGTGGTACCTATACGTCGTCGTCAGACGCGAGCGGCCAATACGGTCGATGACTTCCACCTTCTCGACGACATGCACCGGAAACGGCAGCGACGTGAGCCATGGCCGGCCGGCCCTGCGGTCTTCGAGACAAAACCTCGTCGAGGGCGCGTAATGCACTTTCGTGATCGCCCCGAGGTTGTTGTGCATTTCGGTGAGCAGGTACGGTTTGACGCCGCCGCAGAAATCGAGTGCCTTGTAATTGCCGCCCGGGTGGACGCCGTGGTCGGAGGTCCACACCAGCGTGGCGGTGCCCGTGCCGAATACATCTGCGAACGTGACGGCGTCCGCGTTGGTGACGGCGGGCGTGCCGTGGATTCTGTGCTCGGCGCTCCAGCTGTTCCCGGATTGGTTGAACCAGAAACGGACGCGCCCCGACTCCACATAGACCGCGTCGGCGCACCCCGTCCCGTCCAGGTCGACGAAGAAAAGGCGGCGTGGGTCGAATGTCCCGAGCAGCGGCGCGCGCGACATCGTAACCCGCGCGCCGAATTGCCCGTAGCCGAGATTCGGCCAGTAGTCGACGCGGCCGTCGTGCAGCAGGACGATGTCGTCGAGGCCGTCGCCGTTCATGTCGGCGATGCGCACGCGGCCGCTGGCATCGCCAAAGAACACGTCCGGAAAGAGGTCGAGGTCGTGGATTCGCTCGACATGGCGCGGCGCCGCGTATCCCGCTTCGCCGCGGTTCTCGAACCAGACAAAATGGCCGTCGCCAGTGAACAGCAGGTCCGACCGTCCATCGCCGGTCAGGTCGATGGCGCGGGCGTGCGCATTCGAGAGGTCAATGGCCGGTGCGGATTCGAACCGTCGGAATGGCTTCCATCCGCCGGCAGACGTCATCTCGAAGACACCGGCACGGGGGCCGCCGACCAGCAGGTCGGGCAGGCCGTCGCCGGCCACGTCTGCGAACGTCACGCCGTCAGTGCCAAGGCTGAGCCCGGCCGGCTGGTCGGGAAGCGTGCGCGGTCGCTCGAACACCCCGCCGTTGTTCCGCCACACTCGAAAACCGGTCGCGCCGCCATGGACCACGTCGGGCAGTCCGTCGCCGAACACATCCACGAGCGCATATTCGTGGTCGGCAAGGCTTCGCTCCGGAGCGGAGCCGGCGTCAGTGAGCGACCGGTACCGGTGACGGTCGGGTTCGAACAGCGAATAGCGGAACTCGACCGGCGGCATCGCTTGCTGCTGGTAGGTGGATCCCGACCGTACGTAGCCGCGGGCGGTAATCGCCTGCAGTAGCGAGAAGCCGGCGTCAGTCGGAGCGTATGTGACGTCCGTGGAGCGGACGAGCGTGGGGCCACCCAGCTCCTTGAAGTGATGGATCATCAACACGCGGACGCATCGGCGCAACGTTCTCACCTCAAAGCCAGCGCGGAACGAGGAGAACGGATCGGGGCGCACGGGTGCCGGCCGTCCAGGTCCGCCGAAGGACTCCGGGGCCTCCGCGGCGACGTAAGGGTCGGCCGGCGCGGCGGCGAGGTCGCCGTAGTCGAATATCACCTCGAACGTGTAACGGCGCTTGCGTCGGGTGCGCAGGTCCTCGTGGTCGAGGCCCTCACGCTCGGGCCCGACCGGCGTGACCCCGTCGGCATAGAGCAGGGGCGCGGTGGCGCTGATATTCCCGTAATAGATCCGCCGCGGATATCGCTGCAGGTACTTGCGTCCGCGCTCGTGCGGTTCGCCAAGGGTCAGCGCCGCGTGGTCGGCCGCGTACTCGTAGAGAATGTGGTTGCCGCGCGGATCGACCCGTTCCTGGAGCAGCCACTCGAAGACATGCGAGGGGACATCCGGGTCCGCGATCCGCGCCTCAGCGGTCAGACCGTACACGTTCGTGATGTTGTCGCTCGACGTGACGCGCCAATGGCTGTCGCCGTTCGTGGCGATCCAACGCTCGATCCGCGAGAATTCCGCTTCAGTCCGGGGACGGTACTGCACGACGTTGAAGCCGGGCATCGTCCGCGCGCCGACCTCGACGAGATCCTCGCCGCCTGACAGGGTGAAGAGGTCCGCGTCGCGGTACTGCGGCACGCCGGTCTGCGTCTTTCGCGAGATGCGCGAGAGGATGACCTGCCATCCCAAACCGAAGTAGCCATTACCGAATCCGGTGTTGTATTCGAGCGCCAGATGCGGCTCAAAGCCTGATCGGCCCGGCGAGATCGCGATCGGAACGGTGAGACTGGCGGTGCCGGTGAATGCGTTCGATTGGAAGCTCTCCCCGAGAGGACTGATCGCGCCGCCGCCTTGGGGCAGCGCGATGGCGCCGAGATTCGTGTCCATTTGGTCAGTGACTATAACGATGCGAACGCGGAATCCTAACCAGAAAATGCACAGACCGATCGGGATGGTTTCACGGAGTTCCGGTTACGGGAGGTATCTTCGCCGGCGAGCAGTGCACGTCGGCGCCGGCACCAAGCCACGGCACTCCCTCAGAAACAGCTTGAGGTCGAGTGGCAGCGGGAGCTTCGTCATCCGCGTGCCGTGAACGAGATCAGGGGCGCGCGATCACAATGCCGTTAGGGGTTGGCCGGGCTGAAGGCTTCGGAACCGCTACCGTTCCTGCGCACTGCACCGGAACAGGGCGGAACCCATAACGCCGCCCGGCTGAAGGCGCACGGACGCATCAAGATGGTCGCGAATACGTTCCTGTACCGCGACATCGGTAACCGGCTACTGCGTAATCCCGCTACGTCGCAACTCCGGCGAAAGCGACCTCGGCGGAACACCCTTTCTCATAACCCCGTACCGGTACCAGACTCAAGTTCAAGGTAGAGCATGAAAAGCGGACAGTCGGTGCGGGTGCGCTGCATGTATCCCATCCCGCGGCGCGCGCTACGCCCTCGCCCGTCCCTTCCCTGAGCGCACGCGCGAGCAGGTCGGCCACAGCGGCGGCGTCTCCAGCGTGGCATCCGACACCCAGCCTACGAATGCCTCGATCAGGTGCGCCAGGTCGCGCGGCTTCTCCATCGGGATTTCATGGCTGCAGCCGAGACACACCGCGATCGTCTAGAAAGAGTCGGGGTTCACAGGGGGCTTTCGTCTCACGCAGCCTCCTCGCGCGTTCGGGCCTCCTCGAACCGGGCGCCAATCCGTTCGAACAGCCCCCGCGCGCGATCGAAGGCGGCGACGGCCACGTCCGCGTCTCCGGCATCACGGGCGATCCGCGCGGTGACGCGTTCGCCGAGGGCCACCACATACCAATATTGCACACGGGTGGCGATCTCGATCCCGTGCTGGCTCGCGCGGCGCGCCTCTTCGAGGCGCCCGTCCAGGCGGAGCCCTTCGCCGATCAGAACGGACGCCAGCGCCTGCCACTGCGGAAAGGCAAACTCTTCGAGCTCGACGAGCGTGGGCGGTAGCCGTTCAAGTGCCTCCTCGTGATCGCCATGCTCCAGCAGGGCGAACGCCAGGATCAACGAGGCGTACGCGCGACTCACGCGATCGGGCGCTTGCTCGAGGCTTACACGGCAGGCCGCAATTGCCACATCGCTGTGTCCCTGTGACATCTCGATCCATCCCGTCATCCACGCCACATAGCTCCGCAAACGCGGGTCGCCGATTTCCTGGCCCACGTCGGCGGCGCGTCGAGCGGCCGCGAGAGCGGCCTCGAAGCCGCCGGCCAACAAGTGGTTCAGGGCGAGATAGAAGTGCGCCATGCCGAGCCACCACCGCTGATCCGGATGCGCGCGCAGGATACGCACGGCCTCCTCGCCGTGTGCGATGCCGTCGGCGGTGTTGCCCGACCAGTGCCCCTCGAGCGCGAGCACCCCGTGCGCCTTGCCGACCGTGGCTGCCTCACCCGCACCGGTTCCCGCGTCGAGAGCGCGATGAGCCTGCTCCGCAGCCTGCCGCTGATCACCGAGCCTCGTGTACATGTGCGCGAGCCAGAACGAGTACGTGGCCGTGAGGCCAAGATCGTTCGACCGGACGAGGCGCGCGCCGTGGGGCAGCAGGATCTCCACGCTCTCCTTCCACCGCCCCAGAAAGTAGAGGGAGTGCGCCTGCCTCCACGCGACATCCAGCTCCAGGCGGTCGCGCCCGGGGCCATCCGGAAGACGCTCGATACGACGGCGGGCGAGATCGAGATGGAGGATCGCTTCCGCGTTGGCGTACACGCGCGCCGCCCGATCGGCGGCGCGAATCAGCCAGGTCACGGCCTCGTCGATCAGATCGGTGCAGACGTAGTGATAGGCCACCGTCGCCGTCATGTCGTCGATGCGGCTGGCGTACAGCTCCTCGAGCGCACGAGCGGCCTTCAGGTGGAGGTCCCGGCGTTGACGCGCGAGCAGACTGTCATAGGCGACGTCCTGCGTCAACGCATGCGTGAAAACGAACACCCGTTCGTCGCCGCCGGCGTGTTCGTAGAAGAACTCGAGCCGGCACAGCTCGTCGAGCTCAGGCGCGATTGGTGGCGTTCCACGCCAGACACGGTCGAGCAGGCGCAGCGGCACCTCCCGGCCAAGGACTGCCGCCGTCTGGAGGAGCTGTTTCGCCGTATCCGGCAGCCGATCGATTCGGGCCATGATGACGCCGTGCACAGTGTCCGGAATGCCGTGCTCCGGCCCGTGTTCGAGGACGGCGCGAGTCAGCTCCTCCAGGAAGAAGGGATTGCCCTCAGCCTTTGCGAGGATCTCGGCAGACACCTGCGGCGGCACGTGTGTCTCCCGCGCCACCGCGTCCATCAGTGCCTCACCATCAGCCGCCGCGAGTGGCGTGAGCGTGATCTCCGTCACGTACGACCGATCACGCCAGGGCACGCGATATCCCGGGCGGAACGTGACGACGATCAGCACTCGCGCCGCGACCACCCGCTCGACGAGCATGGTCAGGAACTCCTCCGACGTGCGATCGATCCAGTGGACGTCTTCGACGACGACGACGAGGGGCCTGAGCGTGCTTGCGTGAAGAAGGAGCGCGCGCAGCACGTCGAACGTCCGTGCCTTGATCGCTTCCGGACTGAGCGTGTCGGCTGCCGTGTCAACAATGCCGAGAAGCCGCAGCAGCCACGTGTCGGCGTCTGACGGGAGATCGGTCGTGGTGACGGTGGCTCGGACCGCCCGGCAGGCGTCCTCGGCGCTGTCGCCCTCTTTCACGCCGCAGTAGGTGCGAACAAGGTCTGCCAGCGGAAGGTACGGCACGAGGCTGCCATAGGACACGCATCGTCCCTCGAGAATCGTCAGATCGGGCATCGCGCTCGTGAACTCGAGCAGCAGCCGTGACTTGCCGATGCCCGGTTCGCCAACGATGCCCGCGACCTGACCTCTCCCGTCGCGTGCGCGCGCCGCGAGGTTGACGAGCAGTCCCAGCTCGTGGACGCGGCCGACAAACGGCGCCAGCGTTCGCATGAGGCGTGGAGGCCGCACCAGTCGGGCCGGCACCGCCCCGGTAACGCGGAATGCCGCCGTGCCCCCCACTTCGAGGGTGGTGCGCTCGAGTGCGACGTACCCCTCGACCGCCCGGCGTGTGGCATCGCTGATCAGAATCGCACCTGGTTCCGCCAACTGCTGCAGTAGATCGGCGATTTGCATCGTCTCGCCGACCGCCGAATACTCGACGCCGTGATCGTCCGCTCGCCGGCTCACGACGACCGGACCGGTATCGATTCCGATGCGCACGATCGGCCGTTCATCGTCGGGTGTCTGATCTGGAACGAGCCGCGCGAGGCCGCGCTTGATGGCCAGCGCGGTCAGCATGGCGCGCCACGGGTCGTCTTCGTGCACGATGCGCGCCCCGAACACCGCCTCGAATGCGTCCGTGCGAGTGCGCCGAAGGACACCCTCGTAGCGGCCGGTTTCATCGGCGGCGATCCCGGCCAGTTCACTGAGCAGATCGTCGAGGCGCGCGGTTCCGAGCCGTTCCGCGAGCACGGCCGCGTTAGCAACGCCACAGTGCAACACGGTTGCCTGCTTGCGCTCGCCGTCCACCGCGGCGGCGATCGCGGGCGGCAGTTCCGTGCGCGGGCCGGAGCCGGTGGTTTCACGCACTGCCGCGGCGAAGCTGTAGCCCCGCCTCGGCACCGTCTCGATATACGCCGCGCCGTCTGGCTGCGTGCCGAGCGCTTTCCGAAGCGTGAACACGTGCTGCGTGAGGTTGGCCTCGTCCACGAACGTGTCGGGCCAGAGCGTCTGCATCAGCTCGGTCTTCGACAGCACACGGTTCGGATGCGTGACGAGAAGCAGCAGCAGATCGAAGGCCTTAGGCGGCAGAGACACGGGTGTATCCCCGCGCAGCAGCCGGCACAGCGCCGTGTCAACGCGGTAAGGGCCGAATTCGTAGAACTGCTTCGCCTGCAGGGACATGCGGCCTTAATGCTTTCTTGAGCCCGTATTGAGCTGCCGTTGAAGACTCCCGCGCCGTGTGGCGCCATCCTACTTCAGAAGGAGAGACACCATGACGATCACAGCCAGGCACGCGCTGGTCACGGGCGGTTCCCGGGGCATCGGCCGGGGGATCGCGCTGAAGCTCGCCGATCACGGCGTCCACGTCGCCATCAACTACCTGCGAGACGAGGCGTCGGCCAAGGCCACCCTGGAGCAGGTCCGGGCCAGGGGCGCTGACGGCTTCACCGTGCAGGCGGACGTGAGTCAGCCGGCGCAGATCGAGCGGCTGTTCAAGCGCGTCCGGGACGAGTTCGGCAGCCTCGACATCTTTGTCGCCAACGCGCGGACCGATGTCGGCACGTTCTACGAGCCGCCGATGACCATCAGCCTCGACAAGTGGGACCTGGCGATGAACTCGCAGGCCAAAGCGTTCCTTGTTGGCGTGCGCGAGGCCGCGACGCTGATGCCGGACGGCGGCCGGGTCGTCGCCATCACGTACGCCCCAGGCGGCCGGTACGGCGGCTGGCAGTCATGGGTCGGCATGGGCGCGGCGAAGTCGGCGCTCGAGGTGCTGGTGCGCTACTTCGCGGTCGCGCTGGCGCCGCGCGGCATCACCGTCAACGCCCTCAGCCCCGGCTGGGTCGACGACAGCGTGCTGAACACGTTGCCCGATCCGGTAGTCCAGATGATCCGGGAGCACCACCAGGGCGGCTGGACACCGATGCGGCGGCTTGGCACTCCTGCCGACGTGGGTAACGCAGTGGCGCTTTTCTGCTCGAGGGAAGCGGGCTGGATCACCGGCCAGATCGTGGCGGTCGACGGCGGGATGGGACTGATGGACGCCGCAGTGCCACTCGCTATCCAGCAGCCGGAGCTCCAGCCGGCCTGAGCGTGTCACCGAGCCATGGTCCGAAGATGACCCAAACTCGGTGCAGGAGGCATTGCAATGTTGGCGGACCAGCAAGCCATCGAGCGAATTCCTGGTTACTGCGCGCTGTGTATCTCGAGGTGTGGCTCGATCGCCGTCGTCGAGAACGGCAGGTTCGTCGCCCTGGAGCCCGATCCGTCGCACCCCACCGGCCAGGCGCTCTGCGCCAAAGGACGAGCCGCTCCGGAGCTCGTCTACCACCCGGACCGGCTGCTCTATCCGCTGAAGCGGACGCGTCCGAAGGGCGATCCAGACCCGGGCTGGCAGCGGATCAGCTGGGACGAAGCGCTCGGGCTGACCGCCACCGGGCTGCGGCGGCTGGCCGCGCGGCACGGCCCGGAGAGCGTCGTGTTCAGCGTGGTCTCGCCGTCCACGTCGGCGATCGAGGACTCGGTGCCCTGGATCCAGCGCTTGATGCGAGCGTTCGGCAGCCCAAATCTTTCTATCTCGATGGAACTGTGCGGGTGGGGTCGAATCTATGCCACCCGCTACACCTACGGCATTGGCACGGGTGTACCGGGCACCCCCATGCCGGATCTCGAGAACGCCGGCTGCATCCTGTTCTGGGGCTATAACCCGGCCCTCGCCCGGCTCGCTCACGCGACCGCGACTGTAGCGGCGCTGAGGCGCGGCGCTCGCCTGATCGTGGTCGATCCTCGCCGCATCGGGTTCGCCAGCAAGGCCAACGTCTGGCTGCGGGTGCGGCCCGGCAGCGACGGCGCGCTTGCCCTCGGAATCGCCAACATGATGATCGGGCGTGGCTGGTACGATCGCACCTTTGTCCGCGACTGGACGAACGGCCCCCTACTGGTCCGCTCGGACAACGGACGATTGCTGACCGAGTGCGACCTTTCGCCCGAGGGGAGCGCGCGAAGATACGTGGCCTGGGACACGACGGGGCGTCCCCTCATCTATGACCCGGCCCTCCAACGCTACGAGCGGGAGGGCGCCGAGGCGGCCCTCTTTGGCGAGTACAAGATCGCTGCGCAGCGAGGCGAAGTCGCCTGTCGGACGGTCTTCGAGCGCTGCGCGGAACTCTGCCGGCGCTACACCCCCGAGGTGGTCGAGGCGATCTGCGGGGTCGGGCGCGACCAGGTCGAGAGCGCCGCCCGGCTGCTCTGGGAATCCCGGCCGGTCGCCTATTACGCGTGGAGCGGCGTCGAACAGCAGAGCAACGCCACCCAAATCATTCGGGCCATCTCGCTCCTCTACACTCTGACGGGGAGCTTCGATGCCCAGGGCGGCAACGTGCTCTTTCCGAGCGTGCCGGCCGCAAACGTCGCGGGCGAGGAACTGTTGTCAGCGGAGCAGCGCATTCGAGCGCTCGGCCTGCCAGAGCGGCCTCTGGGCCCGTCCCGCTGGGAGTATGTCACGACGGACGAGGTGTACCGCGCCATCCTGGATCAACGACCCTATGCCGTGCGAGGGTTGGTCGGTTTCGGGGCTAACCTGCTTCTCGCCCACGCCGATGTCCGCCGCGGGCGCGCGGCGCTGGCGGCGCTCGACTTCTACGTCCACGCTGACCTGTTCATGAACCCGACCGCCGAGTTGGCCGATGTCGTGCTGCCGGTCGCGCCCCCCTTCGAGCGGGAGGGCCTCAAGATCGGCTTCGACGTGAGCCCGGCGGCGCAGTCGCTGGTGCAACTGAGGCGGCCGGTGGTCGAGCCGCGCGGCGAGGCACGCTCGGATACGGAGATCGTGTTCGATCTCGCCTGCCGTCTCGGTCTCGGCGCTCGCTTCTGGGAGGGTGACGTCGAGGCAGCCTACCGCTACCAGCTCGGCCCGTCCGGCGTGTCGCTCGAAGCGCTCCGCGAGAACCCAAGCGGGGTGCGGCTGCCGCTCCAGACGCGCTACCGCAAGTACGCCGAACAGAAGGAGGGCGTACCGAACGGCTTCGCCACGCCAACGCGCAAGATGGAGCTCTACTCCGAGACGTTTCTGGAACATGGCTACCCGCCGCTGCCGGAGCATGAGGAGCCGCTGATCGGTCCGCACTCACGACCGGACCTGACTGCGCGCTACCCGCTGATCCTGACCTGCGCCAAGCACACGCAATTTTGCGAGAGCCAGCACCGCGCGCTTCCGAGTTTGCGGCGGCGCGCTCGGGACCCGGAGGTGGAGCTGCACCCGGCCGCCGCCGCCGAGCGCGGCCTTCGCGCCGGCGACTGGGTGACCATCGAGACCCCGGAGGGGCGCATCCGAGCGCGCGCCCGGCTGAACGAGAGTCTGGAGCCGAGCGTTGTCTGCGGCCAGCATGGTTGGTGGCAGGCCTGCCCGGAGATCGGGGCGCCTGGCTATGACCCCTTCGGCCCGGAGGGCGCCAACTTCAACCTCATCATCGGCAACGCGGCGATCGACCCGATCAGTGGCTCGGTCCCCCACCGCGCCTCCCTCTGCCAGATCCGCCGCGCGGATTGAGTGTTCCGGCGGCGGCTTGGAGGGTCACGGCCTTCACGCTACTGGAAGCTTTGGCGGTTGGGGATAGTCCGCATGTAGTCCGCATTCAGGCCCGCACGGACGCGATTCGGAAGACTGGTTCAGGTGGAACACGAACTCGGAACGTGTGGGCGGACCGGGGTGACGGAGCGGCCGTTACCGTCGTGTCGCCGCTGAGGTAAATTTCCACCGCCATAGAAGCCTTGCCGGCGAGCGTGCTGCGTTGACGCGTTGGCCCTGAGTAACGGTTCGAGAAAAGTGAAGAGCCGAATCCCTTTGCGTCCGGGGACTGGAGCTGTCGCGCGACACGTTTACGGGTCCGTACGACGAACGCTACGGAGCGGACGACGAAGGACGAATCGTACGGCTGTACGCCGGTGATGGCGTCGCCGAGTCCGAGGCGCCGGCTCTGTAGAACGAGAAGGGTTCTCGTCGGTTGCAAACAGGAGGTCGGGCGGGGAATTGTCCTGATCAAGGCACGCTCCGGCCACGTGATCGGTATCGAAAAGCTGCATTTCTACGGGCCCGCCTCGGACTCGGGGCAATTGGAGACAACCGCCGGGTAGCACTGCCCGGCACTATACTGGTGTGGTCATGTCCAGCGAAACGCTCGTCGTACACAGCGACCCTGAGATTCTGAGCGGTACGCCCGTGTTTGTCGGCACCCGAGTCCTGATCGCCGCGCTGGTTGCCATTCCATTTCGACCGTCCAGGGTCTCGGCTGGGATGGAACGAAGATCGGTGCCCTGCTGAAACGAGCCAGCGGCCTAATCGATGCCTTCGTGACGATCGATGGAAACTTGCAATACCAGCAGAATGTTTCTGTTCTTCCGTTCGGGATCGTGGTCGTGGGCGCTCTGTCCAATCGCGTGCAGGATGTAATACCGCTCGTTCCGGAAATACTCGCGGCGCTGGCGCGGGTTCAACCCGGCACAGTCGAGCAGGTCGGCCGCGTCCGAAGCCGCCGCGACGACTTGAAAAAGACTTGAAACTTTGCCCACGAAAAGGGCCGTCCCTGAGCACCAGGGCAAGATGCTGCCGGATGAATTCCGACCGCGAGCCCCCCGCTCGCGGGCTGCCCGGGAGAGCAGCCGATCGTCCTCGGGATCCAGCGCGATGGTCGTCGCCTTCTTCCTCGAGAGTGCCATAAGAGTAATTGACCTGGCGAGCCCGCCTCGTCAAGCGTACAGCGTGCCGCGCTCAGATGCGTCGGAGGTCCGGGGGAGCGCTCGAGGCCCGGTCGCGTTCGGCGAATCAAGCCTCCCGATTGACTCCACTCTCGGATGGTGCTAAGAGACTGCAGCCGTTCAACTCAGCCGCAAGGAAAAGAGCCGTCATGACACTCTCGAGCCTCGTCACGAGCGTTGTCCTCGCCCTGGGCGTGGCCGTCACGGCGCACGCGCAATGGATCAACGTGCCGCTGCCCGGCACGCCGCGCACCCCGGACGGCAAACCCAATCTCAGCGCTCCCGCGCCGCGTACCGCCGACGGCCATCCCGACCTCAGCGGCATCTGGTTGTCCAGCCGCACGTTCACCAACCCGAAAGGCCGAGGCCTCGAGCGCTTCATGCCCGTCGGATCGAGGGTTCCGATGACGCCGGCGGGAGAGAAGTTCTACGCGGAGGTCACCGGGAACGGCCGCTACGATGCCCCCGACCCCTCCGAGCGCTGCCTGCCCGACGGCATCCCGAACCACATGCTGCCGATCCCGATCAAGATCGTGCAGACGCCGGGGCTCATCCTGCATCTGTTCGAAGAGTTCTACGTCTTCCGTCAGATCTTCACCGACGGCCGGAAGCTGCCGGTCAACCCCCAGCCGAGCTGGTTCGGATACTCGGTCGCGCATTGGGAGAAGGACACGCTCGTCGTCGAGAGCGCGGGCTTCAACGACAAGACCTACCTGGATGGAGAGGGACTACCGCACTCGGAGGACCTGCGCATCACGGAACGCTACACCCGGCCCAACTTCGGCCGCCTCATGGCCGAGTTCACGTTCACCGATCCCCTGTACTACACGCGGCCGTGGACGGCGACCATTCCGTTCGATCTCATGCCCGACACCGAGCTCATCGAGCACTTCTGCGAGAACGAAAAAGATTTCGGTCAGATGATTCGGCAGTAGCCGGCAATCCCAGGAACACGGGCCGCGCGAACGGGCGGTGCACACACCGGCCCGTCCGCGCCGACTCCGCTTCGACCCACCGGGTGGTGAGCCCGGCAACGGTCAGACCGCGAGAACGCCGCTCCGCGTCACGACCCGCGCGTCGTCGAGCACGTCGAATCGGTCGAGATTCATGACCTTGTTCCACGCGGCAACGAAGTCGCGCACGAACTTCTCCCGTGCGTCGTCACACGCATAGACCTCCGCGAGGGCCCGGAGCTCGGAATTCGAGCCGAAGACGAGGTCGACCCGGCTGGCGGTCCACTTGACCGTGCCGTTCCGTCCAACGCGGCCCTCGAACGTGTCCGAGGCTTCCGATGTCGGCCGCCACGCCGTGTCCATGTCGAGGAGATTCACGAAAAAGTCGTTGGTCAACGTGCCGGGACGCTTGGTCAAGACGCCCAGATTCGACTGCCCGGAGTTCGCCTGCAGCGCACGCAGGCCGCCGACGAGCACGGTCATTTCGGGAGCGCTCAGCGTCAGCATGTAGGCGCGCTCGACGAGCAGGTGCTCGGCCGGCACGTGGCGTCCGTTGCCGAGATAGTTGCGAAACCCGTCGGCCGTCGGTTCGAGCACGGCAAACGATTCCACGTCGGTCTGCTCCTGCGACGCGTCCGTGCGTCCCGGCGTGAAGGGCACCTCCACGTCGTGGCCGGCGTCCTTGGCGGCGCGTTCGACGGCTGCACACCCGCCCAGCACGATCAGGTCGGCCAGCGAGACCTTCTTCGTCCCGCCGCGCTGCGGGTCGTTGAACGCCTTCTGGATCCCCTCCAGGGTCCGCAGGACCCGGGCCAGCTCGGGCGGATTGTTGGCGGTCCAATCCTTCTGCGGCGCGAGGCGAATGCGGGCGCCGTTGGCGCCGCCGCGCTTGTCGGTGCCGCGGAACGTCGCGGCTGACGCCCAGGCGGTCGAGACCAGCTGGGAGATCGACAGCCCGGATGCCAGGATTCTGGCTTTGAGCGCCGCGACCTCCTCCGCGCCGATCAGGTCGTGGCTGACGGGCGGGACGGGGTCCTGCCACAGCTGCGGCTCCGCTGGGACCAGCGGGCCCAGGTACCGTGCGATCGGGCCCATGTCGCGGTGCGTCAGCTTGAACCACGCCCTGGCAAAGGCGTCGGCGAGCTCCTCCGGATGCTCGTAGAAGCGCCTCGCGATCTTCTCGTAGGCCGGGTCGAACCGCAGCGAGAGGTCGGTCGTCAGCATCGTGGGCGCGTGGCGCTTGGAGGGGTCGTGGGCATCCGGAATCGTGCCGGCGCCTGCGCCGCCCTTGGCCGTCCATTGATGCGCGCCCGCCGGGCTCTTCGTCAGTTCCCATTCGTAGCCGAACAGGTTCTCGAAGAAGTTGTTGCTCCATCGGGTCGGCGTCGACGTCCAGGTGACTTCCAGGCCGCTGCCGATCGCGTCCCCGCCCTTGCCGGTGCGGAAGCTGCTCTTCCAACCCAGACCTTGCTCTTCGAGCGAGGCGGCTTCGGGTTCGGGACCCACGTGCGTGGCGGGCCCGGCGCCGTGGGTCTTGCCGAACGTGTGGCCGCCCGCGATGAGCGCGACCGTCTCCTCGTCGTTCATCGCCATGCGGCGGAACGTTTCCCGAATGTCCCTGGCGGCGGCGATCGGATCCGGGTTGGCGTTCGGCCCTTCGGGGTTCACGTAGATGAGGCCCATCTGCACGGCGGCGAGGGGATTGGCGAGCTCCCGGTCGCCGCTGTACCGCGCGTCGGCGAGCCACGTGTCCTCCGTGCCCCAGTTGACCTGCGTGGGTTCCCACACGTCCTCGCGTCCGCCGCCGAAGCCGAACGTCTTGAACCCCATCGACTCGAGGGCGCAGTTGCCGGCGAAGACCATCAGGTCCGCCCACGAGATCTTCCGGCCGTACTTCTGCTTGATCGGCCAGAGGAGCCGCCGCGCCCTGTCGAGGTTCACGTTGTCGGGCCAGCTGTTCAGCGGCGCGAAGCGCTGATCGCCGGACCCCGCCCCGCCCCGGCCGTCGCTGATGCGGTAGGTGCCCGCGCTGTGCCACGCCATCCGGATGAACAGCGGCCCGTAGTGACCGAAGTCCGCCGGCCACCAGTCCTGCGACCTCGTCATGACCGCCTCGATGTCCTTCTGCAAGGCCGCGAGATCGAGCGTCTTGAACTCGGCGGCGTAGTCGAAGTCCTCTCCCATGGGATCTCGCGTGGGAGGGTTCTGATGGAGTAACTGCAAGTCGAGCTGATTGGGCCACCAGTCGCGGTTCGACCTGCCGCGCTGCGCGCTGCCCGGGAACGGGCACTTCTGTTCGTTGTCCATGGTGATGGCTGACCTTTCGTGTGATGCGAATGCCGCGCGGTTGTCAGTTCCGGAACATGTCCCTCAGCGGCCGTCGATGCGATCGTCGAACCCCCGCTGCGTGCTGCCCTGGCCCCGGCGCCGGCGGCGTGGCGCTCGATCGGAGGTCGACGACGCCTGGGGCCCGGCGACGCAGTCGGGACAACGGCCCCAGTAGACGACCTCCGCCTCGTCGATCTCGTAGCCCCTGTCGTCGGCCGCCGTCAGACAGGGCGCCGAGCCGGCCGCACAATCGACGTCGACCATCCGGCCGCATGTGCGGCAGATCAGATGGTGGTGGTTGTCGTCGACCCGATCCTCGAAGCGCGCCGGCGCCCCGGCGGACTGAATGCGCCGGATGAGCCCCTCGACGACCAGCATGCTGAGGGCGTCGTACACCGACTGCAGCGAGATGGCCCCTATTTCGGCCCTGACCGCCTCGGCCACGGCGTCAGCGGTGCTGTGCGGACGAGCGGCAACGGCCCGCAGGACCGCCAGTCGCTGGGCGGTGACCTGAATCCCGCGCTGGCGAAGGAGATCGGCCGGATCGGCGCCCATCCAGATAGGCTAGATCAAAGCGTGGAGTGACTCCAAAAGTTGACCGTGTCCGCCCGGGAACTGGGCGGAACGGGTCCGCGGCCTCCCGGTGGTCTGTGCTACGCTGACCCGCCGCGGGCGGCGGACTCCTTTCCCTGCCGGCGCCGGTCCGGTCGGTCCCGCCACATCGCGTTTGCACACGGGAGGCATCGGCTATGGCAGCGAGGGCCTTCGGCGCGGAGACCCGGGTCCTGTGGTCGTTGCTGGCGATCCTTTGCATCCTCTCGCTGCCGCCGGCGCCGGCCGCAGCGCAGCAGTCGAGCGGCATCGCCGGGGTGCGTCGACCGGCTCACGCTCAACCTGGGGCTGCGGTTCGACTACTACTACGGCTGGATTCCGGCGCAGCACGTGCCCGCCACGCGCTTCCTGCCTGAGCGCACGTTCGACGCGGTGAAGGGCGTCCCGTCGTACTCAGACCTCAATCCGCGCATCGGCGCCGCCTATGACCTGTTCGGCACCGGGCGCACCGCGCTGAAGCTGTCCCTGGGGCGCTACGTGAAGAAGTTCGGCACCACGATCAGCGACCAGAACAATCCGCTCACCACGTCGGTCAACCTCACCGGCCGCGCCTGGAACGACGCGAATCGCAACTACGTGCCCGACTGCGTGCTGACCAATTTCGCCGCGAACGGCGAGTGCGGGCCGATTCAGAATCAGAACTTCGGCAGGACCAATCCGCTCGCGAACCGCTGGGCGGACGATGCGCTGCGTGGATTCGGGATTCGGGAATACAACTGGGACGTGACCGCGGAAGTCGAGCACGAGCTGCGCGCCGGCGTGTCGCTGAGCGCAGGCTACTATCGCAACTGGTACGGCAACTTCCTCGTCATCGACAACCTCGCGGTGACGCCCGACGATTTCGCCCCGTTCTGCATCGCGGCGCCGCGCGACTCGCGCCTGCCCGGCGGCGGCGGCCACCAGGTGTGCGCCTTCGACATGACGCCGGCGAAGTTCGGGCAGGTCAGCAATCTCGTCACGCAGGCGTCGCACTTCGGGAACCCGCAGCGCGTCAACGACTACTTCAACATCAGCCTCAACACGCGTCTCGGCTCGGGAATTCAGCTCGGCGGCGGCTTCGACACCGGCCGATCGGTGCACGACACCTGCTTCGGCGTCGACAACCCGCAGTACGACATGATGATCGGCATCGTCGGGACCCCGGTCGCCATGGGCCGGCAGTACTGCCGCGTCGTGACCCCATTCGAAGGGCAGACGCAGGTGAAGCTGCACGGCAGCTATCCGCTGCCGTGGGACATCCTCGTGAGCGGCGCGTATCAGGACATGTCCGGCCCGACGATCGAAGCGGTCTACTCGGCGCCGACCGGCGAGATCGCGCCGGTGCTCGGGCGCAATCTGGCGGGCGGCGTTCGCACGGCCACGCTGCAGCTCGTGGAGCCGCAGACGGAATTCGAGGCGCGGATCCGCCGGCTCGATCTCCGCGTGGGGAAGACGGTGCGGCTGCCGAGGCAGGGTCGCTTGCAGCTGAACCTCGACGCGTACAACGTGACCAACCGCAGCAGCATCCGCGTGATCAACACCAACTACGGGCCCCGCTGGCAGAACGTCAGCCTGATGCTCGACCCGCGCATCTTCGTGATGAGCGCGACCGTCAGCTACTAATCCCGACCGAGAGGAGGCCTGCATGACTCGTGCATCGGCCGGTTGGGCCGCGGCGGTGTCGGTCCTCGTGCTCGTGGCCGTGCCGGCGCGGCCGACGCTCGGCCAGGCCGGCGCAGGTCCGCTCCCGCGGACGCCGTGGGGGCATCCCGACCTGCAGGGAACGTGGGACATCCACACCATCACGCCGCTGGAGCGTCCGGCGAGGTTCGCGGGGCGCGCCTTCCTCACCGCCGACGAGGCGGCCGAGCTGGAGCGGGAGGCGGCGCGGCAGAATGCCGAGATCGACAGCCGGGCGAACGCCGGTACCCCGCAGGACGTCGGGCTCGCGTACAACGAGTTCTGGTGGGATCGCGCGACCAACGTCGTCGAGACGCGCCGGACCTCGCTCATCATCGACCCGCCGGACGGCCGGGTCCCGCCGCTCGTCCCCGCCGCGCGCGATCGTCAGGGGGAGGTCGAGCAGGCGCGCCGGCCGCTGCGCGCCACCGGGGGATTCGAAGGCGGCCGGGGGGCAGCCAGCTGGACGGACCGCAGCTTGTGGGAGCGCTGCATCACGATCGGCCTGCCGCGGGTCTCCGGCACGGCCTACAACAGCAACGTCGAGATCGTGCAGGGCACCGACCACGTGGCGATCCACTACGAAATGATCCACGAGTCGCGCATCGTCCCGTTGGACCCGCGCCCGCACCTCGATGCGAGCGTGCGGCAGTACCTCGGCGACTCGCGCGGGCGCTGGGACGGCGACACGCTGGTTGTCGACACCACCAATTTCTCGGATCGAACCAACTTTCGCGGGTCGACGACCGCGGACGCCGGAGGCGGTTCGAGACGATGAGGGTTGCGCTATACTCCGCATCCAGTCGGCAGTCAGACAAGGAGATGAGGCTATGACGCGTCGCGCTCTCGTGCTGGGACTCATCCTCGTCGGCGGCGCGCTCGGCGTGGCCGTCGCGCAGCAGCCGCCGCTCGGCAAGATCGAGAAGATCGGCGAGAACCTCTACCGAATCCCGGGGCAGGGCGGCGCGACCGCCGTCTACGTGGCTGCCAACGGGGTCGTCCTCGTCGACACCAAGCTCGCCAACAACGGGCAGGGCATTCTCGACCAGGTGCGGTCGGTCACCGACAAGCCGATCACGATGATCATCAACACGCACACCCACGGCGACCACACCGGCAGCAACATGTTCTTCCCGGCCAGCGTCGAGGTCGTCACGCACGAGAATACGAAGACGAACATGGAGAAGATGGAGGTCTACCAGCAGGCCGCCAACAAGCACGGGCTGCCGGATCGGACCTACAAGGACCGGCTCACGGTCCTCGGCGGCAACGACGCCATCGACCTCTACTACTTCGGCCCCGCGCACACCAACGGCGACACGTTCGTCGTGTTCCGCAACCGGCGCGTGCTGCACACGGGCGACGTGTTCGCCAACACCGCGCAGCCGTTCATCGACGTCAACAACGGCGGCAGCGGCCTCACCTACGGCGAGACGATCGGCAAGGCGGCGGCCGCCATCAAGAACGTCGACACCGTGATCACCGGGCACACCGACGTCAAGAAGTGGCAGGACTTCGTCGACTTCGGCGAGTTCAACCGGCTGTTCCTCGACCACGCGCGCGCCTCGCTCAAGGCCGGCCGCACGCCGGAGCAGGCGATGGCCACGCTGCAGCTGCCCGAGAAGTTCAAGGGCTACACGCTCACCGGCGGCCGCGGCGGGCCCGGCGGCAACTTCAACGTCATCTACGACGAGCTGAAGCGGGGCGGCACCCGGTAGCGGCGCCCGCCGTCGGAGCCCTCCTCAGCGCCCGCGCCAGCAGCCCCGACGCTCGGCGCGGGCGCGTTGGCGTACGGAGGACGTGGTACGATGCCCTTTCACAGCAGCAGGAGGAGAGCCATGCCCAAGCGGTCGTTCCTCATTGCGGCGGCGCTCGTCGTCGCCTTCCTGGGCGGGTACGTCGTCTCGAATCGCCAGCCGGCGGTCGAAGGCCAGGAGGAAGGCCCCGCGGCCTTTGCGGCCGTGCCCGACGCCATCGGCTCGCTCGACGTGACCGGTCCCTACGACGCGGTGGCCGACTGGCCGAAGGACCTCAGCTCGCTCCCCGGCAACGAGAAGTGGACGTACGGTGCGGGTCAGGGCGTGTTCGCGGAGAGCCCCGACCGGGTGATCTACATCCAGCGCGGGCAGCTGCCGGTGCTGCCGCAGGTGAAGCCGGTCGAGCTCGGCCAGGTCGCGCCGAGCCTGCAGTTCCCGGTCATGGGCCTCCTGCGGAACGCGACACAGGCGAGCCCGCCCGGCGCGCTCGAGATCGACGGCAAGGTCGGCGACGACTCCGACGCGGGGCGGGCGGGCGTCGACTTCCTCTGGGCCAACTGCATCGTCATCTTCGATCGCGACGGCAACATCGTCGAGACGTGGTCGCAGTGGGACAAGATGCTGCGCCGGCCGCACTCGGTCTACATCAACCCGTACGACGCCGAGAAGCACGTCTGGGTGGTCGACGACTACCGCCACGCGATCTTCAAGTTCACCAACGACGGGAAGACGCTGGTGCAGACGATCGGCGAGCCGAACGTGCACGCCTCCGACGAGAAGCACTTCTACCGGCCGACGTTCATGGCGTTCCAGCCGGACGGCAGCTTCTACGTCGCCGACGGCTACCTCAACACGCGCGTCGTGAAGTTCGACCGGGACGGCAACTACGTCACCGCCTGGGGCGAGCGCGGCGACAGCGGCAAGGAGACGCGCCCCGGCTACTTCAACAACGTGCACGGCGTCGCGGTCGATCCCGGGACGCGCGAGGTCTACGTGAACGACCGGGCCAACCGCCGGATCCAGATCTTCGACGAGAACGGCACGTTCCTGCGCCTGTGGACGCTGTCGTGGGACCGCGCAAACCTGCACTTCGTCCACATCGACGCCGACCGCAAGATCTGGATCTACGACCAGGTGGCGCAGAAGCTCGCGCGGTTCTCGCCCGACGGACGGCTGATCTACGCGTGGGGCGGGCTCGGCGCGCATCCCGGCGCGCTCTGGGGCGTGCACGGGATCAGCGTCGATCAGGAGCAGAACCTCTATCTGGCGGCGGTCGGCCGTGGCGGCGTGCAGAAGTTCCGCCCGCGCCCGGGCGCCAATCCGGAGTACCTCGTCGGCAGGCACGTGTACTCCGCCTGGCAATAGCCGGCGGTCAGGACGGCAGCGCCAGCCGACGCAGGACCTCGGCGAGCCCGGGGTGCCGGCGGAGGCGAATCCAGTCGGGAAAGACCCGCGCGAGCACGACGAGGACCGGCTCGCGCTCGTCGCACGCCTGCTGCGCAAATTCGATCGCGCGGTCCAGCTCGCCGATGGCCAGCGCCGACACGGCGAGCGCGGCGCGCGGCACGTACGAGGTCTGGCTGAGCGCGAGACCCTCCGCGTGCAGCGCCCGCGCCGCGTCCATCCGTCCCCACTTCGCGTAGGCGGCCGCGGCATACGACACGGTGTACACGTGCCGCGCCGAGACGTCGCCGGCGGCGGTGAATGCGGCGACGGCCTCCTCGTACGCGCCCCGCCAGTACGCCGCCAGCGCGTGCGTCCAGCGCGTGAACAGCGAGTCCGGGTCGCGCTGCACGCCAAGCCGCGCGGTGTCGAGCGCGGCTTCGGCCCGTCCGGCGAGGCCGAGCGCCAGGCCGAGAATCGCGGTGGCATAGGCGGAGAGCGGATCGGCGGCGAGCGCCGTGCGCGCCTCGGCGACGCCTTCTTCGAGCCGTCCGTGGACGATCTGCCGATCGAAGATGGCGTACCAGGCGCGCCCCTGCGTGTAGCGCGGATTCAGCTCGAGGCACCGCCGGAACGCCGCCTGGGCGGCCGTGTAGTTCCGCTCCCACAGCAGGAGCGCCAGGGCGAGCGCGCACTGTCCTTCGGCGAGGCCCGGGTCGAGATCCACGGCGCGGCGCGCGGCGGCCAGCGCCTGTGGCATCGTCTCGCCCGGCGGCGCCATGCCCCAGTACCCGCGTACGGAATAGGCGTCGGCGAGCCCGGCCCACGCGGCGGCAAATCGCGGGTCCTGCTCGACGGCGCGATGCAGGCACTCCGTGCCTTCGGCCACGCGGTTGCCGCGCGTGAGGAGCAGCGCGCGTCCGCGCAGATACAGCTCGTACGCCTCGACGTCGGTCCTCCCGGCCCGGACGAGCCGCGTGGCCGGGGCTGCCGTCAGCGTCACCCGCAGCCGGTCGGCGACGGCGCGCGCGATCTCGTCCTGCAGGTCGAAGATGTCGGCCATTTCGCGGTCGTACCGCTCCGACCAGATCTGAAAGCCGCTGGCCGCGTCGACGAGCTTCACGCTCACGCGCAGGCGCCTGCCGCAGCGCCGCACGCTCCCCTCGAGCACCGTGGCCACGTTGAGCGCGGCGCCGATGTCGGCGATGTCCCTCGCTCTGCCCTTGAACGAGAACGACGAGGTGCGCGCCGCCACGCGAAGTCCGTCGACGTGGGTCAGGGCGGTGAGGAGGTCTTCGGCGAGCCCTTCGGCAAAGAGCTCGTTGTCGGGATCCGTACTCAGGTTCTGAAAGGGCAGCACCGCGACCGAAGGACAGCGTGCCGCCGGGGCGGCGGACGAAGGGCGGCGCAGCGCCCCGGCCACGGCCGTCATCGCGTCGAACCTCGCCGAGGGCTCCTTCTCGAGGCAACGGGCGATCACCTGCGCCAGCTCCGGCGGGAGCGACGGCCGCAGCGCCGTCACCGGCGGCGGCACGTCGCGGAGGATGGACGAGGCGAGCTCGGGCGCCGATGGCCCGCTGAATGGCCGGTGGCCGGTCGCCATCTCGTAGAGCATCACGCCGAGCGAGAAGATGTCGGTCCGATGGTCGACCTCCAGCCCCTTCACCTGCTCGGGCGACATGTACGCGGGGGTGCCGAGCATCGCGCCCAGCCGCGTGGCCAGCACGGTCGCGCCGTCGGCGGGCGGCGTCCGGCTCGGGCCGGACGCCGCAGCCATCGTCTTGGCGAGTCCGAAATCGAGCACTTTGGCGCGGCCGCCGGCATCCACGATCACGTTGGCGGGCTTGAGATCGCGGTGGACGATCCCCTTCTCGTGCGCCGACGCGACTGCGTCGGCGATCTGCCGCGCGATCTCGACGAGACCGTCGATCGGCAGCGGTCGCCCGGCCATGAGGGCCTCGAGCGTGCGGCCCTCGACGAGCTCCATCGTGAGGAAGTGCGTGCCGTGGGCGTGTTCGACGGAATAGAGGGCGATGATGTTGGGATGGTTGAGGGCCGCCACGGCGCGAGCCTCGCGGCGAAAGCGCCGAAGCCGCTCCCCGTCGCGGGCCATGTCGGCTGAGAGCACCTTGAGCGCGACATCCCGGCCCAGGACGCCGTCGGTCGCGCGATACACCGCGCCCATGGCTCCCGATCCAAGGGGCGCCACGATGGTGTAGTGGCCCACCCGGGCGCCCGGTTCGAGCAGTGGTCGAAGGGCCGTCCTTCCGCTCACGGCGCCGGCCAGACGTGCGAGGAGGATGCCGGGCGTTTCTGCGGGGGAATCCGGACGGCGGAGCCGCCCTCGCGGCAGTTTCTGCCGCGCCGATCGGCCCCCGGCGCGGCAAAAACGTCGTACGGCGCGCGGCGCCTCAGAAGCGGAATCTCAGCCCGACCGTTGCGACCTGTGTCTCGAGGAGGTTCTGGTAGAACACGCGGAAGCCCTGTCCGTCCAGCTCCTGCTGGATGGCGAAGTCGTTGAAGACGTCGGTGACCGTGGCGAGGAGCTCCGCGCGCTGGTTCAGGATCGGCCACTTCGCGGCGAGGTCGAGCGACGACCGCGCCCGCTGGCGCCCCTGCGGGACGTTGCGCCCCGCGTAGTAGACGTAATTCACCTGCAGCTCGCCCGCGCGCGGGAGCTGGACCTGGTTGCTGAGCGTCGCATCCCAGGTCCGGTCGCGCGAGGCGCCGAGCGCGAAGGGACGCGGTCTCGGAAACAGCAGCACCGTCTCGAAGGCGTCGATCGCGTTCCTGAAGACGTTGACGCTGCCCGACACGCGCCACGGCGCCACGAGGCGCTGTTCTCCCACGACATGCAGGCCGGTCTGCCGGGAATTGCCCGCGTTCTCGAAGATCTTGTTGACGATGTTGTAGTTCGGGTTCGAGTCGTCGATCGCGTAGACGCGCGAATAGGCGTCGCGGATGTCGCGGTGATAGAGCGACGCCGTGGCCGATCCGCCGGTCCACGAGCGGGCGAAGCCGAGCTCCAACGCGTGCGTGAACTGCGGCCGCAGGAACGGGTTGCCGACCTTGAGCAGCTCCGGATCGTCGTACTTGGGAAAGATCCGCAGGTCGGCCTCGGTCGGACGGTCGACGCGCCGGTTGTAGGCGGCCACGAGCCGGTTGGCGGCGCTCAACCGCCGGGTGAGTTTGACGTTCGGAAACAGCTCGAAGTAGTCGTACCGGTCGTTGCGATCGTAGTAGATGTTCTCCGGCGCCACCGTGTAGGTGACTTCCGTGTGCTCGGCGCGCAGCCCCGCCTCGAGTGTGTACCCGCTCTGCACCCGCACCAGATTGGCGTAGCCGGCGTAGATGTTCTCGTCCCAATCCGAGTGGTCGCCGAGCCCCTGGTAGATCACGCTCTGCACGCCGCGGCCGACCGTGTAGGTGACCGGCAGCCAGCGCCGCTGGAGCTTGGTGCCCAGCTCGAGCCGTCCGGCGCGCAGCGGGCGCGTGTAGTCGATGGCCAGCGGCAGCGTGTTCTCGATGGCCAGGACGTGCGTGTTGTCGTTCCCCTCGCGGACGCGCGAGACTTCGTTCAGGAAGTAGGCCTCATCTTCCCATCCGCGCGTGTACTGCAGGTTGACGTTGAGGTGGTGCCCCGGCGTGGTGTACTGGCGCCGCCAGTTGAAGCTGGCGTTGGCGAACCCGGTGTCCTCCTTCTCCCGCCAGAACCAGAACCGCTCGCGGGCGCCGGTCGACTGCAGGATGAACGGCACCTGCGCGCGATCGGTGTGCGTCTCCCAGTCGTAGATCCCGGACACCGAGACGGCGCTCGTGCCCCCGGGATTCAAGTCGAGGCCGCCCTTGACGATGTAGTGGAGCTGTTCGCGGTTCTCGGGAACCTGCGACTCGATGATGCGGCCGTCGTCGTAGAAGCGCGTGTGGAATTCGTTGTTCGGCAGGTCGTCCTGCAGCAGCAGCTCGCCCTGGAAGAAGCTGCGCGTCCGCGGGGTCCGGTAATTGAGGTTCAGGCTCGGAATGATCTTCTCGTTGTTGGCGTAGCTGCCCAGCTCGGTCGGCAGGTCGGGGCGCTGCCTCGTGAACTGGCCGTTGCCGAGCGCCAGGCCCACATCGCCGGAGAGCCCGAGCTGCTGCTCCTGCCGGTAGATGATGTTGATGATGCCCGCCATCCCCGCGGCGTCGAAGCGCGCCGACGGGTTGTGAATGATCTCGATCGCCTCCACGTTGGCGGCCGACACGCTGTCGAGCCCGCGCTGACGGCCGAACCCGGTGAGGCTCGACTGCCGGCCGTCGATGAGAATCGCGACCCGGTCGCTGCCCCGGAGCAGGACCTTTCCCTCCTGGTCGACGGTGACGCCGGGCAGGCTCTTCATTGCGTCGAGCAGCGTGCCCGTGGACTGCGTCGCGCCGACGTCGAGGCGGAACACCTGCGTGTCGATCCCTTCCGCGCGAAGCGTCTCGGCGGTGACGGTCACCCGTTCCTGAAAGTTCTCCATCCGCGGCAGGCGGACGTCGCCGAGGTCGTACGACTGGTTGAGCGGGCTGACGAGGACGTCGGCCTCGGCCGGCTGGAACCCCGGAAAGGTGATCGTGATCCGATATTCGCCCGTCGCGAGCCCCTGGATCCGGAACCGGCCGTCTTCGCCCGTCAACACGCCGGACAGCGTCTGGCCGGCGCCGACCTCCTCGACGATGATCGACGCATAGCCGATCGGCGAGCCGTTGGCGACGTCGAGCACGCGTCCGGAGACGACCGCCGCGCCCTGCGCGGACGCCGCGGCAGGCACGAGCACGCCGATGATGACGGTCAGATGAAGAAGACGTGGCACACGCCGGCGGCTTCCATTGAAGCGATCCGAAGAGGCCGCCGTCAAGGGAATACGCCGCCCATGGGGTCAGCGCGTACCGGCGCGGTAGCCGTCGTCGTATCCCTGCCGGAAACCGGCGCGGTAGTTGGTGCGATAGGCGTCGCGGCCCCCGTACGTCTCGGCATACCCGCGATCGCCGCGGCGGTACTCGCCGCTCTCGACCGGATCGTACCTCGCGCCGCGCCGTCCGTCGGCAAGGCCCCGCTCGCGGCCATCGCTGTAACCCCGCTCGAACGCGGGCTCGTGATACCCCGCCGGCGGCTCCCGCGTCGGAGCGCCCTGGCGCGCCGCCGCCGCCGGCGACCGGCCGCGCCCGCGGGCCTGGTCGTCGCCAGCCAGTGCAGTCGTGCCCCATGCCGAGATGACGATCGCCACGGCGACCACGTTCCAACGACCGAACTGCATGGCTCCAAGATCCAGTCGTGCAAGGGTCAAGCCACCTAACTGCCGGTATTTCAAAGGTTTTCCACGAGATGCCCGTCTACGGACGGGGTCACTCGTCGAGGTCACCTCAGGGGAGGCGGAGAAAGGCGCGCGTCAGGCGTTCGACGAGGGTGGGGAGCGTCTCGCCCTCGAGCGTGAACGCCGCGTGCGCGGCGCTCCAGGACAGCCGGTACGCGCGCCCCTGCGCCGAGACCCAGATCTGTCGCGCGGGGGCGTGGGCGTTGACGATGAACGTCATCGACGCCGGACGATCGAAGGTGAGTCGGAGGATCCCGTGCTGCCGATCGACGTCGAATCCCTCACGATCGGCGAGCGGGACGAGCGCGCGCAGCGTCTCGTCGAGTGCGCGATCGGCGGCGTGCCTGAACTCCTGCTCGGACAACATCGACGAATTGACGCATCTACGAGTTGGCGAATGTGCGTTTCTCGAAATAGGTCAATTCGCAAATCCGTCAGTTCGTAACTGTTCTCAATCGGTGGGTGAGAGACGATCGGGCGAGGCGACGTACGTGCGCCGCGCGCGTGCGTTCATGCCGGACTGCTTCATCCGGACGGCGAGCTTGTGCTCCCTGCCGTCGAGCACGGTGGGCGAGAACCCGAGCGTGTACTGGCTGTGCAGCTCCTGCACCACGCGCGTGAAGGTCGGCGCCAGCTCGTCGGTCTTCTTCAGCTCGAAATAGCCGCCGCCGGTTTCGTCGGCCAGGCGACGCAGCCCCCGGTCGGGCCGCGTGCGCACCATGCGCTGCCCGTTGAAGTACTCCGACTCGAGGCCGATCGCGTAGATCATCACTTCGTCGTTCTTGGCGCGATCGAGCACGTCGCCCATCCCGCGGCGGCTGGACGTGTCGTCGCCGTCGGTGAACACGAGCACGACCTTGCGCCCCTCCACGCCCTCGAGCATCGCGATGCTCTCGAAGATCGCGTCGTACAGCCGCGTGGGATTGCCGAACTGCAGGTCCTTGAGCGCGAAGATGAGATCGTCGCGGTCGTTGGTGAACGTGCCGCTGAACTGAATCTTGTCGCTGAAGGAGCCCACCTGCCCCCGGTCCTCGGGGAGCAGGCGCAGCAGGAACTGCTCGGCGGCGGCCTGCAGCCGATCGAGATTCGCCGTCATGCTGGCGCTGTAGTCGAGCATGACGACGGCCGTGAACGGCTGCACCTCGTTCTGGAAGAAGACGATCTCCTGCGGCCGGCCGTTGTCGAGAATCGTGAACTCGTCCTGGTCGAGGCCCGGCACCAGACGCCCCTGCGCGTCGATGACGGTGGCGATGACGGGCACGATGCGCGTGCTCGATCGGAAGACGGGTTCCTGGGCGTCGCCCCGGCTCCGTATCAGCCCCTCGACGTCGCTCAGGGCCAGCGCCGGCACGACCGCCGCAGACGCGAAGACGAGCGCAGGAATCACGAAAGAGCGCATACGAGGGGAGCTTAGCAACGATCGGGCCGCCGGGCAAACCGGCCAGGGGCTCATGATTCCGTCCAGCGTCGCCCGTCGCCGGCTGACAGTGTCTACTTCGCGCGCGTCGCGCGCCGTGGTTGTCGTAAGATTTCCGCAATGCGCACAGCCATCTTGGTTCTTGTGTCCACTTTCGTCGCCGTGGCCGCCGAGGCCCAGGTCACCGGCGTCGTTCTCGACGCCTCCGGCGCGCCGGTCGCCGGTGCGACCGTCACGGCGGGCCCGGCGTCGGCGACGACGGGAGACGCCGGCGCGTTTTCGCTGGCGGAGGCGTCGGGGGGTGCGGAGGTCGTGGTGACGGCGGCCGGGTTCGCACCGGCGTCGATGATCGTGCCCGGCGACGCCCGCGCGCTGCGCGTGGTCCTGCAGCCGGCGCCGCTCGTCGACACCGTGGTCGTCACCGCGTCGCGCGGCGCCGCGCGGCTGTCGACGCCCGAGGCGACGACCGTGCTCACCTCCGCCGCGCTGCTCACGTCGGCGGCGGGTGCGCTCGACGACGCGCTGCGGAACACGCCCGGGTTCAGCCTGTTCCGGCGCTCCTCGTCCCGGGTGTCGAACCCGACGACGCAGGGGGTGACGCTGCGCGGCGTCTCCGGATCGGGTGCGAGCCGCACGCTCGTGCTCGCCGACGGCCTGCCGCTCAACGATCCGTTCGGCAGCTGGGTCTACTGGAACCGCATTCCGCAGGCGGCCGTCGACCGCGTCGAAGTCGTCCGCGGCGCGGCCGGCGATCTGTACGGCGCCGACGCGCTCGGCGGCGTCATCCAGGTGCTGACGTTTCCGCCGGGCCGCACGCGCTTCCGCGCGACGGGCGAGGGGGGCTCGCACGACACGGCGCGCTTCTCGGGATTCGGCGGCGCCCAGCGGGGGGCCTGGAGCTTCGACGCCGCGGGCGAATGGCTCCGCACCGACGGGGTCGTCGTCGTCGGGCAGGAGGCGCGGGGCGTGGTCGACGTCCGGGCCGACAGCGACTATTCCAGCGGGTTCCTCGGCGGCGGGTACAACGCCGGGGTGTGGCACGCCACGGTGCGTCTGAGCCTGTACGACGAGGAGCGCGGCAACGGGACGCCGCTCACGGTCAACCGGACCGACTGGACGCAGGTGTCGGGCGAGGCTGGCGGCGCGGTGGGCGACGGCGTGTGGCAGGTGCGCGCCTCCACCGGCACGCAGGACTACTACCAGACGTTCAGCGCCGTCACCGCGGGGCGCGCGACCGAGCGGCTCACCTTCGAGCAGACGATCCCCACGACGTTCGGCACCGCGTCCGGACAGTGGACGCGCGGCACGGCCGACACGGTCTGGCTCCTCGGCGCGGAGTTCCGCCGGGCGCGCGGGAACCAGGACGAAACCCGGTACTCGGTCGCCGGCGTGCCGAGCGGCCCGTTTCCGTCGGGCGGGACGGAAACCAACGGCGCGATGTTCGCGCGCGTCAGTCTGACCCCGCGCGATCCGCTGACCGTGGTGATCGGCATGCGCGGCGACTTCTGGCAGTCGACGCCGAGCGAGGGGACGTCGCCGACGCACACGGCCCAGTACTTCAGCCCGCGCGTCTCGGCGTCGTGGCGGCTGTCGCCGATCGCGTCGGCGCACGCGTCGGTGTACCGCGCGCACCGGACGCCAACCCTCAACGAGCTGCATCGCCGCTTCGCCGTCGGCAATACGGTGACCAACGCCAACCCGCTGCTCAATCCGGAGCACCTGACCGGCGTCGACGGCGGCGCCCTCGTGTCGTGGCGCCAGGTCTCGGCGCGGGTGACCGGGTTCTGGAACGAGCTCGACGGCGCCATCACGAACGTGACGCTGACGCCGCCGCCGGTACCGGGGCAGATCACGCGCCAGCGCCAGAATACGGACACAGTCCGGGCGCGCGGCGTCGAGGTCGAGGCCGACCTGCGTCTCCACGCGCAGTGGACGGTGAGCGCCCTCGCCGGCGCCACCCGCTCCACGTTCGTCAAGGCGCCGGTGCAGCCGCTGCTCGTGGACAACCGCGTGCCGCAGGTGCCCTCGTACCAGCTCGGCGCGACGGTGACCTATGTCGACCCGAGCGGCTTCACCGGCTCGCTCCAGGCGCGCCGCGTGGGTGCGCAGTTCGACGACGATCTGAACGTCTTCCGGCTCGAGCCGTTCGGCGTGGTGGACCTCTTCCTGGGTCAGCAGCTGAGGCGCGGACTGCACCTCTTTGCCGCGATCGAGAACCTGGGCGACGTCGACTACGACGTGGGCCGGACCCCGATCCGGACGATCGGGTGGCCGCGGACGGTCCGGATCGGCGTGCGCGTCTTCCTGCCCTGACGATGCCTGCGACCGTCCACGTCATCGCGCGGTTCCTCGCGAAGCCGGGGAAGGAGGAGGAGCTGAAGGGCGTGCTGACCGCGCTCATTCCGCCCACGCGGCGGGAGGTCGCCTGCTATCAGTACGACCTGCTGTCCAACCCGGCCGATCCGCGCGAGTTCTGCGTCATCGAGCGCTGGGAGAGCGACGCGGCGCTCGATCAGCATCTGGCCACGCCGCACGTGCAGACGGCCCTGGCGCAGGCGGAGCCGCTCATCGAGGAGGGGCCCGACGTCCGGCGGTACCACCTTCTCTGAGACTGTTATGATCGCGGCTATGCGACTCTTTGCCACCTGCGCCGTGCTCGTCGCGCTCGCGTGCGCCGCGCCGGCGCAGCAGCGATCCCCCTTGCCGCCGGCCGCGGGCGGCGACGTGGCCGCGCGCGTCGGCGACCGGACGATCACGCTGAGCGAGGTCGACGACCGGTGGCAGCAGACGCAGCCCGCGAACCGGGCGCAGGCCATGCAGCAGCTCTACGATGGCCGCCGCCAGGCGCTCGAAGAGATCGTCTCCGAGATGCTGATTGCGGAGGCGGCACAGGCCAAGGGCCTCGATCCGGACAAGTTCACCGAGGGCGAAGTCGCACGCCGGATCCAGCCGGTGACCGAAGGCCAGGTCATCGCCTTCTACCAGGGAAACCAGTCGCAGATGCAGGGGCGGAGCCTCGCGTCCATGACGCCCGCGATCCGCCGGTACCTGGAGGAGGACCGGCGAGCCACCGCGTATCGCGCGCTGGTCGACGAGCTCCGCAAGGGCGGGCCGCGGGTCGAGATGGTGCTCGACGCGCCGCGCTACGAGGTGGCGGTGGCGCCCGACGACCCGTCGCTCGGCGGCGCGAACGCGCCGGTCACGGTGATCGAGTTCTCCGACTTCCAGTGCCCGTTCTGCCTGCGCGTGGCGCCGACGCTGAAGCGGCTGCACGAGGCGTACGGCGATCGGGTGCGGATCGTCTGGAAGGACTTCCCGCTCACGTCGATTCACCCCGAGGCGTTCAAGGCGGCCGAGGCCGGGCAGTGCGCGCGCGAGCAGGGCAAGTTCTGGGAGTATCATGATCGGCTGTTCGCCAACCAGCAGGCGCTGCAGCCGGAGTTCCTCAAGAAGTACGCGGTGGAGCTGGGGCTCGACGCGGCGGCGTTCAACGCGTGCCTCGATACCGCGAAGTACGCCGAGCGCGTGCAGGAGCACATGGGGATCGGCAACGCGCTGGGCGTCGCCTCCACGCCGTCGCTCTTCATCAACGGCCGGCTCCTGGCCGGCGCCCATCCCTACGAGACCTTCGTCGCGATCATCGACGAAGAGCTGCAGCGCGCCGCCCGCCCCTAGGGCAGCAGCACGATCTTCCCGTACGCCCCCGGCTCGAGCACCGCCACGTGCGCCCTGGGCGCGTCGACGAGCGGCAGCTCGCGGCCGACGACCGGCGTGAGCGTCCCGCTCTCGAACCCGGCCGCGAGCGCTGCGTGCATCACCCGATACTCCTCCGCGGTGGCGTTGAACATCGTCATGGCGAGAACGGCGCCGTCCTTGCTCATGATCTTCCGGGGGTCGATCTCGATCCGACCGCGGTTGCCCACGACCATCACGCGGCCGTGGAGCGCCAGCAGATCCAGGTCGCGGTCGAGGTTCACGTTGGCGAGCATCTCGACGACCAGATCGACGCCCCGGCCGCCGGTCAGCGCCGCCACGCGGGTGAGGTAGTCGGGTTCGCGATGGTTCAGCACGTCGTGCGCGCCCTGCTCCCGCACGAGCTGGAGGCCGCGCTCGGTGCCCGCCGTGGCGATGATCCGCATGCCGTGCGCGCGCGCGAGCTGCACGACCGCGGTGCCGACGCCGCCGCTGGCCCCGTGCACCAGCACGGTTTCGGCCGGCTGCGCCCGGGCGCGGAGAAAGAGGGCCCGCCAGGCCGTGCTGTAGGGCGTGCCGATTGCCGCGCCTTGCTGAAACGAGAGCCGCGCCGGCAGAGGATGCACCTGTGCCTCGTCGCAGAGCGTGGCCTCGGCGTACGCACCGGTGCCAACCGTCCCGTGCGTGTAGACGCGGTCGCCAGCCTCGACGCTCCGGACGTCGGCGCCTACGGCGGCCGCCACGCCCGCCAGATCGCTCCCCGGCGTGTACGGGAGGTTCGGCTGGCGCACGTAGGTGCCCGCCCGCACGTAGGTCTCCACCGGATTGACGCCGACGGCTTTGACGCGCACGAGGACCTGCTTCGGCCCGGGCGCCGGCGTCGGCACCTCCTCGAGCGTCATCACCTCGGGCGGACCCCACTCACGAACGACGATGGCTTTCATCACGGCTCCTTGTCGGTGCGATCGCGCTGCCGCATGCTGGTGCGATCCGTCGACGCGCGTCGATGCGATCGGCTCACGAAGTCTGGTGCGGAAAGAGCCGGTCGAGATTGCCGCCGAAGAGGCCCGCCGCGTCGGCCTCACCGACCCGCAGGCGCTCGACGATGGCGCGCTGGTCCTCGTGGATCGCGCGCTGCCAGCCGCGCGGGAAGAACGACGAGTCGGTGCCGAACAGGAGCCGCGCCGGGCCGGCGACCGCCAGGGCCCTCTCGAACACGGCGTCGAGCGTGAGGCCGGGCGTGTAGCGGATCCACCCGTTGGAGCTCGAGGTGTCGAGGTACACGTTGGCGCACGCGTCCGCCGCCATGAGCGCCTCGCGGAAGAGTCCGGCGCCGAAGTGGGGAATGATGAACGGGACCTGGGAGAAGGCCAGCGCCAGCCGCGCCACGCCGAGCGGATCTCCCAGCCGCAGGTCGAAGCGGCTTGGCAGGCCGAGCCGTGCGCGCACGCCGACCGAGAGCACCCCGCAGTGGACGAAGACCGCCGCGCCCGGAACCGCGGCCGCGGTCTCGACGACCCGCAGCGTCCGGTCGTCGTGGAGCGGCACGTGGTGCATGGCGGGAAAGAGGCACATCACGCGCAGCCCGAGGTCGGTCAGCGCGCGTCGGGCGCGCTCGGGCGCGTCCGGCGCGGACGGATCCAGCATGAAGCACCCGATGAACCGCCAGGGATGGCGGGCCACCGCCGCAGCCACGGAGGCCTCGTCGCCGGGGACGCTCGCGATGAGCGCCGACCGCGCCACGCCGTGGGCGTCGAGCTCGCGTGCCCAGCGATCCG
>Ga0194128_10001060_pt1 | contig 48737 bp, 43 predicted proteins | sample TA2KigCa65mmetaG_FD_148650 | JGI IMG/M metagenome (GOLD analysis project Ga0194128, IMG submission 148650) | Freshwater microbial communities from Lake Tanganyika, Tanzania - TA2015037 Kigoma Deep Cast 65m | ecosystem: Environmental > Aquatic > Freshwater > Lake | place: Tanzania: Lake...
ATGGTCTGCTGCGGGTTGGTCACCCCCTGCCGCTTGGCCGTCTGACCCACCAGCCGTCCCCCTTCCCGCGTGAAGGCCACCATCGACGGGGTGGTCCGGCCTCCCTCCGCGTTGGCGATCACCACCGGCTCCCCACCCTCCATCACCGCCACGCACGAATTCGTCGTCCCCAAATCGATCCCGATTACCTTTGACATTGCTGAGTCCTCACTTTCCCTAGCAATGGTTGTGATTTTCACCCGCCAGATAGCAAGGGATATGCCAGAGGGCTGGGGTTGAACGCAAGGGATTGATAACACGAAGAATGGGTTGTGGGAGGGGGGAACGGCGGCCCGAAAACGGGCTGTCATAATGGCAAGGTGGGTTGGTATGGCACACCCGAGGCCCTACTCTATTGACAGATTGGCACAGCGCGGGTAGATTAGCCGGAATTCGCGGAGACGTAGGGATGCAGCGATTCAAGGTCATGTCCCAGTACCGGCCCAGCGGCGACCAGCCCAGGGCCATCGCCGAACTGGTGAAAGGGGTCCAGAGCGGGCAGCGCCATCAGACCCTGCTGGGGGTCACAGGCAGCGGCAAGACCTACACCATGGCCTGCGCCATCCAGCAGTTGCAGCGGCCGGCCCTGGTCATCTCCCACAACAAGACCCTCGCCGCCCAGCTCTACGGGGAGTTCAAAGGATATTTTCCCGAGAATGCTGTGGAGTACTTCGTCAGCTACTACGACTACTACCAGCCCGAGGCGTACAAGCCGGCCACCGACACCTACATCGAGAAGGAGGTCGAGCTCAACGAGGAGATCGACCGGCTCCGGCTCAAGGCCATGAGTTCCCTGGTGGAACGCCGGGACACCCTGATTGTGGCCACGGTTTCGTGTATCTACGGCCTGGGCTCGCCGCGGGAGTTCGCTGAGCAGCGGGTGCAGCTCCAGGTGGGGCAGCGCATCGAGCGCGATGAGATTCTGCGCGGGCTGATCGACATCTATTACAACCGCAATGACCTCGAATTGCAGCGGGGCTGCTTCCGGGTGCGGGGGGACGTGATCGAGGCGGTGCCCGCCGACGCGGACCGGGCCGTGCGCATCGAGTTGTTCGGGGACGAAGTGGAGGCTCTGTCGCTCATCGACGCGGTGAGCGGGCGGACCATCGAGCCGCGCCAGGAACTGACCCTGTACCCGGCCAAGGCGTACGTGACCGACGAAGAGAAAACCGCCAAGGCTTGCGAGGGGATTCTCGTAGAGTTGGAATCGCGCCTGCTCGACCTGCGCACCCAGGGCAAGCTGGTGGAGGCCCACCGCCTGGAGACCCGCACCAAGTACGACGTGGAGATGATCCGCGAGATTGGCTTCTGTCCCGGCATCGAGAATTACACCCGCTACATGGACGGCCGCGAGCCAGGGGCTCCTCCCTATGTCCTGCTCGACTATTTCCCCGAGGACTACCTGCTCTTCATCGACGAGTCCCACGTCACCATCCCCCAGTTGCGCGGCATGTGGCGGGGGGACCGCTCCCGCAAGGAGATGCTTATCGAACACGGCTTCCGCCTGCCCTCGGCCTGCGACAACCGGCCCCTCTTCTTCGAGGAGTTCGAAAAGAAGGGCCAGCACCGGGTCTTTGTCTCGGCCACGCCCGGGCCATATGAGCTGAAGCAGTCGGGCGGGATAGTGGTGGAGCAGGTTATCCGGCCCACCGGCCTGGTGGACCCGCGCATCGAGGTGCGGCCCTCGCGGCACCAGATCGACGACCTGCGCGAGGAGATCCAGCGGCGTGTCGAGGCCAAGGAGCGGGTGCTGGTCACCACCCTGACCAAGAAGATGGCCGAGAAGCTGGCCGACTACCTGGAGCAGGGCGGGGTGCGGGGGCGGTACCTGCACTCGGAGATCGAGACCCTGGAGCGGGTGAGCATCCTGCGCGACCTGCGCCTGGGGGACTTCGACGTGCTGGTGGGGGTGAACCTGCTGCGGGAGGGGCTGGATCTGCCCGAGGTCTCGCTGGTGGCCATCCTCGACGCGGACAAGGAGGGCTTCCTGCGCTCGGAGCAGGCCCTGATCCAGATGACCGGGCGGGCGGCGCGCAACGCGGCCGGACTGGTGATCTTCTACGCCGAGAAGATCACCCCCTCAATGCAGCGGGCCATCGCCGAGACCGATCGCCGGCGCCAGTTGCAGGAGGCGTACAACGAGGCACACGGGATTGTGCCCCGGACCATCTACCGCACCCGCGAGGAGATCCTCCAGGCCACCTCGGTGCTGGAGAGCGCCCATCAGCAGGTGGGGATGGCGGCCGAGCGGGCCGAGACCGACTACGCCGGGGCCGAGAACCTGGTGGATCTGATCGCCGAGTTGGAGAAACAGATGCGGGCCGCGGCCGGGCGGCTCGACTTCGAGCAGGCCGCCTCCCTGCGCGACGAGGTGGCCCGGCTGCGCCAGCAGCAGGCCAGCGGCCAGTAGCCATGATCGAGGGGACCTTTTCGATCAGTTGTTCGCAATGCGGGGGGGAGGAGTTCCAGGAACTCTTTCCGGTGCCGGCCGAGACCTACGCCCTGTACGCGGGCCAGGGGGTGGCCAGGACCACCCGGCACCTGACCGCGGCGGTATTCGCCTGCCTCCAGTGTGGGCATCTCGAAAAATTCGTCGAACTGAGCGAAAAAGAAACGCCGCCGGGGGGCGAGCGGCCAAAATCGGCTTCCCAACCCCCGGCGGCGCCGAGAACGCGGCGTCCGGGCTGAGCCCCCTTATCTGGCGGGCTGGGCCCGGCGCAGGACCATCTTGATGCGGGCGAAAAGCTCTTCCAAATCAAAAGGTTTGGTCACGTAGTCGTCCGCCCCGTACTCGATGCCTTTGACCTTCTGGGGGGTGCTGTTGAGGGCCGTGACCATGATGATAGGGATGCCGGAGGTGATGGGGTTGCCCTTAAGGGTCTGGCAGACCTGGTAGCCATCCAGCTTGGGCAGCCGCAGATCGAGGAGTAGCACGTCGGGTTTCTCGGTGAAGGCTTTGGCCAGGGCCTCCTCCCCGTCGGTGGCCTCGCGGATGGCGTAACCCTGGCCCTGGAGGAATTCGCCCAGGGCACTGCGGGCCTCGGCCTCGTCATCGACGATCAGCACCTTAGGCGGATGGTCCCCGTCGGGGGCCGGCGGGGCGCCCTGGCGCAGGGGGGGGTGGCAAAATCCTCCCTGGCCGCCGCCAACTGGTCGGCGATCTGGGAGAGGGAGAGCCCCTTGAGGCGGAAATCGCGCAGCCGATCCCGGATCTTGAGGATCTCGCCGCGGTCGAAGAAATCCTTGTTGCCGCGCTTGTCGATGACCCGGATGATGCCGAAATTCTTGTACTTGCGAATCGACTCGACGGATTTGCCAAAGGTCTCCGCCACCTCGCGGATATCGATGAGCTGTTCGCTTTCGGGCATGGCTTTTCTCCACACAAGTCCGCAACCCACGGGGAGCCAGGGCCACAGGAACAATCCGAACAGGGGAGTTCGAAGGGAGTACCTAATAAAATTATACCAAATGGTAACTCTTAGCGTCAAGTTTTTTTACATCCCTGTTATCGGCAGTCTGGCTAAGGGGTTTAATTTTTGAGGGGTTGGGCGAGGGGCCGGCCGAAGGGCAGGCCATTTTTTTGGTTGACTTGGGCCCCTGGGCTTTTTAGATTGAACTTCCGCAAAAACAAGTAATAACTAAAAGGAGGGCCCGGGATCTATGGTGGCAGACAACCGCAGGTGCATCGTGGATGTGCAGGACGTAAAAATGGTTTACAACGTCAAGAACCGGGACGTCTCGACCCACGTCCACGCCCTGCGCGGGCTGTCGCTACAGGTCTACGAAAACGAGTTCTTCGCCATCATGGGGCCCTCGGGGTCGGGGAAGAGCACCCTTTTCAACATGATCGGCGCCCTGCAGACCCCCACGTCCGGGGAGGTGCTCATCGAAGGGGTGAACCTGGCCAGCCTCAAGCCCCAGCAATTGGCGGCAGTGCGTTGCTTTGAGCTGGGGTACATCTTCCAGACCTACAATCTGCTGCCGGTGATGAGCGCCCTGATGAACGTGGCGCTGCCCACGGTTTTTGCCGGCATGAGCACCGAGGAGGGGGAGGAGAGGGCGCTGGAGTGCCTGGAGATCGTCGGGTTGCGGGAGCGGGCCCACCACCTGCCCTCCGAGCTGTCGGGCGGCCAGCAGCAGCGAGTGGCCATCGCCAGGGCCTTTGTAAACAAGCCCCGGATCATCCTGGCAGACGAACCCACCGGCAACCTAGACAGCCGCACCGGCCAGGAGATCATCGATTATATGAAAAACCTGCAGCAGGGGAGCGGCACAACCATCATCACCGTGACCCACGACGACAAAATGCTCACCGCCGCAGACCGCATGGCCTGGATTCGCGACGGGCAGTTGGAGCGCATCGCCAACCGCGAGGACATCGAGATCCGCATGGGCTCCATCAAGGAGCACTGAAGCGGAGAGGGGAGAGGGGGTCAGGCCCGGCCCGCCCGCCGGCGGCGCAAGCCCTCCTGGAAGAAGAGGTCGCGGTTGGGGAAACCGCTGACCAGGGTGAAACCGCCGTCCACGGCGATCAACTGGCCGGTCATGTAGGGCAGGTGGGTGAAGGCGTAGGCGGCAGCGGCGATCTCCTCGGGCCTGCCGATGCGCTGGATGGGCTGGGAGCCTCCTAAAGCCATCAGGTCGTAGATCTCGGCTACCGTGTATTGCTCCCCCGTCTCTTCGTTGGTGATCCCGGAGGGGCGCGTGGTGATCGGGGTGTCCACCACCCCGGGCCGCAGCGCATTCACGGTGATATTATAAGGCCCCCCCTCAAAAGCCGCTCCTAACACCACGTGGTTTAAGCCCGCCTTACTCACCCCGTACGGGATGCGCGTCGAATCCGGGGCCAGGTCTGAGATGGAGGAGATGAAGAGGATGCTGCGGTGGGGCGGTGTCCCGCCGGCCTTTAGTTCGGCCTGGGCCTGGTCCAGCATGTGCTTGAGGCTGCGCTGGGCCAGGCGGTAGGCGCCGACCAGGTTCAGGCTGAGGACCCGCTCCAGTTCCCGGTCGAGGTGGTCGATGGGGGTCTCGTGGAAGCGGTAGCGCACGACCTTGCCCTGCTCGTCGCGCAGCAGATTGGAGACCCCGCTGTTACTGATGGCTACGTCGAGGCGGCCAAAGTGGGCGAAGGTGCGGTCCACCAGGGCGAAGGGGGCCTCCGTTTGGGAGAGATCCGCGTCGATGGTGCGCACCTCCACCCCGTGCTGCCGGCGCAACTGGTCGGCAATGGCCTCGGCCCGCTCCCGGCCGGAGTTGTAGTGGAGGGCGATATCGCAGCCCTGGGCGGCGAACTCGGCGACAATGGCGGCGCCGATGCCGCTGCTGGAGCCGGAGACAAGGCAGACCGGGCGCGGCATCTCAGCCCCGCAGCGCCTTGGCGGTCTCGGCAATGTGCTCCGGGCTGGGGATGGTGGGGAACTCCAGGGTGGGGCTGAAAGGTACCGGCACCTCAGCGGCGCCGACCCGGGCCACGGGGGCGTCGAGGTAGTCAAAGGCCTGCTCCATCACCAGTGAAGCCAGTTCCCCGGTCACCCCAAAGCGCCGCGCCCCCTCGTCCACCACCACCGCGAACCCCGTCTTACGCACCGAGGCCACCAGGGTCTCCTCGTCGAGGGGCACCAGGGTGCGCGGGTCCACCACCTCGGCGCTGATCCCCTCGGCGGCGAGCAGTTCGGCGGCCTTGAGACTGGCCCCCACCATGCTGGAGGTGGCGATCAAGGTCAGGTCACTGCCCTCGCGCTTGATTTCGGCCTGGCCAAAGGGGATGGTGTATTCGCTTTCGGGGACGGGGCCCTGCTCGGTGTACATCATCTTGTCCTCGAAGAAGAGCACCGGGTTGTCGTCGCGGATGGCGGTCTTCAGCAGCCCCTTGGCGTCGGCCGGGCAGGAGGGGATGGCCACCTTGAGGCCCGGCACGTGGGCGAACATGGCGTGCAGGCTCTGGGAGTGCTGGGCCGCCGAGGAGCGGCCGGCCCCCATGCTCAGGCGGATGGTCAGGGGCACCTTGCACTGGCCGCCGGACATGTAGCGGATCTTGGCCGCCTGGTTGACGATCTGGTCCATGGTGAGCAGGGCGAAGTCCCCGAACATTAGTTCGGCGATGGGCCGCATCCCGGTCATCGCCGCTCCCACACTCAGGCCGATGTACCCGGCCTCGGCGATAGGGGTGTCGAGCACCCGCTGGGGGCCAAAGGCATCGAGCAGGCCGACGCTGCACTTGAAGATGCCGCCCGACTTCCCCACGTCTTCGCCCATGAGGAAGACGGTCGCGTCGCGTTCCATCTCCTCGCGCATGGCCTGGTTGATGGCATCCCGGAAGGAGAGCTGCTGCTCAGGCATAGAGGTCCTCGTAGGCTTGTTCGGGGGGGGGCAGGGGCGAGTTCTTGGCGAACTCGATGGCGGCCAGCACCTGCTGCTCCACCTCTTCCTGCAGGGCGTCGAGTTTGGCCTGGGTGGCGGCCTTGGCCTTGAGCATGTGTTTGCCCAGGAGGTTGATGGGGTCCTTGTGGTCCATCCACCACTGCAACTCCTCCTTGGTGCGGTACGCCCCGCCGTCGCCCACGTGGTGGCCGCGGAAGCGGTAGGTCAGGGCCTCGATAAGGGTGGGGCCCTTGCCCTGGCGCGCCCTGGCCACGGCCTTGGAGGTGGCCTCGTGCATGGCCAGCACGTCGGAGCCGTCCACCGCCACCCCTTCGAGGCCCAGGCCCAAGGCCCGGTCGGCAATCCGCTTCACCCCGGTGACCGCGCTGAAGGGGGTGTGCTCTCCGTACTGGTTGTTCTCGCAGACGTAGATGGCCGGCAGGTTCCAGATTACCGCCATGTTGATGGTCTCCAGCATGATGCCCTGGTTGGCGGCCCCGTCGCCGAAGAAGCAGACGCAGACTTGGTCGCTCTGGCGCAGCTTGGCCGAGAGCGCCGCGCCGGTGGCGATGCCGAAGCCTCCGCCGACGATGCCATTGGCCCCCAGGATGCCCACCGACATGTCGGCGATGTGCATGGAGCCTCCCTTGCCGCGGCAGTAGCCGGCCTCCTTGCCCATGATCTCGGCCATCATGCGGTCCAACTGACCGCCCTTAGCCAGGCAGTGGCCGTGACCGCGGTGGGTGCTGGTGATGAAGTCGTCGTCCCGCAAGCTGGTACAGGCACCCACGGCCACCGCTTCCTCGCCGATGTAGAGGTGGGCCAGGCCGGGCATCAGCCCGCGGGTGTACACGTCCCAGACGTGCTCCTCGAACTTGCGGATCTCGACCATTTTCCGGTACATGAGCCAGAGCCGATCAGCCGGGGGCGCGGTTGGTTTTGCTTTTGTCTTGGCCATGGATGACTAAGGGTATAGAGGAATCACGGGAAGCGGGCAGAAGTTAGCGGCAGGGCGCCGGCCCCGTCAAGCATGAAAAAGCCGAGATGAGTAGCGGCATCTCGGCGCCGAGGTTCACCGGTGACAGGAACGGGGGCAGCGCTTTAGCCTTTCTTTTCAAAGTCGGCGGCGTGCGCCTCCTTGTACTTGGCCCATTCCGCGGGGTTGTCCTTGTGCTCGAAGTACTTGGCGTTGATCTCGGTGAAGCGGGTCCACTCCTCCGGCAGATCCTCTTCGGCGAAGATGGCCTCCACCGGGCACTCGGGCTCGCAGGCCCCGCAGTCGATGCATTCGTCCGGGTCGATGTAAAGCATGGGCTCGCCCTCGCCGTCGGTGGGGTGGATACAATCGACGGGGCAGACCTCGACGCAGGCCTTGTCTTTGATGTCGATGCAGGGCTCGGCAATGATGTACGCCATACCTTCCTCCTAAAAGCGATTAAAAGTTTTCGGTGGTCCAAAGCGAAAAATCACCAAGTCCCCCGCAACTGTCAAGCGGCCTGTTCGAACCTGTGCAGAAGGTCGGCCACGGCGAAGGACGCCTCGGTCCGCACCAACAGATTGAAGCGCCGCTTAGGGTTTGGATCGCGGCTGAGCGCTGCGGGTCCGCTGTAGAGGCGGGCCAGCGCCGCATCGAGTTGGGGGGCCAGGGCCTGGTGGGTGGCCTCGGTGTTGGGGGCCCGCAGGCGGTCGTTGGCCACCAGCAAGAACTCGCTGCCGGCAAAGGAGACCTTGCCGTCCAGCTCGGGCTCCTGCTCCAGGCGGCGGCAGGCTTTGAGCGCCTCAACCAGGGCTTGGAGCAGGCCGCCTTCGAGGGGCTGCTTGCGGGCATAGACCAGCCCCAGGCGGTGGTCGCTGTGGTCGAGGGTGTAGTTGGCCTGGTGGCCCACCAGCACGGTGAGGGGGCCGTCGGGCAGGTGGCTGTAGTCGGCCACATCCACCAGGGTCTGGTCCGGGGTGACGGGAATCCAGGCGGAGAAGGCGCGGAAAGCCTCCTCGGGGGAGAGGTGGGCGGGCGGATTCAGGTAGAACTTGAGCTGGATGCGATGCAGGTCCATGGCGGCTTTCTCAGGAAGGGACACCCACGGCCGCGCTGATGCGGTCGTACAGGGAGTAGGCGGCCTCGATGACGAGCTGGGCCTCTTCGATGTGCTGGTGCGCCTGATCCCGGGTGGGGGCGGCCAGGGGTTGCTCGTGGGCCCGGATCAGGTGGGCGAAGATACTCTTGGAGAAGCGGTCGAAGTGCAACTCGGGGTCGAAGAAGCGCTGGCGGAATTCGGAGACGATCACCCCCTGGTCCTCGGGCACGTCCTGGAACTGGGACTTGACCAGGGCCTTGGCGGCGTGGGCCATGGCGCTGACCGCCGACAGGTAGGCCAGACGGTAGTCCCCGGCCTCGTGGTGGAGCTGGGCCTCGAAGGCCTCGCGCTCGCAGCCGGCCAGCTCGAAGTGGACCATGGGCACCACCTCGCCGGCGCACTCGCCGATGCCCAGATCGCCCATAGTGAAGACCCGGGTGTCGCCCCAGTCGCGGTATAGGGAAGGGTCCTCGGTGAAGGCCGGCACCTGGGTGAAATCCTCCAGCAGTTCCTTGACGGCTTTCTTGCCGATGCGCTGGATGAAGCCCTGGAAGGTTTCGCCCTGCTGGCGATCCTGCAGGTAGCTGTCGGCCAAGCGGGTTACTACCTGGGGGATGCGCTTGGAGGGCACAGCGCCCACCGCCAGGCCAAAGGAGCCGGCGTTTTCGGTCCACTGGCCGCCCAGCACTACCTGGAAGTGGGGCACGTGAAGACCGCCCACCTTGCGGCTGTTGCCGTAGAAGCCGATGTCGGCGACGTGGTGCTGGCCGCAGGAGTTGAAGCAGCCGCTGATCTTGATGTGCAGCTTCTCGATGGCCTCGTCGCGGAAGAGCTGGTTCTCGGCCAGGCGCTGGCGCAGTTCGCCGGCCAGGCCGCGGGAGGAGGCGATGCCCAGCTTGCAGGTGTCGGTGCCCGGGCAGGAGGTGATGTCGATGACCGTGCCGGCGCCGGCGGCGGCCAGGCCCAGCTCGGCCAGGCCGCGGTACAGGTCCGGCAGGTCGGCCTCGCTGACCCAGCGCAGGGCGACGTTCTGGTCTACGGTGGTGCGGACGGTGTCCTTGATGAAACGCCGGGTCAGGTCGGCCAGGCCGCGCATCTGGCTGGGGGTGATGTCGCCCAGGGGCAGGGCCACGGTGACCACCGCGTACCCGGCCTGGCGCTGGGCGTAGACGTTGGTGCGCCGCCACTCGGCAAAGCCCTCGGGCAGCGCGGCCCCGTTGAGGGACTGTGCCGGCTTGAGGGGGGTCTCGTCGTGGCCGGAAAGGTCGCCCAGGTACGCGGTCCAGCGCGGGTCGTAGGGCAGGATGGCCCGCTCCTCGGCCACCAGGCGGCGGAACTCTTCGATGCCCAGGGAGGCGACCAGGAACTTGATGCGGGCGCGGTTGCGGTTCTTCTTCTCGCCCAGCCGGGCAAAGACCCGGGAAATGGCCTGGGCCGTGGGCAGCAGCTCCGCGGCGGGGACGAACTCGGCGAAGAGCTGGGCCTGGTAGGGCACCGGGCCCAGACCGCCACCCACGTAAAGTTTGAAGCCGCGCTGCTCGACCCCGTCCACCACCCGCACGGCGGCGATGCCGCCCATGTCGTGCATGCTCACCAGGCCGCAGGCTTCCTGTTTGCAACCCGAGAAGGCGATCTTGAACTTGCGCCCGAAATCCTGGGTGTCCGGGTGGCCCAAAAGGAACATCGCCAGGCCGTGGGCGTAGGGGGTGGTATCGAAGGCCTCGGTGCGGCAGACCCCCGAAAGCGGGCAGGCGGTGACGTTTCGCACCGAGTTGCCGCAAGCCTCGCGGGTGGTTATTCCCACCGCGGCCAGGCGCCGCATCAGATCAGGGGTGTCCTCAATGTGGACGAAGTGGAGCTGGAAGTCCTGGCGGGTGGTGACGTGCAGGATGTCGTCGGAGTATTCCTCGGCTAGGTCGGCCAGGGTTTCCATCTGGGCGGTGTTAAGCCCGCCAAAGGGGATCTTGATGCGCACCATGCCCGGAGCATCCCACAGGGTGTCGGGGCCCTTGGTAAGGTCGCCGGTGGGAAAGCGCAACTGTTGGGTCTGGGACCCGTCGAAGCGCTGGCCGTTGTCGTAGCGCTGGCCGTATACGCCGCGGCGCAAGCGGCTTTCGGCGAAGATCTTCTCGTCGAGCTTGCCCTGCTGGCGCAGGTGCATCTGGGTTTCGAAGATGTCGATCTCGCGGCCGAGTTCGTCGGGAATGCTGCCGGCCAGTTTCTCTTTCCAGGTCCCAGGGGGGTTCATTGGCGCTCACCGGGGTTTGGGTAGGCGAACCGTCAGGAATCGTTTTAAAATACAGAGCGTCCAGAGGGTGTCAAGACGAAGTTGGGCCGCCGCTTCAGACCCGGTGGTAAAGGATCTGGCGCAGGTAGGCCAGCAGGTCCGGACCTAGTTGCGGGTCGGCCAGGGCGTAGTCGATGAAGGTCTGGAAATAGGCCCGGTGGTTGCCGATGTCGCAGCGCTGCTCTGCCGGGGTGAGGCGCACAGCGCGGACCATGTGGCCCTGCTGGATCAGGTGCAGGATGGCGTCGGTCAGGTAGATCTCGCCGCTGGGGGAGGGGGGGATGGCGCGGATGGCGTCGAAGATCTGCGGGCCAAAGACGTAGCGGGCGCTGACGGCTAGCTGGCTGGGGGCCTGGTCGGGGGCGGGTTTTTCGCGGATGCCGACCAGCTGGCAGTCGGGGGCCTCGGCCTGCTCCTGGGCCGGGGCCACGATGCCGTAGTGGTGGGTCAGTTCCCGGGGCACTTCGTACACGGCGATGGTGCAGGCCGAGTTGTGGGCCCGGTGGGAATCGACCATGCGGCGCAGCAGAGGCGCCGGTTCGGCGGAACGGATGATGCTGTCGCCGAAGGCCACCACAAAGGGGGCCCCGTCGGTGAAGTTCTCGGCCGCGGCCACCGCGTCGCCGGTGCCCAAGGGTTTGGTCTGGCCCAGGGGCACCTGCTGACGGGTGAAGAAGAATTCCACCCCGCGCTTGCGGTAGTCGAAGCGGCTGACCTCCTTCATCTCGCTGCCGTCCAGTTCCAGGTGCAGCATCAGTTCGGAGTAATCGTCGAAGTGGTTTTCGATGGCCAGCTTGGCGCGGCTGGTGACAAAGAGCAGGCGGCTGAGCCCAGCCCCGATCAACTCCTCCACGACGTGGTGGATGATGGGGTAGCGGCCCACCGGCAGCATCTCCTTGGGGATGGCCTTGGTGGTGGGCAAGAGGCGGGTGCCCAGGCCTGCGACGGGGATGATGGCCTTGGTGATCTCCATGAGCGGCGGTCCTGTGGGTTCGGGGCAGAGGCTAATATCGCCGCCCTTCCGGGTGGGGTCAATCGGGTTTGACACCGGGGCCAGGCGGGCGATATCATAGCCCGATTCAAATCGTGGATGGAGGCACATGGAGCAGTGGGTCTGGGATCAGGTCGAGGCCATCCTCGGCAGCGGGGTGCGACTCGCCGCGGCGACCACCGGGGGGGGCAGCCAGGCCGGCGCCTGGCTTTTGAACCACCCCGGCGCCTCGCGGGCGATGCTGGAGTTCCAGGTGCCCTACGGCGAGGCGGCCCTGGCCGCGTACCTGGGCCGGCCCGGCCCCCACGGGGCCGAGACTGAAACCGCCAGGGCGATGGCCGCCAGGGCCTTCCGGCAAGCGCGGGCCTTTGCCCCCCAAGGCCCGGTGCTGGGGCTGGGTTGCACCGCGGCCCTGGCCACCAGCCGGGCGCGGCGGGGGGAGGACCGGGCCTGCATCGCCCTGCGCGCCGGGCAGGAGTACCGGTTGGTCGAACTGCGCTTCGAGAAGGGCGCGGCCGACCGGCTTGCCCAGGAGGAGGTGCTCAGCCGGGTCATCGTCGAGGTCGTCGCCGGTGGCTGCGGGCTGGAGCCGGTCCCGGCGCTCCTGCCTGGATGGGTTTCGCCGGTGGAGCGCTCTTGCGCGGCCAGCCCAGAGCTGGAGCAACTGCTGGCAGGGGAGGCCGAGGCGCTGGAACTGGGAATGGAGGGGGGATTTACCCTCGATCCGGTGCGGCGGGACCGGCTGCTCTTCCCCGGCTCCTTCAACCCCCTGCACCAGGGACACGAGGGCCTGGCCCGGGCGGCGACGGCGCAGAGCGGGCGGGGGGCGGCGCTGGAATTGTCGGTGGAGAACGTGGACAAGCCCCCCCTGGCGTACGAGGAGGTGTGGCGCCGGCTCGGGGCCTTGCGGGGGCGGTACCCGGTCCTGGTCACCCGGGCGCCCATCTTCGCCCAGAAGGCGCGGCTCTTCCCCGGCTGTTGGTTCGCCGTGGGGGTGGACACTGCTTTCAGGTTGGTCGATCCCAGGTACTATGCGGGCGGGGTGGCGGAGATGGAGGAGGGCCTGGCCCAGATGCTGGCCCTGGGGACCCGCTTCCTGGTGGCCGGCCGTCTGGTCGAAGGCCGGTACCGGACCCTGGAGGAGGTGGAGGTGCCGGCCCGGTGGCAGCCGCTGCTGGCGGCCATCCCCGAGAGCGCCTTCCGCACCGATATCAGTTCGAGCCAACTGCGGGCGGCCCGGGGTTAGCGGCCCAGGGCCACTTGCGGCTGCGCCGATCCTTCGACCAGGGTGAGCCGCTGGTCCGCCGGCAGCCCTGGAAAGTACTGCTCCCTGCCGCCGGGCCAGTACACCCTTAAGTTGACCGAGTTGGCTGCTCCCAGGCCGAAGTGCACCGCTTCCTCCCCACCCGAGAGATAACTGGAGCTGGCGCCGTACTCTCGCACCTGGGTGCGGCCGGCGTCCTCGGCCTCGAGCCTGGCGCCCCAGGCCGGGCCCCGCCGCCCCCGCAATTGGACCTGCAACCAGTGGTTGCCCTCAATCCTGTCGTTGCGCAGCAACCTCGCCGGCCCGTTGTTGGTGCTCAGGGCCAGGTCCAGGTCGCCGTCCCCGTCCCAGTCGCAGGCCGCGGCACCGCGGCCCACCTGCCGGAAGTCCAGGGCGGCTCCCGAGACGACCTCGGCGAATCGGCCCTCCTCGTTGAGGAAGAGCTGGCTGGGCTGTTTAAAGGTGGCGGCCTCGTCCCACTGCTCCACGTTGGCCAGGATATGGCCGTTGAGGGTGAAGAGGTCCAGGTCCGCGTCGTTGTCGCAGTCGAAAAGGAGCGACCCGAAACCCACATAGGGCAGGGTGGGTTCCTCGATGCCGGCCGGCCCGGACTGGTCGGTGAAGGTGCCGTCCCGGTTATTGCGGTACAGGGCGGCGCCCTCCTGAACGAAGTTGGTGACCACGATGTCCAGGTACCCGTCCCCGTCGTAGTCGCCAAAGGCCGTGCCCATGCCGGCCTCGGCCAGGCCGTTGGAATCGTACGCGGTGCCCGAGGCCACCCCCACCTCGGTGAAGCGCCCTTTGCCCTCGTTGCGGTACAGCCGGTTGGCGGTGCCGTCGTTGGCCACGTAGATATCGACGTCCCCGTCGCGGTCGTAGTCGCCGGTGGCCACCCCCAAGCCCTTGCCTTCGGGGTCAAAGACCCCGGCAGGGCGGGTGACATCGGCGAAGCGACTCCCCTCGTTGCGGTAAAGGGCGTCCGGGGCGCCGCGGTACTTGTTGGGGTTGCAGTAGTCGCGGATGGCGCCCCGGCCGCAGACCTGGTTGTCCTCCAGGGAGAAATCGAGGTAGTTGGCCACGTAGAGGTCCAGGTCGCCGTCGAAATCGTAGTCGAGGAAGGCGGCGCTGCTGCTCCAAAGGAGGTCGCTCACCCCTGCTTGTTCGGCCACCTCGGCGAAGGCGCCGCGGTCATTGCGGTACAGGGCGTCGGGGCCGAAGTGACTCACGTAGAGGTCCAGGTTGCCGTCGCCGTCGTAGTCGCCGGCGGCGCAGCCCATGCCGTAGCCCCGGTCGTGCAGGCGGGCGGCGGCGGTGTGATCGGCAAAGGCGCCCTGGCCCAGGTTGCGGTACAGAGCATCGGTGGGAGGCGAGGAGCCGGGGCGGGGCAGGGCGTGGCCGTTGACCAGGTAGAGGTCCTGGTTGCCGTCGCCGTCGTAATCGAAGAAGCAGAGCCCGGCGCCCATGATCTCGGGCATGTAGTAGTTCCCGGCGGCGCCGTTGGTGTGGACGAAGCGCAGGCCGGCCTGGTCGGTGATGTCGGTGAACTGGCCCCACGCCGCCGCGGGCCGGGCAGGGACCGGCGGCAGCGGGGCAGGTCGGGAGGAGGTCTGCTGGTACTCGCGGCGGGGATCGCTGAGCACCAACAGCGCCTGCGGGTGGGGGCGCGGGCCGAGTTGGGCGAACTGGCGCAGGGCGGCCTGGCTCTGGGCGCGCTGCCCGAGCCGTTCGTAGGCCTGGGAAAGGCCGTAGAAGGCGTCGTGCATCCGGGGGGCCAGGGCGGCGGCCTGCCGGTATTCCTCGGCGGATTCGGCATAGCGCCCCAGGCGCAGCAGGTGGTGGGCGAGTTCGCAGTGCGCATGCGGCTCGCGCGGATTGAGCGTCAGGGCCTGCCGGAAGTGCGCTTCCGCCTGCTCTGGGCGGCCCTGCCGGAGTTCGCAGCGGCCCAGGCCCATGTGGGCCCTGGCGTTCTGGGGGTCCAGATCCAGAGCCTGCTGGTAGGCCGCCTGGCCCTGGGCGCCTCGCCCAAGGTGTTCGAGCAGGGCGCCGCAGTTGTAGTGGACAAAGGCCAGGCCGGGAGCGAGGCGCCGGGCCTGTTCCAGGTGCTTCAGGGCCTGCTGGTGCTTGTCCTGATCGGCGTAGGCGCAAGCCAGGTCGTTGTGGAGCACAGCATTGGCAGAGTCGAGGACCAGGGCCGCGCGGAAGACCTCGATGGCCTGCTCGGTCTGGCCCGAGGAGGCCAGCAGAAAGCCCATGAGCCGGCGGGGCGCGATGGTCGTGGGCTGCAACTGGACCGCGGCGTGGCAGGCGCTCAAGGCTGCGGGGAGGTCGCGCTGTTCCAGGTGTTGGAGGGCCTGCTGGTAAAGCGCCGAGAGCGGCGGCTGGGCGGCGGGTTTGCACCCGGCAAAACCCAGAAACCCAGCCGAGAGAATGAAGGCGGCGCGGCGCATCGCGATCAGCATCCTCCGGAGTGAAGGGGGTCCCAAGATAAAACCTTTTGCAGGCCGGTCAAACTTATTGTAAAGGCGCCGCCCTTGCGTACAGGGAGCCGGAGCGCCGAAATTCCCCCGACATCGCCGGGAGGAGGTACCGATGAAAAGGAGAAAGCTGGGGCGGACGGGCCTGGAGGTCAGCGAGCTGTCGCTGGGGGGGCTCTTCGTCTCCTCGGTGGGCGGGGACTTTGCGCAGGGGCGGCAGGCCACGCTGCGGGCGCTGGAGCTGGGGGTCAACTACATCGACACCGCCCCCACCTACGCCGACAGCGAGGAGGTGCTGGGTAAATTTCTGGAAGGGGTACCGGCGCCGCTGGTCCTGTCCACCAAGCTGGGAGGCCGGCCCAAGCCTTTTGAGCCGCAGAGCAAGGACCACCTGCGGCGCTCGCTGGAGGAGAGCCTGCGCCTGCTGCGGCGGGACCGGGTGGACATCCTGATGGTCCACGAGCCGGAGCGGCCCGGCCAGTACGAATGGTGGACGAGGATGACGCCATACGAGGGGCCGGTGCTGGAGGTCTTGGCGGAGTTCAAGCGCGAAGGGCTGATTCGCTTTACCGGGATCGGCGGCACCACGGTGTACCACCTGGCGGACCTGGCCCGCACCGGGATCTTCGACGTGGTGCTCACGGCCTTCAACTACAGCCTGCTCTGGCGAGAGGCTGGCGAAGGGGTGATCCCGGTGGCTCAGGCCCAGGGCATGGGCATCGTCGTCGGCTCGCCCCTGCAGCAAGGGGCCCTGGCACGGCGCTGTGACGAGGAGGTGCGGCGCGGGGCGCGCTGGCTCAGCCCGCAGCGCCAGGCACAGTTGCTCGACCTCTACACCCTGCTCGACGAGTGGGACATGGGCCTGCCGGAGATGGGATTGCGCTTCGTGCTCTCCAACCCGGCGGTCTCCTGCACCCTGATGGGGGCCCGCTCCGTGGCCGAGGTCGAGGCCAATGTCGCGGCGGTGGAGAGGGGGCCGCTGCCCCAGGAGCTGCTGGCAAAGCTGGACCAGCTCGCCGCCCGGGTGCCTTTCCGGCCCTGCGAGGAGCCGGCGGTGCTGCCTTTTGGCCGGGAATATCGCGGGCCGGGAGGGGTGCGGTGAAGGCGGCAGTGGTCGAGCGGCCGGGCTGTCTGGTCGTCGCAGAGGTCCCCGAACCCCCGCTGGGCGAGTACGAGGCCCGCTGCCAGATCCTCTGTGGGGCCACCTGCAGCGGCACGGACCTGCACCTGATCGAGGGGCGCTTCCCCTGGCCGGTGCAGTACCCCACCGTGCTGGGGCACGAGAGCGTGGGGCGGGTGGTGGAGGTGGGTAGCAAGGTGCGCCATTACCGGGTTGGGGATCTGGTCATCCGGGTGGGCACCACCCCCAGCGAGGGGCTGCGGGTGAACTGGGGAGGCTTTGCTCAGTACGGTCTGGCCAGGGACCATTGGGCCATGTGCGCCGATGGGCTGCCCCCGGAAGCCTGGAGATCCCACCGCGTCAATCAGGTGTTGCCCCCCGACCTGGACCCGCGGGCAGCGACCATGATCGTCACTTGGCGCGAGACCCTCAGCTACCTCACCCGCATGGGGGTGTGCCCCGGCGCCAGCCTGCTGGTGGTGGGCTCGGGGGGCACGGGGCTGTCTTTTGCGGCCCACGCGGCCCTGGCCGGGGCGGGTCGGGTCGCGGTGGTGGGAAGTCCGGGGCGGCGCGAAGGGGCTCTGGCCGTCGGCGCCACGGACTTCTTTGATTACCGGGGAGACCGGGTGGACGAGGAACTGGCAGGAGTCTTCCCCGAGGGTTTCGACCTGATCGTCGACTCGGTGGGCAAGACCACCTCGGCCGACAGAGTGCTGCCCCTGCTCAAACCGGGCGGGATGCTTGGCGTATACGGCATCGACGAGTACGGCAAGTGCCGGCTCAATCCCGAGCGGGCGAGGGGCAGCTTCACCTGTTACCGGGGCGGGTACGACGAAGAGGAGGCCCACGGCAGGGTGGTAGACCGTATACGGCGCCGCCAGCTCAAGGCTGAGTTCTGGCTGGGCCTGGACAAGCTCTTCACGCTGGAAGGGATCGGCGAGGCTTTCGAGGCTGTGAGGCGGCGCGAGGTAGTCAAGGCATTGGTGCGGATCTGCTAGCAGACAAGGTGGATATGGATACGGGCAAGTACCTCGAACAACATCAGGGCCGGTTGGTCCGCGATCTGCAGGCCATGGTGCGCCTGCCCACGGTCAATCCGCCTGGCAATGACTACCGCAAGATGGTGGACTGGCTGGCGACCCGCTGCGAGGAGCTGGGCTTGGAGGTGGCAGTGCACCAGGTGCCCCAGGAGGCGGTGCGCCGGGCCGGGTTGGGCCTGCCGCGTTACAACGTGGTGACCCGCTGGCCGGTGGCCGGGGTTCCGACCGTGCATTTCAACGCCCACTACGACGTGGTCCCGGCCGCCGGCAAGTGGCGCTGTGGCGACCCCTTCAACCCCGAGGTGCGCGCTGGCTGGCTCTACGGCCGCGGCTCGGGGGACATGAAGGGTTCCATTGCCGCCCTGCTGATGGCCATCGAGGCGCTGCGCCACAGCGGTAGGAAGCCGGCCTTTGGGGTGGAGTGCTCCTTCACCGCCGACGAGGAGACCGGCGGGGAGCTGGGTGCTGGGCAGGTGGTACGCCAGGGGCTGGTGCAGGCCGACTACGCCGTGGTGTGCGAGGGGGCGGCCGGCAACCGGGTGGGCCTGGGGCACAACGGGGTGCTCTGGCTGGAGGTGGAGATCGAGGGCAAGGCCGCCCATGCATGCAACCCCGACCAGGGGCACAATGCCTTCGAGGCCATGGCCGAACTGGTCTGGCGGTTGCAGGGCTGGAAGAAGGAATTGCACGCGCCCTCCCGCCGCTGGCGCGAGCCGGGCGGCCAGGACCGCTGGCCCACCCTCAACATCGGCGGTGTCTTCGGCGGTGGGCCTGGAGACAAGGTGAACACTGTGGCGGCCCGGGCGGCTTTTTCCATCGACCGGCGGGTCCTGCCCGGCGAGACTGTGGCCGGCGCCGAGGAGGAACTGCGGGCGGCCATCGGGCGGGCGGCCTCCTCGCTGCGCGGGGTCAAGGTGCGGGTCCACGCCCGGCTGCGCATCGACCCCTGCGTGGTGAAAAGCACCGGGGCCCTGCCCCAGGCCTTTGCCCGGGCGGTGCAGCGGGTGCGCCGGCGGGCCGCCGTCTTCAACGCCACCCGGGGTTTCACCGACCTGCACTATTTTGTTTCCGAAGGTGGCATATCCGGCATCGGCTACGGGGTCAAGGGGGAGGGAGCCCACGGGGTGGACGAGCGGGTGGGGGTGCGGGAACTGGTGCAGACGGCCAGGGTGTACGCCGAGTTCATGGCGCAGGGGTTCTGAGCGGGGCATGGGGCTTTTCAGGGCCTTCGGCTGGGCGCTCTACGATCATCTCTGGGGGGTGATCGGCCTCAACCTGCTGTGGACCGCTCTCAGCCTGCCCTGGCTGGCGGCGGCTCTGCTGCTGGGCAGCCTCGGCCTGAGCCTGGAGGGCGAGTTGGCGTGGTGGGGGGCGGTGGCCGGCATGCTCTTGGGGGCTGAGCTGGCGCTCTTTTCCCCTCCGGGGGTGCTGCTCTTCGCCGCGGCGCGGCGCTGGGCCCAGGAGCGGCCGGTGGAGTTGCGGGACCTTTGGCGAGAAGCCCTGCCCTTTGCCTGGCGGGCCCAACTCCTGGGCCTGCTGGTCGGGGCTCTCACTCTAATCCTAATGGTGAACATCCTCTTCTACCAGCGGCTGGGTGGCTGGGTGGGCCTCATCCTCAGCGGGGCCATGCTCTGGCTGCTCCTGGCCCTGCTGCTGACCGCGGTTTTTCTCTTTCCCGTATTGCTGGCCCTCGACAGGCGGCTATGGGCAGTGGTGCGGCAGAGCTTCCTGTTGGCCCTGGACAACCTGGGCCCGGCCCTGGGCCTGCTGGTGGCCAGCCTGTGCTTCATTGTCGGCAGCGCCTTCACCGGGGCGGGGCTCTTCTGCGGCGGGCTGGCATCCCTGGCCCTGCTGCTCAGCCTGGCCTTCCGCCGGCTGTGCCGCAAGTACACCGGCGAGGCGGCCCCGGCCGAGGGGCCGCGTCGCTGGCGCGAACTCATCCGCCCCTGGGAACACTGATGGATTTCCCCCGGCTCCTCACCAGCGCCCAGATAAAGGAACTCGACCAGCGCGCCATCCGCGAGGGCGGCGTCTCCGGCTTTGAGCTGATGGATCGGGCCGCGGCCCGGGTGGTGGAGGCCATCTGCCAGCGCTGGGAGGGGCTGGAAGGGCTGGAGGTGGCGGTCCTCTGCGGCAAGGGCAACAACGGGGGCGATGGTTTTGCCGCTGGGCGCCTGCTGCACCGGGCCGGGGTGGGGGTGCGGGTCTTTCTGGCCGCCCGGCGCGAGGAGATAGGGGGGGATGCCCGCCGCCACCTGGAGCAGATGGAGCAGGCCGGTCTGCCGGCCCTTCCCCTGATTGCCGAAGCGGACCTGCCGGCCCTGGACCAGGCCCTGGCTGGAGCGGACCTGGCAATGGACGCGCTGCTGGGCACGGGCAGCCGGGGGGCGCCGCGCCCCGAAATGGCCCAGATCATCGAGCGGCTGGGGCGGGCGGGCCGGCCGGTGGTAGCCGTGGACCTGCCCTCGGGGCTGGAGGCGGACACCGGCCAGGTGCCGGGGGTCTGCGCGCGCGCCGTGCTTACCGTCACCTTCGGCCTGCCCAAGATCGGCCAGCTTTTCTTTCCGGGCAAAGAATACTGCGGCACCCTGGTGGTAGCCGATATCGGCCTGCCCGATCCGGCCCCCAGCCCGGAGGCGGTCCACCTTATCAGCGGCGAGGGGGTGGCCCGGCTCATCCCGCGCCGCGCTCCCCAGGCCCACAAGGGCAGTTGCGGGCTGGTGGTGGTGGTGGCAGGGTCAGAGGGCATGAGCGGGGCCGCGGCCCTGGCCGCTGACAGCGCCCTTCTGGCCGGGGCGGGCAAGGTGATCCTGGGGGTCCCTTCCAGCCTGCACGATATTCTGGAAGTGAAACTCACCGAGGTGATGACCAAAGCCCTGCCCGAACTGCGCCGGCGCCGCTGCCTGAGCCTGCGGGCCCAGGGGGAGATCCTGTCGCTCCTGGCGGGCGCCCGTTGCCTAGCCCTGGGGCCGGGGTTGGGCCGGCACCGAGAGACCGGGGAACTGGTGCGGCGGCTACTGGGTCGGGTAGAGGTGCCAGTGGTGCTGGACGCGGACGGGTTGAACGCCTTTGCCGGCCGTGCCGATAAACTGAAAGGCGTCTCCGCGCCATTGGTGCTGACGCCTCATTTGGGGGAGTTCGCGCGGCTGGCCGGGATGGGGGTGGAGGAGGTGGGGATGGACCTGCTGGGGGTGGCGCGCCGCTTCGCCGGGGCGCACCGGCTGGTGCTGGTGCTCAAGGGGGCGCCCACGGTGGTGGCCCTGGCCGACGGGAGGGTGCTGGTCAATCCCACCGGCAACCCGGGCATGGCCACTGCCGGGGCCGGCGATGTACTCACCGGGCTGATCGCGGGGCTGATCGCCCAGGGCGTTGCGCCGGAAGAGGCAGCCTGCGCTGGGGTTTACGTGCATGGCCTGGCTGGAGATCTGGCCAGGGACCAACAGGGGGAGTGGGGGATGAAGGCCGGGGACCTCAGCCGGGCCCTGCCGCGGGCCTTGGTCGAGGCGGCCGGCCGCTCTTGACAGCCCCTGGGGGATGCAGTACCGTATTTTCAGTCCATAAGTTCAGTTGCGGGGCGGCCCAGGCTGCGGAGAAAAGATGTCCAGGGTCAAGGAAGCCATCGAAGAGATTATCGAAGAATCCTACTTGATAGGCCTGTCAGAGCAGGAGATCTGCGAGGACTTCCGGCGCTTCATCGATACCTGCTACGAAGTGCTCTATCAGAACCTTAAGAACCGCGAAGCCCTCAACGGCCTGGCCGAGACTCTTGAACGGGAACAGACTTTCGTCCTAATGGCCGACTACGCCGAGGAGCGGCGCGCGCAGTTAGGCGAGGACAGCCCCATTAAGTCGCTCAACGAGATCTTTGCCGAAAAGGCGGCCCGGCGCAAGCGGCAGATTCTGCGGACCATCGCCCAGTACGATCCGCAACTGGTGCGCCTGATCGACGCCCACCGTTTCAAGGGCGAGGTGAAGGAGCTGGCCCGGCCCCGCCTCAGGCGCGCTGCCTGGTGCGCCCGCTGGCGCCCCGACTGGGAAAGGCTGCGCCTCCACTTGCTCAAGGCGGGGTACTGCGCCGCCATCGGCCTCATCATCCTGCTGCTCTACCTGGGTTTTGTGGCCAAGTCCTGACCCAGGCGGCCCGCCGCACTCCCAACCACCCTGCTGCCCGCCCGGCCCCGCCAGCGAGGCGGCAATCGCGCCTAACCCGCACCGATTGCCCTGTCCACCCATTCCGGTTGAACTATGCCCAAACGCACAGACATCCAGAAGATTATGCTGATCGGTTCAGGGCCCATCGTCATCGGCCAGGCCTGCGAATTCGACTATTCGGGCACCCAGGCCTGCAAGGCCCTGCGCGAAGAGGGCTACCAGATCGTGCTGGTAAACAGCAACCCGGCGACGATTATGACCGACCCGGAGACCGCGGATCGCACCTATATCGAACCCATCACTCCAGAGATCTGCGAGCAGATCATCGCCCGGGAGCGGCCCGACGCCCTGCTGCCCACTCTGGGGGGGCAGACGGCGCTCAACACCGCGGTGGCCCTGGCCGAGCGCGGTACTCTAAACCGCTACCAAGTGGAGTTGATCGGGGCCAAGATCGACGCCATCCGCACTGCCGAGGACCGGGAACTGTTCAAGAAGGCCATGGACCGGGCGGGGTTGGAGATGCCGCGCGGCTTCTTCGTGCGCTCCCTGGCGGAGGCGCAGCGCCACCAGGCCGAATTGGGCTATCCCACCATTGTGCGGCCCTCCTTTACCATGGGCGGCAGCGGCGGGGGCATCGCCTACAACGCCCAGGAATTCGAGCGCATCGTCAGCTACGGCATCGACCTGAGCCCCATCGGCGAGGTGCTTATCGAAGAGTCGGTGCTGGGCTGGAAGGAGTTTGAGCTGGAGGTAATGCGCGATGTCAACGACAACGTGGTCATCATCTGCTCCATCGAGAACTTCGATCCGATGGGGGTGCATACCGGCGACAGCATCACCGTGGCCCCGGCCCAGACCCTCAGCGACAAAGAGTACCAGGAGATGCGGGACGCGGCTATAAAGGTGATCCGCACCATCGGGGTGGACACCGGTGGCTCCAACATTCAGTTCGCCGTCGATCCCAAGACCGGCCGCATGCTGGTGATCGAGATGAACCCACGGGTCTCGCGTAGCTCGGCCCTGGCCTCCAAAGCCACCGGCTTCCCCATCGCCAAGATTGCCGCCAAGCTGGCCGTGGGCTACACCCTCGACGAGATCCGCAACGACATCACCCGGGTTACCCCGGCTTCTTTTGAGCCCACCATCGACTACGTGGTCACAAAGATCCCGCGCTGGGCCTTTGAGAAGTTCCCCGGCACTCCCGACGCTCTCGACACCCAGATGCGCTCGGTGGGAGAGACCATGGCCATCGGCCGCACTTTCAAGGAGTCGCTGCAGAAGGGGCTGCGCTCCCTGGAAATCGGCCGGGCCGGCTGGGGGGCAGACGGCAAGGACTTCGACCTGGCCAAACTCAGCGACAAGGAATTACGCGAGAAGCTGCTGGTGCCCAATTCGCAGCGGCTCTTCTACCTCAAGGCGGCCATCGCCAAGGGCTACAGCGTTGAGGAGTTGCACAAGCTCACCCATATCGACCCCTGGTTCCTCGACAACCTGGTTGCTCTCCACCAGATGGCGCAGCAACTGGCCGCCGCCGACTTCCTCCAGGACCCCGCCCTCCTGCGGCGGGCCAAGGCGTACGGTTTCAGCGACCGCCAGCTCGCCTTCCTGGCCGGCACCGACGAGGGGCACATCCGCCGCCGCCGCCAGGAGTTGGGCATCGTGCCGGTGTTTAAGACCGTGGATACCTGCGCTGCCGAGTTCGAGGCGCACACCCCGTACCACTACTCGACCTACGAGCAGGAGCAGGAGGCGCAGCCCTCGTCGCGCAAGAAGATCGCCATCCTCGGGGGCGGTCCCAACCGCATCGGCCAGGGCATCGAGTTCGACTACTGCTGCGTCCACGCCTGCTTCGCCCTGCGCGAGGACGGGTACGAGACGATCATGATCAACAGCAACCCGGAGACGGTCAGCACCGACTACGACACCGCCGACAAGCTCTACTTTGAGCCCCTGACTGTCGAGGACGTGCTCAACATCCTCGACCACGAAAAGCCCGAGGGGGTGATCGTGCAGTTCGGCGGGCAGACCCCCCTCAACCTGGCCCTGGCCCTGGAGCGGGCCGGGGTGCCCATCATCGGCACCACCCCGCAGAGCATCGACCTGGCCGAGGACCGCGAGCGCTTCGATGCCCTGCTGCGCCAACTGAAGATCCGGCAGCCCGAGAACGGCATGGCCCGCAGCCTGGCGGAGGCCCGGGCCGTGGCCGGCCGCATCGGCTACCCGGTGCTGGTGCGGCCCTCCTATGTGCTGGGTGGCCGGGCGATGGTGGTGGTGTACGACGAGGCCAGCCTGGAGCGGTACGTCAGGACGGCCATCGCCGCCTCCCCCGACCACCCCCTGCTCATCGACCGCTACCTCGAAGGGGCGCAGGAGTTCGATGTGGACGCGGTGGCCGACGGGCAGGAGGTGGTGATCGGCGGGATCATGCAGCACATCGAGCACGCCGGGGTGCATTCGGGGGACAGCGCCTGCGTGCTGCCGCCCTACGACATCAGCGAGGAGAATTTGGGCACCGTGCGCAAGTACACTCACGCTCTGGCAAAGGCGCTGGAGGTGGTCGGTCTGATGAACGTACAGTACGCCATCCAGAACGGGGTGGTTTACGTGCTGGAGGTCAACCCCCGGGCCTCGCGCACCGTGCCCTTCGTCAGCAAGGCCATCGCCCACCCCCTGGCTAAGATCGCCGCCCGGGCCATGACCGGCAAAAGCCTGCGCCAGCAGGGGCTGAGCGCCGAGGTGATCCCCGGCCACATCTCGGTGAAGGAGGCGGTATTGCCCTTCACCAAGTTCTCGGGGGCTGACGGCCGCCTCGGGCCGGAGATGAAGTCCACGGGCGAGGTGATGGGCATCGGCGACAGCTTCGGGGTGGCTTTCCTCAAGGCGCAGATGGGCGCCGGGTACATGCTGCCGGCCAAGGGGCAGGTCTTCATCAGCGTCAACGACGCCGACAAAGAGGCGGTGCTGCCCGTCGCCAGGCAGTTGAGCCAGTCGGGCTTCGAGCTTCTGGCCACCCAGGGCACCGGCGACTTCCTCCAGCGGCACGGGGTGGAGGCCCGCAAGGTGCTTAAGATCCACGAGGGCCGGCCCCACATCGAGGACGCCATCCGCAGCCGGCAGGTCAGCCTGGTGATCAACACCCCCCAGGACGAGCAGTCCCAGTACGACGACTTTGCCGTGCGCCGGGCCGCCATCATGAACAGTGTCCCCTACACCACCACCCTGGCCGGGGCCCAGGCCGCCGCCGCCGGCATCCGCGCCCTGCAGGAGCAGCAGCTCTCGGTGCAGGCCCTGCAGGACTACCACCTCCAACTCCAGCAGTCCAGAAGCTGAAGGGATGGGAGGCCGGATGCGCTGCCGCCTGTGGCTCTTGGCCGCGCTCCTCCTGGCCCTGCCGGGCTGCGTGTACTTCAATACCTACTACAACGCCCAGAAGTACTACCGCCAGGCCGAGAAGGCCCGCCGCCTCGACGAGGAAAGCCAGGCCGCCGTCGGCGCCCGCAAGCGCAAGCGCGACACCGTCAAGGCCAGCGAGCTGTACGATAAGGCCGCCCGGGCCGCCTCGCGGGTGCTCGATCAGTACAAGGAGAGCGACCGGGTGGACGACGCCATGTTCCTGATGGGGCGGGCCTTCTATTGGCAAGGCGATTATACCAGCGGCATCCGCACCTTTGGCGACCTAGAGCAATTCTTCCCCAACAGCGAGTTCTACCCCCAGGCCCGCTACTGGCGGGCCCAGGCCCTCCAGGCCCAGGGCTCCAGCTTCGAGGCCCGCGAACTCTACCGCGCCCTCTTCAACGACGGGCAGGGCGAGGTGGCGGTGCTGGCCGGCCAGCGCCTGGGCGAGATGGCTGCCGCCGAGGAGGACTACGTCGCCGCCAGCCAGGAGTACCGCGCCGTACTCGAAGCCTTTCCCCAGTCGCCGCTGCGGGCCGAGCTGTTGCTGCGGCTGGGCGAGGCGCTCCTGGGCAGGGCGGATTCCAGCGCCTACCGGGAGGCCCTCGACGCCTTCGGACAGGCCCTCGACGCCGGCCCCAGCCCGGAGATCGGGTACCGGGCCCGCCTCAACCAGGGCAGGGCGCTCAGCGCCCAGGGGGCCGAGGAGGAGGCCCTCGCCGTCTACGTCTCGCTCTTGGGCGAGCAGCAGTTCCGCCGCTTCGAGGGGCAGACCCGGCTGCTCATCGGTCAGCACTACCAGGAGCGCGGGCTTTTTGAGCAGGCCTTGGAGGAGTACGGCAGCGTGCGGGACGACTTTGCCCAGAGCGCCCATTCGGCCCTGGCCCTGTACTACACCGGCATGCTCTATTTTGGCCACTACGGCGACAAGGAGCGGGCCCGCGAGTACCTGCTGGAGGTGAACAAGGAAAAGCCCGGCTCCGAGGCTGCCGAACTGAGCGGACAGCGGTTGCAGGATCTGGGCGAACTGGACAAGATAATGGCCCGCCTGCACCAGGCCGATTCGCTGGCGGCCCTGGCGGCGGCCAGAGGAATGCCGGCCGCGGATTCGGCCGGGGGCGTCCTGGTCGATTCTCTGGCGGCCGACTCCCTGGCGGCTTTGCCCTCACCCAAATCAGCGCTGGCGGCCGGAATGGATTCGCTGGCCGCTCCCGCCCCGGTTGCCCCGGTTCCGGCCGTTGCCTCGGCGGACACGGTGCGGCTGGCCGATCTATTCGCCGTGGCCGAGATCTACCGCTCCAAGCTGGTGCAGCCGGATTCGGCCCGGCACTACTACGAACAGATCGCCGAGGAGTTCCCCTCCTCGCCCCAGCAGCCGCGCGTCCTGTACAGCCTGGCCTGGGTCGAGCGCGAGATGAAGGGAGACCCACAGGCCGCCAGGCCCTATCTAGAGCACCTGATTGGCGCATATCCGGTCTCCGAACACGCCAATGCCGCCCGCCGCCTGCTTGGGCTCAAAGAGGAGCTGAGCCTGGAGGAAAAGGCGGCCGACCGCTTTGCCCAGGTCGAAGCCCAGAGCCTGAAGGCCGGGATGGAGCCGGCGGTGTATCTGTCGCTCCTGGACAGCCTGGGCCACCATTACGCCGGGACCAGAGCCGGAGCCCGGGCGGCCTTCCTGGCGGCCTGGACCGCCGAGAACGTCCAGCGCGACTCCGCCGCCGCCGAGGCGCGCTACGCCCAGGTGTTGGCCGAACATTCCGGCTCCGAATACGCGCGCCTGGCCGAAGCGCGGCGCAAAGCCCGCCAGGACGGGGCAGTGGAAAAACTGGAGCGCGGCCTAAAGGCCCTGGCCCGGGGGCTCAAGCCGGGCGAGAGGCTGCGTGTCATCGCCGTGGAACCCGACTCCAGCGATTCCCTTACCCTGGCCCGGCGCTACCTGGGCTTTGGGCTGCGGGCCCACCAGCGTGGCGACCTGCAAATGGCCAGACAGCAGTACGAACTGGCCCTGGAGCAGCAGGAGCACCTGCCCGAGGCGCTGTACCGCATGGGGCGGATCATGGCCCAGGAGGGATATTTCGACGACGCAGGTGAGTACTACCGCCGGGCGCGTACCTACGACCCCGGATCGGTGCGGGTCTGCTACGGCCTGTTGAGCGTATACACCCAGGCCGGCCAGGAGGATTCGGCCAACCACTATCTGCGCGAAGTGGCCAGGCGGGACCGCCGCAACCCGCAGGTGGAGGAGTTGCTGGTGCGGTTTACCACCCTCGCGGGCCCGGAGCCGGAACCCGTGGACCGGCGCAGCCTTGAGGAGCTGGAACTGGCCCCGGAGGACGACTGGAAACTCTCCGCCGATTTCCTGGGCCTGGGCGATCTGCCGGTGGTTCGCGAGGCGGCCTCCCCCCAGTACCCCGAGGTGGTGAGCGACTCGGTGCAGGTGATCCTCGACGTGCTGGTGGGCCGGGAAGGCGACCCGGAAGAGGTGGCGGTCTACCGGGGGGAGCCGCCCTTCGGCGAGGAGGCGGTGGCGGCGGGGCATCGCTACAGGTTTTTCCCGGCAGTGGACAAGAACGACAATGCGGTCCGCACCTGGGTGGAGGTGGTGGTGACCTTCGCCCCGCCCCAACTGGCTACTGGCGCCGCCGACAGCAGCGGCGCCCATTGAGGGACAAGGATGCTCGACGAGCAGGCAGGAGTGATCGACAACCGCCCGGTGGCCGAGGGGTTTTACCAGTTGCGGCTGGCTGCCCCGGCTATCGCCGCCCAGGCCAAACCGGGGCAGTTCGCCTCGCTGCGGGTGAGCGGGCAGCCGGCGCCGCTCTTGCGTATCCCCCTCAGCTTTGCCGCCGCCGATCCGCAGGGGGGGACCATCGAGCTGCTTTACGAGACCCGCGGTCCCAAGTCAAGCCTGCTCAGCCGGGTCCAGATCCAACAGACCCTCCCCTGCCTCGGGCCTCTTGGCCGGGGCTTCGGCCGGCCGGCCCCCGGACAAAAGGTGGTGCTGGTGGGGGGTGGTATCGGGTTGCCGCCCCTGCTCTTCCTGGGGGACTGGCTCAGGCAGCGGGGCCACGCCGAGGTGGCGCTCCTGGCCGGGGCGCGCAGCGCGGCCAAACACCTGCCCGGGGACCTGCTGCGGGCGGCGGCCCCCCAGGTGCGCCTGGCCACCGACGACGGCAGCCTGGGCCATGCCGGGTTTGTCACCGACCTTCTGGACGAGGAGTTGGCCGCCGCGCCGGGGGCGCTGGTCTGCGCCTGTGGCCCGCACGGGATGATGGCGGCGGTGGCCGCCCGCTGCCGCCGCGCCGGCGCGGCCTGCCAGGTCTCCCTGGAGGAGTACATGGCCTGCGGTTTCGGGGTCTGCGTGGGCTGCGTGGTCGAAGCCGCCGTTGAGACGGCCGGCCCCTACAGCCGCTACCGCAAGGTCTGCGTCGATGGCCCGGTCTTCGACGCTGCGCAGGTGCGCTGGGAGGAGGATTGATGGCCGACCTGGGCGTGCAGTTCGCCGGCATTCATTTCCGCAACCCGGTGCTGCTGGCTTCGGGCACCTGCGGCTACGGGAAGGAGCTGCAACCCCTGGCTGATCTGAGCCGTGTGGGGGGGCTGGTGAGCAAGACCATCACCCCCGAGCCCCGCGCCGGCAACCGACCGCCGCGCATCGTCGAAACCCCGGCGGGCATGCTCAACTCCATCGGCCTGCAAAACCCCGGCCTGGAGGGCTTTATCCGCGACCAATGGCCTTTTCTGTCCGGCTTGGACACCCGGGTGGTGGTCAACATCGCCGCCCCCACCGCCGAGCAGCACGGCGAGATGGCCGCCCGCCTGGAGGCCCTGTCCGGCATTGCCGCCCTGGAGGTCAACATCTCCTCGCCTAATATGAAAGACGGGGGCATGTTGTTTGGCTGTAACCCGGCCGCCGCCGCCGAGGTGATTGGGGCGGTGCGGCGGGTCACTCGGCTGCCGGTGATTGCCAAGCTGACCCCCAACGTCACCGACATCGCCACGGTGGCCAGGGCAGTGGAGGAGGCGGGGGCCGACGGCATCTCGCTGATCAACACCCTGTTGGGCATGGCCATCGACGTGGAACGCCGCCGGCCGGTGCTGGGCAATATCACCGGCGGCCTTTCCGGGCCGGCGATTAAGCCCGTAGCCCTGGCTATGGTGTGGAAGGTGCGCCGGGCCGTCAAACTGCCCCTCATGGGCCTGGGGGGCATCAGCACGACCGCCGATGCCCTGGAGTTCATCCTGGCGGGGGCGACGGCGGTGCAGGTGGGGACCGCCACTTTCTTCAATCCGGGCGCGGCGGTGGAGATCACCCAGGGCCTGGACGCCTACTGCCAGCGCCACGGCGTCGGACGCCTGGCCTCGCTGGTTGGGGTGGCCCAGGTCTGAAAGCCGGAGGCAAGCGATGGGCAGAATCCTGAGTTGGTGCGGGGCGCTGGGACTGATGGCGGGGTGTGCGCCTCATCCCCTGTACCGCGCGGCCCCGCCGCTCCCGCCGCCAGCCGAGGTGGTGGCGCCGCCGGCACGGCCCTGGGTGCCAGTATCCAAAGAGGAAGCGGCCCAATTGGAGGTTGTCGCCGACAGCGGTCACTTTAGCGCCGCCGAGATCCCTCCCCCGGCCTACGAGGTGGCTGACCTAAAAAAAATCTCCACCAAGAACGCCTACCAGGTGGGCCAGGCTTCGTACTATGGCAAAGGGTTCCACGGCCGGCGCACCGCCAAGGGCGACACCTTCGACATCCGCCTGATGACCGCCGCCCACCGGGTCCTGCCCCTGGGCACCTTCATCAAGGTGACTAACCTCGAAAACGGCAGAACTGTCGAACTCGAGGTCAATGACCGCGGCCCCTTCTCCCGCCGGCGGGTGCTGGATGTCTCGCTGGAGGCGGCCAGGCGGCTTGACATGGTCCGCAAGGGCTCGGCAAAAGTTATGATCGAGATCGTCAAATCTGTCAAGGAATGAGGCCCAGGGCCGGCTCGGGATGACCGGGCGCTTCAAGCCCCCCAGTTCCTCCCCCCAGCATCTCCCCGACCGCAGCGGCCACGGCCGCCACCCCCAGCGTTTCCAGCCGGCCCTCCGGGGCTTGGAGGACCCTCGCCCAGGGATGGGGAGGCCGCCAGAGGCGCGGGTCCGTGGACCCGAAGAGGCTGAGGGTGGGAGTACCCAGGGCCGCGGCCAGGTGGCCGGGTCCCGAGTCGTTGCCCACGAAGAGGGCGGTGCGCTCCAGCAGGCCGGCCAACTCCAGCGGGCCGGGCGGATAGAGGGCCTGGAGTCCCAGCGGCTCGGCCCTCAGTTGCGCCTCCAGGTCGGCGTCGGCGGGGCCGCACAGGAGCAGCACCTCGGCGCCCTGCCCGGCGCACCAGCGGGCCAGCTCCAGAAAACGGTCCAGGGGCCAGCGCTTGCGTCGGCCCCCGCTGCCGGGGTGGAGCAGCACCAGCGGGCCCTTCAGGCCCCGCTCCTCCCAAGAGTCCAGGGCGTACTGCCGCTCCCCTGGCAGCAGCGAGAGGCGGGGCAGGGGATCGGCGATGGGTAGGTGGCGCTGGCGCAGGGGTTCCAGCAGGTGGTCGGCGATGTGCCGGTCTCCGGTGGGACGCGGGTCCCACAGCCACACCGGGCCGGCCACCAGGTGGCGCAAGCTGCGCTCCAAGTGGTCTTCGGGGTCGACGGCGTAGGCTAGGCAGCAGGCGCAGCCGGCGAGGAAGGACCGCAGCCCATCCCCCGGCGGGTCGCCGCTGTGGAGGGGGATCAGCGCTGGGCTGTCGTGGTCGAGGAGGGCGTCGGGGCGGGCCAGGGGGGCAAAGCGCGGGTCGCCGATCAGGTGCAGGTGCGCCCCGGGAAAGGCCAGGCGCAGGGCCGCAATGGCCGGCAGGGTAAGCACGAAATCCCCTAGCGCCCCTCCGCGGAGGACCACCAGGCGGGCGCTATTGCCAATTCCCAAGGCATCCATTATTTTATCTGGTTGATTTTACCGGAAGAAGTCCTTAAAAGGAGCTTTGCAGATGGTTGGCATCCTGGCCAAAAAATTAGGCATGACCCAGATCTACGACGACAAGGACCGCCTGATCCCAGTCACGGTGCTGACCGCCGGACCCTGCCCCATCGTCGAGATCAAGACCCCCGAAAAACACCAGTACTCGGCCCTGCAGTTGGCCTTCGACGAGGTGATTCCCCGGAAGGCCAACAAGCCGCGCACCGGTCATTTCGCCAAGGCCGGGGTCAAGACCCATCGCCTGCTGCGCGAGTTCCGGCTCGTCGGCAAAGCCGAGTACCAGGTCGGCCAGGTCATCGACGTCAGCGTCTTCCAGGTGGGGGACAAGATCCAGGTCACTGGCACCTCCAAGGGCAAGGGCTTCGCCGGGGTGATCAAGCGCCACAACTTCCACGGCAAGGACACGGCCCACGGCACCCCGGACCGGGTGCGCCACCCCGGCTCCATCGGCCAGGGCACCAGCCCTGGCAAGGTCTGGCGCGGCAAACCCATGGGCGGGCACATGGGCGACGAGCGAGTCAGCGTGAAGGGACTGGCGGTGGTGCGCATTGACGCCGAGCGCAACCTGCTCTTCGTCAAGGGCGCGGTGCCGGGTGGGGTCAACGGCTATTTGCAGATCCATAAGATCTAGTTCCGACAACCAAAGGTAGGTAGGCGCAGGGCGGCCGGCATCGGCCGCCTTTTTTTTTAGCCGGGCGGCCAATCCAGCTGCCTTCCCCCCAGCAGGTGGAGGTGAAGGTGGTAAACGGTCTGGCCGCCCTCGGCGCCGGCGTTGATCGCGCAGCGGTATCCAGTGGCGGTGATGCCTTCCTGTTGGGCGAGTTGGGCGGCGATCAGGAGCAGGTGGCCCAAGAGTTGTTCGTGCCGGGGTTCGGCGGCCTGCAATCCCTCCAGGTTCTCCTTGGGGATGACCAGGATATGGGTGGGGGCCTGGGGGTTGATGTCTCGGAAGGCCAGGCACTGCTCATCCTCGAAGACGATATCGGCGGGGATCTCCCGGCGGATGATCTTGCTAAAAATGGTCTCGGCCATGTCCTAAAACTCGGCCCCGCACTCGCGGCCCAGTTTGCGCAGCATCTCCACGGTGGAAACCGCCAGGGGAATCCCACCGCGCAGGCGCTCCTGGCGGCGCCTGGCCTCCAACTCGCCGGGCAGCAGGATCTCCGCGGCCCCCGGCATCCTGGGTGAGGATTTGGTCCGGGCCACCATCTGGCCCACGGCTTCCTTGAACAGGGGCAGGGGCATGAAGCGGGAAGGGTCGATGGCCATGAAGAAATGGCCGATGCCCTTGTCGCTCACATGGGCGTCCACCTGTTTCTTTTCCACCCCGAAATAGGGCGAGCCGCCCAGCAGGCCGGCCAGCACCTCAATGAGCAGGGTGAGGCCGTAGCCCTTGTGCTCGGCGATGGGCACGATGGTGCCCTGCAGGGCCACCTTTGGATCGGTGGTGGGGTTGCCTTCCAGGTCGCGGGCCACCCCCGGCGGGATGGGGGTGTCGTTGGCGGCGGCCAGTTCGAGGTTGCCGGCGGCGATGCTGCCAGTGGCGAAGTCCACCAACAGGGGGTATTCGCCATTGCCGGGCACGGCCATGGCCAGAGGGTTGTTGCCGAAGAGGGGAAGGGTGCCCCCGGTGGGGGCCAGACGCGGGCTGGCCACGGTCATGGTGAGGCCGATCAGGTCCTGCTCTAAAGCCATCAAAGCAAAGAAGCCGGCGGCGCCGAAATGGCGGGAGCGGCAGGCGGTGACCGTGGCGGAGCCGGCCTGGCGGGCCTTGGCGATGCACACCTGCATGGCGTGGCGGCCCACCAGTTGGCCCAGGCCGCCGTCTCCGTCGATGCGGGCAAAGGCCGGACCCTCCTCTACGCTGCGGATCTGGGGGCTGGGGTTGGTGATGCCCTCGCGCAGCTCGCGCGCGTACCGGCCCAGGCGCATGCTACCGTGGCTGTGGATGCCGCGCAGGTCGGCCTCGGTCAGGCTGAGCGCCACGAAATTGGCATCGGCAGGGGGGATGGCGGCGTGTTGGAGGATGCGGGAGCAGACTTCCTGCACACGGAGGGCTTCGATCAGCCTGGTTGGCATGGGCTCCGGGGGATATAGGCGTTATTTCCGCAATATAAAGAGATCCCCCGCTGTGTGCCAGCCGCCGTTGACCCGGGGTGCCTGCCGGGCTAGATTCCTCTGTGTTATGGACCTGACCCTCATCATCCCCGGCTACAACGAGGAAGGGCGCATCGCTCTGACCCTGGAACGCACGGCGGCCTACTTGGCCGCCCAGCCCTGGCAGTGGGAGATCGTGGTGGTGGACGACGGCAGCGCCGACCGGATGTCGGCCCGGGTGGAGGAGTTTGCCCGTGCTTGGCCCCAGGTGCGGGGTCTGCGCCACCATCCCAACCGCGGCAAGGGCTACGCCATCCGGCAGGGGGTGGCGGCGGCCAGGGGAAGGATTATCGGCTTCACCGACGCGGATTACAAAACCGAGATCGCCGCCCTGGGCCGGGCCATGGAACTACTGCGGGTCGGCGCCGACGGCGTGATCGGCGACCGCACCCTGGCGCAGTCGCGCATCGCCGTGTCGCGGCGGCGCTACCGGCAGGTGGGCACCGAGGTGTTCCGGGGGGTATTGCTGCGGCTGATGGGCCTGGAGGGCTTCGGGGACACCCAGTGCGGCTTCAAGTTCTTCCGCGCCGAGGTGATGCGCGACCTATTTTCCAGGCAGCGGGTGGACGGGTACATGTTCGACGTGGAGATCCTGCTGCTGGCGGCGCGGGCGGAATACCGCATTGAGAAGCTGGGGGTTGAGTGGCGCGACGACCCGGACAGCCGATTCAAGCCACTGAGCGGCACCTGGCGCAACCTGCGCGAACTGGGCCGCATCCGCTGGATGCACCGCCGGGGCTAGTCCCCGATCTCCTTGATCAGGTCGGCCATCCGCTCCAGGCAGACGGTGAGGAAGATCTCCTGGGCCTCGGGCAGATCGGCGCGGGCCGGGCTTTCGAGGAAATAGTTGACGGCCAAGAGCACCAGGTACACCGGCAGGAGCTCGTAGGGCTTCTGCCCGGTGCCTGAGAAAGCGTCGCGCACGGTGCCGGCGATCTGCCGCACCGCCTCCACCATCCACTCGGCGTTCTCTGTCTCATAGGCCTGGATCAGGCGCTCGAAGGAACGGCGCAGCTCCTGCCGGTACTCGGTGTCCAGCGACCGGCTGGTGGCCAAGGTCGAGGAGGCGCGCCGCAGCAGCTTGCTCAGCTCGGCGACCCGGCGGGTGGGTTCGTAGGAGAGCAGGCGGTAAAACTGGCTCTCCGCGCCCACGGCCCGGCAGACGCTGTTGAGCAGTTGCAGCCGCACCGCCGCGGAGCCGAAATCCTCCAGGTGCTGCAAGGTCGGTTTGATGATGCGGTGGTCCCCCATCTCCCCCAGCACCTCGACTAGGGTGGGGAAGGTGCGGGGATCGAAGCTGCTGCTGAAGTGCCAGAAGAGCAGTTCCTGCACCTCCTCCCCCCCGATCTGGGACAGGCCGCGGATGGCGCTCATCCGCACCCGGGGGTCCTCGTCCTCCAGGGCAGTGATCAGCGGGTCGATGCTGCGGGCCATGCCCAGTCGGCCCAGGGCCTCCGCCGCCTCGCTGCGGATGTCCGAATCGTCCGACATTAGCTCGCGCAGCAGGGGGTCGGCGGCATTTTCCGAACCGCTCTCCCCCAGGGCCTGGGCGGCGCTTCGGCGCACCTTGGGGCTGGCATCGGCCAGGCCCTGCACCAACTCATCGATGGCCAGGGGGTTTCCCGAACGGCCCAGGGCCAGGGCGGCGCGGGCCCGGCGTTCCTCGGCGGAGGCGAGGTTGTAGATGGCCGCGTTGTAGGCGTAGCTGAGCAGGTTGCCCCGCAGCATTTGCGAGACCAGGTGCATGGAGGAGATGGCCTTGGAGTTGCGCACCGCCCCCAGCAGGGCCAGGGGCAGCAGGCGGATGGCGCAACTGATCAGGAAGATGAGCTGAAGACTGCCGAGGGTGAAGCCGGCAAAGTCCCAGCGCACCTGGTGCAGGGCCAGGGCCAGGTAGCTGGTGGCCAGGGGGCCCAGGGCGCCGATAAGGTTGACGGTGGCCGACCAGGAGGCCAGGTAGAAGGAGCGGCGCTCGTCCTCGGGCAGGAGTTCGTAGAGCATCGGGGTGATGGCCACCTGGAAACCCGAGTAGACGATGCCGCTGACCACGAAGGCCACCGGCACCAGGTAATAGGACTCGGGGGTGTTGAAGACCCAGATGAGGGGGATCAGGGTGGCCGGCACCATGAGAATTTGCATCACCGGCTTGCCGCCAAAGCGGTCCACCAGCCCGCCCCAGACCTGGTAGCCCAGGATGCTGGTCAGCATGAAGAGGGCGTTGTAGATGGAGATGGTGGTGTAGGAGATGTGCAGCTCTTCGAGCATGAACACCGCGTAGAGGGGGCCGCCCACCCCGGTGGCAAAGGTCCACAGCCCGTAGAAGAGCACGGCGCGGCGGAAGTTGGGGTCTTGGAAGGGCTGCAGCAGCATGGTCGGGCGGTGGTGCTCTTTGGCTTCCTCGCTGCGGGGGATGGGGGCCCGGCTCAGAATCAAATAGCCTAGCCAGCCGAAGAAGCTGCCGGCGACGATGACGATGAGGAAGCTGTCGCGCTGACGGGCCTCGCCGAAGAGGTCGATGAACTGGCCGATGGCGAAACCGGCGATCATGGCTACCAGGGTGCTGATGATGGTCTGCCGGCTGGTGAAGCGTGCGCGGATGTCCTTAGGGATGGTATCGGCCACCCAGGTGTTGTAAAAGGGCGACAGGGTGTAGCCGCAGAGCAGGCCGAGGCAGATCAGCGCCAGGAAGGCGCCCGGCCAAAGGGAGGAGACAAAGAGGAAGGGGATGGCGGCCGGCAGGCCGCGCATGAGGATCTCGCCGAAGCCGCAGCCGATGATGAGCCGCTTCTTGTTCTGGACCCAGCGGCCCAGGAGCGGGGCCCCTAATTGGGTCAGGGCCAGCAGGTAGCTGACCGCGGTGATGAGGGAAATGAAGGACTCGTCGGCGCCTAAGTACAGGGCGTAACCGGTGAACACCGCGTTGCCGATGCCCACGGCCTGGCCCCAGGCGCCCCAGAAGCCGCTGGCGACGATGAAGGCGCGCAGGGCACGGGTGACCTGGCCCCTGGTGAGCGGCGTTTTTTCCTGTTCCATCGACTGGATTCTGGATGGCCTATTACGGCAGGTGAAAGCCGGGGGAAATATCGCCTTCCCCGGTCGGGCAGTCAACGGGCGGGCTGTGTTGTTGGGCCGGGCGGAATTGCGTACGCTTCTGGCGTCTGTAGAAGAGGGAGGAAGAGATGGCTCTTAAGATGAGTTACTGCGCCCTGCGCTGGCAGACCCCAGATTTGGAGCCGGCCCTGGCGGAATTGAAAAAGGCCGGCTGGGAGGGTTGGGAAGGGCGCCTGCCCCTGGACTGGCTGGGCCCCCCCGAGCGGCTGCGCCGGGTGTGCGCCGATGCCGCCATGCCGATGGTGGTCTACACTGCCAGCGGCTCCCCCGACCAGCGCGACTGGGCCCACATGGAGCGCAACAAGCGGCGCATGGAGTACGCCGCGGCGGTAGGCGCGGACTGCTTCATGTTCATGAACGGGGGCAAGCCCAAGGACAGGCTGGTCAGCCCCGCCGATCTGGAGGCTGCCGCCGAGGGGGCGGAGCAGTGGGCCGAGTACGCCTTCCAGTTCGGCCTGGAACTGAGCTACCACATCCACACCAACCTGCTGGTGGACTCGGCCGAGGACTGGAAGCGGTACATGGCTTTGCTTAAGAAGGCCAAGCTGTGCATCGACGTTTCTCACGCCGAGCTGTGGAACTACGATCCAGTGGCCTCGATCGTGGACTTTTGGCCCCAGCTCAACTACGTCCACCTCCAGGACTACTCCTCCACCTCGCGGGGGGCGGACGGCACCTACCTGCCGGTGTGGTGCGACGTGGGGCAGGCGGCCAGCCTGGATTTCGGCGGCATCCTCAGGACCCTGGATCAACGGGGCTTTTCGCGCTGGGTGACCAGTTGTCCGGGGGAACCCATCCCCGGACAGGAGGATCCAGTCAGCGAAGCCCGGCGCAGCAAGCGGATGCGGGAGTACCTGCGGGGGCTGGGGTATTAGGAGCAGGGTCGGGCGTGCCCACTACGCCTTTTTCCCAGGCGCGGACTTGCCACCCCGCTCGCTCTGGCTCCGCTCTCCCCTCAACCCATCCCGCGTCCTTGCCTACCCATCCGCGCCCCGGCAAAAGCCTTGGGAGCACTCCCTGACCCAGGCAGGAAGGCGTTAGAACCCCCGCTTCTTGTCCACCACGTTGAGCAGGGGTTGGCCGCTCAGATAGCGGCGCAGGTTGTCGCGGAAGAACTCGAAGGTCTTGCGCGGCCGGTGCTGGGAGGCGCCGGCCTGGTGGGGGGTGAGGATCAGGTTGGGGGCCTCCCACAGCGGGCTGTCTGGAGGCAGGGGTTCCTGTTCACACACGTCCAGCCCGGCGCCGGCGAGACGGCCTTCTCTGAGCGCCGAGGCCAGGGCGGGTTCGTCGATGATCCCGCCACGGGTGACGTTGATCAGGTAGGCCGAGGGCTTCATGCAGGCCAGCTCCGCCGGGCCGATGAGGTGATAGGTCTCTGGGATGAGGGGACAGCCGATCATCGCTGCGTCCGAGCGCCGCAGTAGGTCGTGCAAGTTCTCTCTGGTGGGCGGCTTCAGCTCGGCCACCCCCACTGGCTTTTCTCGCCGCACCGGGTCGAGGGCCAGGATCTCCAAATCGTAGCCTTTGGCCCGCTTGAGGATCTCCAGGCCGAATCCCCCCATGCCGATGATGCCCATGGTGCTGCCGGTCAATTCGACCACCGGCCCGCCCTTCCACTCCCGGCGGTCCTTGGCGTGGATCCCGTGAACCAGGCCGCGGCACAGGGATAGGAGCATGCCCCAGGCGTGTTCGCCCCCCTGGCTGGCGTAGAGGCCGGCCATGTTGGTGAGGGTCACCTCCTGGCGGGCGACGATCTCGGGAAAGAGAATCTTGTCCATGCCGGTGCTGAAGGACTGAATCCAGCGCAGGTGAGGGGCGGCGGCGCACACTGCGGGCAGGAAATGCCCCAGCAGCACCTCGATCTGCGGGGCAGCCCGCAGGGCTGCGGCCTCGTCTGCGGCCTGGAGCAACTCGTGTCCGTGCTGCCCGGCCAGTTGGCGCAGCGCCTCGATCTGTTGGGGCTCAAAGGGAAAGTGGACTAGGATCTTCATCACTGGCTCCGGAAAAGGGTCAGGGGTTTTTGAGGATCTGCTCGGCTTCGCCGCGCAGGGATCGGCCCAGGCGCGGGCCGTAGCGGGCCACCACCTGGGCGGCGGCGTAGTTGCCTAGCCGGGCGGCGGCTTCGAGGGAGTGCCCCCTGGCCAGGCCGAAGAGCACCCCGCCGGCAAAGAGATCGCCAGCCCCGGTGGTATCCACGGCCCGGACCGCGAAGCCGGCAACCTGGGTGAGGCGGCCCGGCGCGAACACCAGGGCGCCCTCGCCGCCGCAGGTGATGCAACCGGCCCCTACCCTGCTGGCCAGTTGCCGGGCTGCGGCCTGGCGGTCTTTGGTGCCGGTGAAGGCGGCGGCCTCCTCCTCATTGCAGAAGAGCAGGTCCACCCCGCCGGCCACCAGTTCCTCAAAGCGGGGGCGGAAGTATTCGATCATTGCCGGGTCGCTGAGGGTGAGGGAGACCCGGGTGCCGGCCCGCTGGGCCAGTTGCTGGGCGCCCCGGCAGGTGGCCAAACCATTGTCGGAACTAACCAGGTACCCCTCGATGTAGAGGTAGGTGCTGGCCTGGATGAGGGTGGGCTCCAGGTGCTCGGGGGCCAACTGGCTGCTGACCCCGAGGAAGGTGTTGAGGGTGCGGTCAGCGTCCGGGGTGATGAGCACCACGCATTTTCCGGTGTGGCCGGCGCTGCGCCGCTCAGGGTTGCTCCTGACCCCGGCCTCTTCGAGGTCGCGGTGGTAGAAATCCCCCCACTCGTCCCCGCCCAGCAGGCAGGTATAGTAGGCGGTGCCGCCAAAACCGGCCACCCCGATCATGGTATTGGCCGCCGACCCGCCGGAGGCCTGGGCCACGCGGAACTCGCCGGCGAGGGCCTGGAGCAGGGTTTCCTGCTCTGGTTCGCCGATGAGGGTCATCACCCCTTTGCGGATGCCCAGTTGCTCCAGGCGCTGGGTGGCAACCGAGTACTGGACGTCCACCAGGGCGTGACCTACGCCGTACACGTCGAAGCCGCGGGACATTGCCGTCCTTTCGGGAACCGGAAGCCCCACCGCCTTTGCCCAGAGGGTTGTGAAACGGCTTCCGAGTATTATCTTATACAGTCATGCCGCGTTGCGCTTTGCCATATATAAAGGTCGAGGCGCCCAAAGCTCAACCCTTTTTTTAACAGGAGGTCACCGCTATCGTCAAACAGCAAACGTCTTCCACCAGGGTCAATGAGAGCATTCGCGTGCCCCAGATCCGCCTGATCGGCAGTTCCGGCGAGCCTCTTGGGATCGTGGAGACCAGGAAAGCCCAGGAAATGGCCGAGACCCTCGGGCTGGACCTGGTCGAGATCGCCCCTGACGCCAAGCCGCCGGTCTGCCGTATCATCGACTACGGCAAATTCCTCTACGACAAAGAGAAGAAGGCCAAGGAGGCGCGCAAGAAACAGCACCAGGTTCAGATGAAGGGGATCCGCATCGATTCGGTGAACATCTCTCCCCACGACCTGGAGTACCGCCTCGGCCACATTCGCGAGTTCATCGGCAAGGGCAACCGGGTAAAGGTCAGCGTGCGTTTCCGCGGGCGCCAGATGGCGTACCAGGACCGGGGCCGGGAGATCCTCCAGGACGTCTCCAAAAAGGTGGAGGACGTGGCGGCGCTGGATCAGACCGCGCGCATGGAAGGCAGGGAGATGTCGATCATTCTCCGCCCCCTCTGAGCTCTGGGCCAGACCAAAAAACAACGGCGCTCCAATTGCACTGGGGCGCCGTTCTATTTAGTGGGTTCAGAAGCGCGAAGCCGGCGGGGGGAGAGGGCTGGTGTCGGGGTCGTTGGCCTGGTCTTCGAGGCGGCGGGTATAGTTGCTGATCCGGCGGTCGGCCTCGCTGAGCAGGCTCTCTTTCTTGCCTCGCTGCTTGAGCACCTCCTCGGCGATCTCCATGGCCGCCAGCACGGATAGGTCGAGGAGCGGGCGGTGCCCGGTCACGGCGGCGGCTTCGCGGATCTTCTTGTCGAGGTAATCGGCGGCCTGTTTGATGGATTGGCTGTTGGCCTGGTCGCTGCTGATGCGGTAGGTCTGATTGTAGATCTGGACTGCGGTGAAAGTATCCGAGGCCATGAGCAGGTGTCCGGCAGGGGGATAAAAATTGGGGACTTCCGCGATCTCCCCTTAGTCCCGGAAGCCCCCTTCTTGCACGCGTGCAAGCACTACACATCCCAATATATTGAGTCAAATAAATTTGTCAATCTATATCTTGCGCTTTTTAAAGGAGTGGGCCAAAATGACCCCGATGCCGGCACAAAGGGCCCGGCCTGGCAACCACCCAGTGTGATCCTTAGATTTTCCCTACATCCAACCCAGCGCGGGAAAGAGCCTTGCCAGCCGACCACAGCGAATTAATTAGCGCCCTGCAACAGCGCCTCAAGGGAGAGGTGCGTTTCGATTCGGTCTCGCGGATGTTGTACCGCACAGACGCCAGCATCTACGAAATCGAGCCCGAAGGGGTGGTCATCCCCGAGGACGCCGGGGATGTGGCTGCCGCGGTGGAGATTGCCGGCCGATTTGGGGTGCCGGTCCTGCCCCGGGGTGGCGGCACCAGCCTGGCCGGCCAGAGTGTGGGCCAGGCCATCCACCTGGACCTGTCCAAGTGCATGAACCGGGTGCTGGAGGTTGACGAGGCCGAGGGCTGGGTGCGGGTGCAGCCGGGGGTGGTGCTCGACGAACTCAATGCCCAGCTCAAGCCGCGCGGTTGGATGATAGGGCCGGACGTGGCCACCAGCAGCCGGGCTAATTTGGGCGGGATGATCGGCAACAACTCCAGCGGCACCCACTCCCTACTCTACGGCAAGACCGTGGACCACGTCCTCGAACTCCAGGTGGCGCTGGCCGACGGCAGCCTGGTGCGACTGGGGCCGGTGGACGAGGAAGGGTACCGGCGCAAGGCGGGGCTGCCCACCCTGGAGGGGCGGATCTACCGGGAGATGCGGCGCATCCTCCAGGAAAACCGCGAGGAGATAGGCCGGCGCTTCCCCAAGGTGATGCGGCGGGTCTCGGGCTACAATCTCGACGAGTTGTGTAAACCCGGAGCGCCTTTCGATCTGAGCAAGATCGCCGTGGGCTCCGAAGGCACCCTGTGCGTGGTAGTGGAGGCCAGGCTTAGGCTGGTGCCGTTGCCCCAAAAGACCGCTGTCCTGGCCTGCCACTTTTCCGGCCTCGACGAGTCCATGACGGCCACCCTCGAAATCCTCCAGACCGGGCCGGCCGCCATCGAGCTGGTGGACAAGATCCTCCTGGACCTGACCAAGGACTCCATCGAGCACGCCCGGCGGCGCAGCTTTTTGCAGGGAGACCCGCAGGCCCTGCTCTTCGTCGAGTACTTCGGAGAGGAGGAGGGGGCGCTGCGCCTCAAGATCGAGGGGTTGGAGCGGCGGCTGCGGGAGAAAGGACTGGGGTACGGCTATGTGCAGGCCCTCAGCCCGGCAGCCCAGAAGGACATGTGGGAGGTGCGAAAGGCTGGATTGGGGCTGCTGATGGGCATGAAGGGGGACGCCAAGCCCAGCCCTGGAGTGGAGGATACCTGCGTGCCCATCGAGAAGCTGCCCGAGTACGTGCGGCGGGTGCAGGCGCTGATGGCCGAGCACCGGGTGAGGGCCGAGTACTACGGGCACGCCAGCGTCGGGGTACTGCACATCCGCCCCATCCTCAATCTCAAGACCGCCCAGGGCATGGCCACCCTCCGCGCCCTGGAGGACCGCATGAGCGACATGGCCAAGGAGTACGGGGGGGCCATGACCGCCGAACACGGGGACGGCCTGGCGCGCAGCGAGTGGATCGAGAAGATGTTTGGCCGGCGGCTGGTGGCAGCCTTCGAGCAGGTGAAGGACGCCTGGGACCCACAGGGGATCATGAACCCGGGCAAGATCGTGCGTGCCCCGCGCATGGACGAGAACCTGCGCTATGAGCCCGAGTACCGCAGCCCCCAGGTCCAGACTTTTTTCAGCTTCGAGCGCGAGGGCGGCCTGCAACAGGCGGTGGAGCTGTGCTCGGGGGTGGGGCATTGCCGCAAGAAAATGGTGGGCACCATGTGCCCCTCGTACATGGCCACTCTGGAGGAGGAGCACTCCACCCGGGGGCGGGCCAACGCCCTGCGGGCGGCCCTGTCGGGCAAACTCGATGGGGAGGGACTGCGCAGCAAGCAGCTCTTCGAGGTCATGGACCTGTGCCTGGAGTGCAAGGCTTGCAAAGGCGAATGCCCCTCCAACGTGGACATGGCCAAGCTCAAGTACGAGTTCCTGGCCCACTACTACGGGGAGCACGGGTACCCGTTGCGCTCCCACCTCTTCGCCAAGATCGACCGCTTCAACCGCCTGGCCGCGCCGGTGGCCGCGCTGGCCAACTGGCTGATGGACACTGGCCTGAGCCGCTGGGCTTTGGACCGCTTGGGCATCGACCGGCGGCGCCGGCTGCCGCCCCTGGCCTCCCAGACCTTCTCGCAGTGGTTCCGCCTGCGCCCGGCCCGCCCGGCGGGGACGCGTGGCACTGTCGTGCTCTTCAACGATACCTTCCTTGAATACAACGATCCCCAGATCGGCAAGGCAGCCACTGCTCTGCTGGAGCGAGCTGGCTTCGAGGTGGTGCTGCCTGCCCCCCAGGTTTGCTGCGGCCGGCCCCTGATCTCGAAAGGATTCCTGGCCCAGGCCAGGGAGCGGGCCAAAGAAAACGTGGCCGCCCTGGCGCCCTACGCGGAAAAGGGCTGGCCCATCGTCGGTATTGAGCCGAGCTGCATGTTCAGCTTCCGCGACGACTACCTGGACCTGGTGGCCGACCCCCGCGCCAGGCAGGTGGCGGACCAGGTCTTCATGCTGGAGGAGTTCCTGGCCGGGCTGGCCCGCAAGCAGGAATTGGGCTTCGAGTTCGGCCCGCTCCAGCGCCAGGTGTTGGTGCACGGGCACTGCCAGCAGAAGGCCCTGGTGGGCATGGGTGCTACACTTGAGGTGCTGCGCCTGGCGCCCGGGTTTCAGGTAAGCGAAATCATGTCGGGTTGCTGTGGCATGGCCGGCAGTTTCGGCTACGAAAAAGAGCATTACGAGATCTCGATGAAGGTGGGCGAGGAACGGCTCTTCAAGGTGGTCCGCCAAGCCGGCCCCGGGGTGGAGATCGCCGCGGTGGGCACCTCGTGCCGGCACCAGATCGCCGAGGCGACGGGCCGCCGGGTCCGACACTGGGCCGAGATCCTGGCCGAGGCGCTGTAAAAAAGGAGGACGCGATGGCATTCAACGTGAGGAAGCGCGGGCGGCTGACCTATTATTACGGGGGGGACCACCCCACCCTCTCTGCCCTGGTCACCGAGGAACTAAACAGGGGGGATCTGAAAATTTACTTTGCCGGCCTCACCGGGGGGTATTCGGCCAAGGGGCTCCTGGAGCGCGAGGAATTGGTCAGCATGAAGCCCTCCATCGAGGTAGAGCTGGTCTTCCGCTGCTGGGAGAAATGGCTACAGGAGGCGGGAATCTGCGACTCGATCAGCAAGATCGACTTCGTCGAGGTCCACGCCTTTGCCGCCCAGCCCAAGACGCCCAACCCGCTGGTGGACCCCCAGGGCTTTGCCGCGGAGCAGCAGCGGCTCTACAAGGAATACGCCGAGGCGTACAGCGGCTTCTTCCGCGACCACATGCCCAACTGCGGGGTGCCGGCCCGCTTCACGGTGCATGTGATGGATTTCCCGGACAAGGCGGCCGCGTACGAGTTCTACAGCGTGGGGCTGTACCAGAAGGCATTGCACCAATAAGATAGCGGGGGCGTCGGGGAGCGACCCGCTCCGACCTTTCCCAAGGCGCGTTGGCGACGCCCCATACCTTGGGGCGTTGCATTCTTCTCGCGCGCGAAGCTCCGCTACCCGACCCCCGACCACGGGGACTTCCCTTCCCGGACACTCCCCGGGAAAGGTCTTCGGGGTCATCTCCCTGCCGCGATGGCGCGGTGGAACTGAAGAGGATCTATTGGCCACCGTCGATTTTTCCGTTCCCTACGGCCACGCCCAGCTGAGAGGCCAAGTGCCTGAGTCCAGCTTTCTGGGAGTGTTTCTGCCCCAGGAGGAGGAGGCCGCCGAGGACGAGCAGCAGCTGTTGCGCCAGGCCCTGGAAAGCCCCATCGGCTCGCCGCGCTTGCGCGAATTGGCGCGGGCGGGGCAGAAGGTGGCTGTCGTCACCAGCGACATGACCCGGCCCTGCCCCGCGGACAAAATGCTGCCGCCCGTCCTGGCCGAATTGAACGCCGCCGGGGTGCCCGATGCGGACATCACCGTAATCGTGGCCCTGGGCCTGCACCGGGCCCAGACCGCGGAAGAATTGGACCAGATGCTGGGGCCCCAGGTGTGCCGGCGGGTGCGGGTGCTCAACCACGACCCCGAGCAGGTGGTGCGCCTGGGGGTGACCAGCCGAGGCACCCCGGTGGAATTCTTCCTTCCTTTGGTGGAGGCGGACCTGCGGGTCTGCCTGGGCAATTTGGAGTTCCACTATTTCGCCGGCTTCTCCGGAGGGGCCAAGGCCATCCTGCCCGGCTGCGCCTCCAAGGCCACCGTGACCGCCAACCACGCGCTGATGGTGCAGCCGGGGGCGGTGGCCGGCAGGATCGAGGGCAATCCGGTGCGCGCCGACATTGAGGAGGGGGTGGCGATGTTAGGGGCGGACTTCATCCTCAATGTGGTGGTGGATGGCCATCACTACATCACCGGGGCAGTGGCCGGCCACACGGAAAAGGCCCACCGCCAGGGTTGCGAGCTGGTGGCCCAGCGCGGCTCGGTACCCATCCCGCAACTGGCCGAGGTGGTGGTGGTCAGCGCCGGAGGCTACCCCAAGGACTGCAACATGTACCAGGCCCAGAAGGCCCTCGACAACGCGGTACACGCGGTGCGGGAGGGCGGGGTGATCATCTGGGTGGCCGAGTGCGTCGAAGGGCTGGGGGGCAAGACCTTCGAGAGCTGGCTGCGTGAGGTGGGGCAGCCTGACAAGGTGCTGGAAAGGATACAGAGGGAGTTCGTGCTGGGCGGGCACAAGGCGGCGGCCATCGCCGCAGTGCTCAAAAGGGCGTCGGTTTACCTGGTTTCGGGGCTGGGGAAGGAGGTGTTGGAGGGCAGCGGGCTGGTGCCCTTTGTCTCACTGGACGAGGCGCTGAAAGCGGCGCTGAAAAAGACCGGGCCCCAGGCCCGGGTCCTGTCCCTGCCCTACGGAGGCTCAGTGTTGCCGGTCTTGGCGGCCTAAAGGAGCGATCATGCCGATCTTCGAGTTTGTCTGCAAGGAGTGCGACCAGGAGTTCGAGGAACTGGTCCAGGGGAGCACCTTGCGGCGCTGTCCTTCCTGCGAGAGCGAAGAGTTGGAGAAAAAACTCTCAGGATTTGCCGTGGGCACCGCCGTGCCCAGGGCTGGGGGGCTGCCGGCGGGGCCATGCGGCAGTTGCGGCCACCCAGACGGGCCTGGGGCCTGCCGGCTGGGCTAAGGTCGTGCGATGAGCAAGGTGTCCAATTCAGCCCAGTACGGCACCCCGATCCCCGCGCCGCTCTTGCGCATCCACGGCGCCGGGCTCAGGTACAATGTTCCCGGTGCCCAGAAGCCTAAGTTTGGCTCCTCGGTCGAGACCGTGAAGTCGAAAAAGATGGAGAGCCCCAAATCCCAGAACAAAAGACCCGAAAAGTCCGGCGCCGGCAGCCGGATCGACGTCACGGCCTGAGGAGGCACTGCCTCAGCAAGGCCCCTCGGCGTCGGCAAAGAGATCCAACTGCACTACCATGTCCTCCTCAAAGCCCGACACCCCCACCCCCAGGAGGCGCACTCCCCGCGCTTCGGCCTCGGTGCGTTCCAGCAACTCCAGCGCGCGTTCCATGATGGTCTCGGCCTGGTCCAGGTAGGGGTATTGGGTCATGGAGCGGGTGATGGTCTGGAAATCCGGGTATCGCACCTTGAGGGTCACCGAGCGGCCCCGCAGCCGGCGGCGACGTAGCCGGCCGCTCAATTCCTCAGCCAGTTCCTTAAGGGCGAAACGCATCTCCTCCCGCTCGTACACATCCACGGCAAAGGTGGTCTCTTGGCTCAGTTGCTGCGGTTCCCACGAGGGGTCCACCGGAGAGTCGTCGCGGCCCTGGGCCAATTCCCACAGGTAGGCGCCCCGTTTGCCGAAGCGACGGACCAGGTCGGCCAGTTCCTGGCCGGCCAGTTCGCCGATGGTGTTGATCCCCCGCTCCGACAGGTGCTGGCGGGTGACCTGGCCCACCCCGGGGATCTTCTCAACCGGCAGGGGGCGGAGGAAGTCCTGCACCTGGTCCGGCATCACCACCACTAAGCCGTCGGGCTTCTGGAGATCAGAGGCGATCTTGGCCAGGAATTTGTTAGGGGCCACCCCGGCCGAGGCGGTGAGGTGGAGCTGGCGACGGATCTGGGCCTTGAGCAGGCGGGCGGTGCGGTGGCCGAAGGGGATGTCCTGCTTGTTGTAGGTGACGTCGAGGTACGCCTCGTCGTAGGCCACCGGCTCGACCAGATCGGTGTACTCGTGGAAGATGGCGTGGATCTCGCCGGAGATGCGGCGGTACTTGTGGAAGTCGGGAGAGATCCGCACCGCCTGGGGGCACTGGCGCAGGGCGGTCTTCATCGGCATGGCCGAGTGCACGCCGAAGCGGCGGGCCTCGTACGAGGCGGCGGCCACCACGCTGCGCTCGCGCGGATCGCCGCCCACCACCACGGGCTGGCCCAGAAGGGCGGGATTGTCGCGCTGCTCCACCGCCGCGTAGAAGGCATCCATGTCCACATGGATGATCTTGCGGTGGTTCATGCGCCGGGGAGCGATATCACCCGCACGGGTTCGGCATTGCCTTCGAGCTGGAGCAGGGTGTCGGGCTGCCAGTGCTCGCGGCGCAGGTAGGCCAGGGCGATGCCTGTCTGCTGGCCGGGAACGCGGGTGGCGGAGGTGAGGCGGCCGGCTTCGGTGTTCCCGGCCCGCAGCACCGCGCCGCGGGAGGGGAGGGGGCCTGCGGGGAGTTCGAGGCCCATCAGCCGCTGCTTGACCTTGTCGTAGGTGTCGAGGCGGGCGATGACCTCCTGGCCGATGTAGCAGCCCTTGTCCATGTGGATCATGCGGCCAAGGTTTGCCTCCCAGGGGTTGTGTTCCTCCCCCAGTTCGCGGCCTCGTTCGGGCAGACCGGCCCCGATGCGCAGGGCCTCCCAGGCTTCCTCGCCCAGGGGCTGTGCGCCCGCCTTCGCCAATTTCTCCCACCAATCCCGCAGTTGCTCCGCCGCACCCATGGCGCGCAGCCCCGCGTGCCCGAAGCAGTCGAGGCGCGCCAGCCAGGCGCCTTCGGCGAGGGGGTCGTTCAGCAGGTGGTGGTCTGGCACCGTGGTCAGATCCTTGCCCAGGGTCTTAGAGACGAGTGCGGCGGCCTCCGGTCCCAGCACCTCGAACATCCCCGTCTCCGCAGTGAAGTCGGCGATGGCGATTTGTTCGGCGAAGAGGTAGCGGTCCAGCCAGGCAGGGATGGTCTGCCCTCCGGCGGGACTCAGCACGGCCAAGGTGGTTTCGCCGGCCCGGTAGAAGGTCCCCACCTCAATAATCCGGCCCCGGCTGTCGGTGAACACCGCCTCCAGGCCGGCGCCGGACTCCAGGCCGCGGAAGTGGTTGGTGGTCATGCGGTGCAGGAAATCCAGGTGATCCTTGCCGGTAAAGCGCAGCCGGCTCTGGTGTGAGGTTTCGCGCAGGGCAACGCCGGTGCGGGCGGCCTGGTACTCGGCTTCCACATCGCCGTAGTGGGCCGGCATTTCCCAGCCCGAATGTTCGGTCCAGGCGGCGGGTGGTGCAGTTGCTGCAAGTGGTGCTTTTGTCATTTTCTCCTCGCAGTTCCCGGTCCTTTCAGACGATACAGCAAAGCAAAAATCAGGGCAAGGCGCCTGGGAGAGAGCCACTCGGGCCTTTCCCAAGGCGCGTCCCGCCGCACACCAATGTATGGTGTGCGGCGCCAAAGTGGTTTGTACCCAGAAAAGTGGACAGTCTCAAGCGCAAAGTTGGGGTGTGAGTCGCTCGATTTGCTCTGGGGCCAGATACCCCAGGGTGGAATGTAACCGGTGCCGATTGGAGCTATGTTGAGAAGTTGTGGATGGCAGGGGAGACAAAAAGAGCGTATCCTGCGTATGCCCACCATCACTCACCGCCCTTTGGCGAGGGCGAAAGGATACGCTCATGGGAGAATATACGGCAGCCCAAGTGCAGCAGCTAACCCAGGCGGTCCTGCACTCCCGCCTGGAAAAGCTGCTGCGGGAAAGTGCCCGCAAG
>Ga0194128_10001061_pt1 | contig 48728 bp, 41 predicted proteins | sample TA2KigCa65mmetaG_FD_148650 | JGI IMG/M metagenome (GOLD analysis project Ga0194128, IMG submission 148650) | Freshwater microbial communities from Lake Tanganyika, Tanzania - TA2015037 Kigoma Deep Cast 65m | ecosystem: Environmental > Aquatic > Freshwater > Lake | place: Tanzania: Lake...
CCATCATGTTTAATTTTTCTAATAAATGGACATTTGATTTCTAACATGCGACCGACTAGATTAGTTTTATGTTTGCCATCTAATTTGTTAAATTTTACTATACCATCTGGACTTGCTCCTAAAAAACTATATTTATTGCTCCGTACTAGACCAAATTCATGAACTTGTACATTCATTCTATTTTCATAAATCATAGTAGCAATTTGTTCATATTTTTTTCCATGATAGCAAAATTCATTTGATTTAAATTCGGATCCAAATACTTTCTTTACTATGAATTTATATGGTGATTCATGTTTATTTACTCCTACAACACAACCTCCGTCACTAGCAGAAATCAAAGTGTCACGATCTTTAAACCATTGTTCAGAACGTTGTGCTGGATATTCTATTTTCATTAAGTCTTCAACTATAATGCGTCTTTTTTCTTGTACACTATCTAGTTCATCGTCAAATTGGACTTCATCATGAACCCATGAATTAGTAAATGGACCATATTCTTTGTCTGTGTATTTTTTATAAGTCACGGTTTTTTTATCTTCGTTATCATAGTCATATTTGCCAATACTTGTATAATTATTGCTTTTCTTTTTTTTAGCAATATCGTCTGTTATTTCTGCCATTATTTGTTGAAATTCTAATTCTAACTCTTCTGGAGTACTCATTTTAAATTATTTAATAATAATAACTAGATTTTATATAAATTATATTTTAATATATTATTTCAACTTTTATAAAAAAATAATTAATTATTATAATAAGATTATATATAATCAATATAATAACATTATAATAACATTACTAATTTTTCTGATAATTAGATGGGTGACTTAACCCAAAGGTGGTAATAATAATTATTACAATAAATACAGCAAATATAAATTAAAATATTTGACTCTAAAAAATAAATTTATTTAACAATTTCTATCAATCGTTTATAGGTAAGAAACCGCATACGACAGCAATAACGGTCTCTGTCGGGGAGAATAAAATTTAGTAATTCTACTTTTTTCTTTTCACCTTCTTCATGAGTAATTACTTCCATTTCGACGTCTTTTAATATTTTGTCAAAATTTTCCTCATAGTATATTTGTTTATTTCCTAATAATTTATGACAAGTTGGACACTTTAAATAGAGCATTATAGTATATATAATATAATAGATTTTAAGTAAATACAATTTCATTTTTTTTTATATTTAACTTATTTATATAATAATGAATACTGCCAATAATTCACCTAGTGTATCTGCTGATGAATCATTAGCTGAAACTGTAAAAAGTGAAAATATTATAAGTGAAGACAGCAAGCTTGATATATTAAACAGTGAAGCAATTCAAGAATTATCACCAAAGTTTAAACCATTCTATAAACTTACTTTATTAGAAATGGCTATTGAATTGAAAAATACATGGTTTGGCATTCTTGATGATTTAATAGCTGGCAATATATCTATAAATACAATAATTAAAGATAATCGATTATTTTATGTAGGTGTTACTATATTAATATTCGCAATTATTTTATATATATATGATTATGCGATATCACCTTCAAACAATCCTATTAATAATATATTAGGTGGTGGGTTTAATAATTTAGGTAATGGTGTAGTAGAAATTCGTCATATCTATGATCCACGAAATTAAAATTTAGCATAACTACCATATCCTGAATCATTTTCTAAAATAGGTGATTGTATAATAGTAATTTCCCCCATTGTTGGTAAAGAAACATGATTTAAATCATAAGTATTATACAATTTATATTCATTAAGACGATGTGTTTTAACGAATCTTTGATATTGTCGTTTATTAATATATAATTCTTCTATATTTATAAATTCATTTTTTGAATTCATAATAAGGCGTCTAATATGATATTTACCGTTCCATGGATTTTTGAATGAACATATTTGATAATACTTAAATTGTCTATCAGGAGGATTATATAATAAATCATCTTGTATACTCTTGCTAGTAAATCGATAATTAGTATTATTTAAAAATGAATCCATATATTATAAAACAAGAAAATATTTTCAAATAACATCAAAAGTATATTTTGAAAATTCAGAGTAATTATATGGTTTATATTTTTCTCCTAATACTTTTGTTTTTGTATTATATCCATTATATTTAATATCTTTCTTTATAATTAGTTCTATTTCTCCTAAATATTTATTAAGTATATCATGCAATACTTTAACAGCTCTGCTTATTTTATCATCGCCATTTCTATTACTATCAGCATTTAATATTATTGAATGTAAACTATTTACTGCATTATTATATTGTATTTCAGCTACACTATAATTTTTATGTGCCAATTTTGGTATTTTATTAGATTCTTCATAAATTAAAAAAAAATTCTTAATAGATTTAACCATTTCTTCATACGCAGGTTGATTATACACATAGAAATCCTGTATAGTAAATAAGAAATTAGTTATATCATGATATTTTTTTATTTCTTCGACAGATGGACGTACTTTATTGGCTTTTTTTTCTGTAAGATTATTTCTTTTATCATCATGATTTTTGCTAGAATTATATAAATGATTTGTTATATAATATGCTAATGCCATTCCTAATATAATACTTAGATTAATATTAAATCGAGAAACAAAAGAAATAATAATCATAAAAATAAATCCATAAATAAATAATTCGTTTTTATCAATTGAATATTTATTATGACTATCTAAAATATATTCTTCCAAGTTTTTATAAATCATTATAATATATCAGTATATAAAAAATTGATAATACTAGAATATATAACAAATATTATATAAAAATGGACTTACTAAAACTAGATACTTTTACTAATGATATAGAAAAAATTATTATTGATAATTTAGTATACAGATTTATTGCTGAACGAGATTATACTATTGAATCCGAAAATAAAGAAATTATCAATAAACTTATTAAAAAAATAAAAAAAGAACCAGAAATAACTATTGATACTGGTAAAATAAATAGAGATAAATTTAATGATTTTATGAATAGAATGACAAATAATCAATTTAAGAAACCATGGTCAAGATTAACTTATGAACAAAAATTTACAAAACTAGATGAATATTATAAAGCAAATAAAAAAGATATAACATCTACTAAAATAAAAAAATTAATAGAAAATCCAAAATTTTCAAAATTAGTAGAGTACAATAAAGAAACTTGTAAAATAGAACATATTAAAGATTCTTCGTAAAAGTTATTTAAATAATAATATATTATAATTGTATTAATGGATAAAATTAAAGAAAAGTTATTAGAACGTGAATTTAAAATGATAACTTATGCAAACGAACTAAATAATAAAAAAAATATATTATTTGAAAGTTCACCAGAAAATACAGTTATTGATCCATCAATAGATTATTTTAAAGAAGAAGAATTATGTGATAAAATACTTTCTTATATTACTAATAAAAAAGAAAAATTATCAGAAGTGTTAAAATATGAAATGTCCAAATATAATTTTTATAATTATTCCATAAAAAATAATATTGAGTTATCAGAAAAATTATTTTATTTATTTAATAGATATAATCATACAGTATTTAATATAACAGAAGATAATTGGGTATTATATAAATATGATAATTTGCAAAAAAAATATGAATTAAAAGAAGGCGAATTTGTATTAGATAATTCAATCTTAATTAAAGATAAAAAAGACCAATCTTTAATTCTATGTCTAAAAAATCTTATTAATATTAGCAATATTTTGTGTAATAAAATTGATTATCAGTTAACAACTAAATTTTACGATGATAAATATCATCAAATTTGCTGGCTTATTTTTGTTTATAGTAAAAAATAGTAAAAATAGTAAAAATAATTATAAAAATTGAAAAATTTAAATAATATTTATATAAAATATTATCTATAACATAAATTTATAATGCAGTTTTATCGTAATAGTTTACCACAATATGAAGACTATGTAATGGTCCGTATTTCTAGTCATGATGAAAAACTTGGTATTTATTGTCAATTAGTTGAGTATTCTGATTATCCAGCTCTTTTAATGAATTCAGAGATTTCAAAATATAAAGTAAATTATAATAAAAACTTTCCAATTGGTAAAATTATTCCATGTATGATTTATACTATTGATGGTTCAGATGTAAATCTTACTTATAAAAGAATTACTGATGAAACAAAATTAGAACTAGAAAATAAATATATAGAACGATTACAGTTATATAAGTTATTCAGTGATATCTATCATAATTTTAAAAATATTATTACTCAAAAATATGCCAATAATATGTTTTGGAATTGTATGGACTATATAGAAGAAAATAATTTAAAAGTGAGACATTATTATGAAACTATTTTAGAAGATCTGGCATTATTATTTAATTTTGACAGTGAAAAGTTACTAATAGAAAATACAGAATATTTAAATAATTTAACTTCACGAATCAAAACTACTGATATATTATATGAATTACAAATTAAATTGACTATATTAGAATCTGGTTTTCTAGAATTGATTAATCGCTTATTTTGTAATACTAGTAAAATAAAAATTACATGTGTATCATCGCCGGTATATTCTCTAATTTTAGAATCTAGTGATAGTAATTTAGAAAATATTAAATTAATATATTCTAATTTTATTAAAGAACTTGAAAATAAACTTACAGGATTTAATCATATTTTAGAAAAAAATTTATTTGAAATTAAAATAATTAAAAATAAAACTTATTCAGTTGCATATCCTAAATATAATTAGTTTTTGAGATAATTTAATAAACACAATGAAAAGAACATAAAACCGCTACCTAAAATTATAAATATTAAATATTTTTTATTATTACTATCTTTCGGTTTATAATTAATCTTAGCATAAATAGCAACACAAATTGTTACTAATAAAATACCATATGCTATATTTAGTTTATCTTTTTTATCTATATAATAAAATTTTTCCAATAAATTATAAATCACCGACATCTATATAAGATATACTTATATTAAAATTTACAACATGAATAATTATTTGGCAATACCATTGCTAATAATTGTCCTGATAGATCAATCATAGTAAATATTTCTGTTTTGTTCGTAACAGGAATTACATCTAAATCTATTATTATTTTGATAATACATTTTAGTAATTCCACAATTTTTTCATTAGTAAGAGATTTAGCAATATTTTTTAAATCAGTTTTATATAAATTAGTTACAAGAATTAATATAGATGGTATATCTTTAAAATCAATAACTCCATCAGCAATAATATTTTTTATATTACCCTTAATTTTATCTAATGATTCTGGATTTTTTTCAATAATTACTTTTATAATTTTTAAAATATCTTCTCCAATTGGGAAACTAAATGAATCTACTGATTTAGTAATTCGATTAAATATTAATTTAGAAAGTTTTTCTTGCACATTTATAATATTTAATGTATTTACACCAATAATAGTAAAATCTGATGTTGCTTTTTCTATATTGATTTCTGGAATATCTATTTCAATTTTTTGATTTATTGTTTTATAGGGTGTAATTTCTATAGAATCTTCTATTTTTTTTTCTTCCATTATATAATTGACAGATATAATTATTATAATAATAAATTATATATGAAAATTTATTCAGGATCAGGGATAATACCAATTATCAAAGATAAAAATAATAATTATTATTTAGTATTATTCAAATCTACAATTAGAAGAACAATATCGGATATTCTTATAGAAGATGCAGGGGGGCAATACGAAGGTGATAATATAATATTATCGGCAATTCGCGAATTAAAAGAAGAATCTAGTTCTTTATTTGATTTAAAAAGATTCACAAATCAAAAACAAATTAAAAATTTGTATAATGCCATGAAAAATAATAAAATTAAAATAAAATTATTTGATAATAAATATTATGCTTCTTATTTTGTTTATTTAGATGGAGTATTTGATTTGGAAAAACTTAGAAAAGAATATATTAGTAATTTAAGAAGTTTTTGGAAATTTGGTTTTTCGGTTTATACAGAAAATCGTGACATAATTTTTATTCCAATTAATAATTTAAAAAAGATAAATAGTACATATGTACAAGATTATTTAGGAAAAGAATATATGTTATTTTCCAGAACATATTGTATATTAAATAAATTAATAAAATTAAATATAAAAGAATTTATAAAAAATATGTTGAAATATTCAATTATATTAAATAAAAATATTGTTAATACTTTTAATTATAATTATAAAAATGAAAACTATCATTTAAATAATTTAATCGTTTACTATTAATAAAAATCCATCAGAATATTGATAATTTTGATTATTATAGTCAGAATAAAGATATTTAATAAATATTGTGAATAAAAATATAAATAAACCTAATAATATTCTCTTTTCTTTAAAAATAGTATAGATTCCCCATAATAGTAAAATAAAAATTATAATTGAAACAGGATTTATCATTATATATAATAATTAAATATTTTTTTTATAATTATATTAAATATCGTAATCCTTCTTCAGCTGCTAAAGTAGGACTTTTTTGAATAAAATAATTTTTTATTCGACTAAAACCATATACAATTGCACCACTACTTGCTAATATAAGACCTTTTTTAATTTGTTTTTTTATGATAACAAAATACGCCCCAATTAAAACTAATACTACTGCTAAAAAAGTGGCAATACTGTATTCTATAGACGATTCTGCTCTTCCCAATTGTACAATTGACCCCAAACTAGAAATTAAACTTGACATATATTATAACTCTTATTTTTTTTATTTTTATATTTTTTTAATTTTTATATTTTTTTATTTTTTATATTTTTATATTTTTTTATTTTTTATATTTTTTTATTTTTTTATTTTTTATATTTTTTTATTTTTTTCTAATTTAATTTTTTTTCCGGATGAACTCATAGTAGTACCACTAATGCTATATTCATTATTGTGTAATTTATCATGGCATTCATTACATAGAACTACAAGATTTGCCATATCATTCTTTCCAATATGTGGTTTTGATTTTACAAAACCATCTTTACAATCTTTTTGAAAATTAATATGGTGCGTTTCAAGAGTGCTTATTTTACCATTCTTTTCTTTTTCTCCACATATTTGACACTGATAAATTAGCAAACTAGAATTATATCTTGATGTTTTTCCTGATATCATTGAATTATGTGTTTCTAGTAGTTCATTCTTAATTTCAAGAGCCATGTCAATAAATTCTTTATCATGAATAATATGACGGGCTACTGTAATACCATAAATATTATCACCAGAACCTTCTTTTAATATTCTGTCATAAATAATTTCATCAGTAGTGCTATTATAAGAAATACTTAAATGAAATGGCTTAACTTTTTTTAATCTCTTAATTCTTTCCATAGTAGCGAGTTCATGCAAATGCGTGGCAAAAATAAAACTGGAATTCGCTTCTTCTAACTTTATTATAGTAGTAGCTACAATTGCACTACCTGATATATGTTCAGTACCGCGACATACTTCATCTCCTATTACAAGAGTTTTTGGAGTAGCGCGATTAAGAATTGCTTTAAGTTCTACCATTTCAAGAGCATACGAACTGAGACCTTTAAATAAGTTATCATTGCCAGTAATACGTGTATACAAAGAATGATATGGCGAAAACTTATACCGCGTTGCTGGTACGTAAAGGCCAGCTTGTGCTAATACTATTGATAAACCTGCTGATTTCATTAAGCTAGATTTACCAGCTGAATTAATGCCAAATATTAACATTCCTTTTAGGTCATTATTGCCTAAACTAAAATTATGGGGAACATATTCATAATCTATAATTCTTTCTATAATAGGATGTCTCAAATTTTCGCATTGTATATATGAATCTACTTTTTTTTTAGAAATTTTAGGTTTCACATAATTATATATTTTAGCTGTTTTGGCGGAACTTTTTAGAAAATCAATATGTGCTATAAAATTACTTATGTATCTGAACATATTTCTGTATTCGGTATATAATTCTTTTAAATTATCAAAAAATTTAATTTTTATCAGTTTATTAATTTTTAATTTAATTTCATCTATTTCATCAGATTTCTTTCCCAAATCATAAAAAAATATTTTTACCGTATTATTTTGTTCTTTAAATTCTAGCTTTTTGGGGTCCAATTTATAGCCATCTATATCTATGTGTTTTACATTTATCAATTTATTTCTTAATTGTTCACATCGCAATTTAGTAATTGCCAAATAATGCCCATCACGTTCATTTTTTTTAATAGTAATTTTATCATCTTTTTTTGTTTTTTTTTCTTCTATTTAGTTAGAAAGTACATTACAAAGTTTAAACATAAAATCATGTGATAATCCTAACTGTGCTATTAAATCATCTATATCTTCATGGATACCTAGATTAAAAAAGTTATTAGTAATATCAGTTAGATTTTGTTTTTTAAGTTCATTATAATAAAATGTCGTTTGAGTTTTTAATAAAAACTTTTCAATATCACATAATACTTGTTTATTCGGAATTATATTATCAAAATCTTTTATTTTTTTTACTAATTTGACAATATTCATTGTTTGTTCAATGCTATATATAAATTCATAAAACTCATATGGTTGAATAATATTAAGTGCTATTTTTCTTTCTAGTCTTTCTACGTCGGCAATTTCTCTAAGATATTTTTCTACTTCTAGATATCTATCTTTCTCTATAATATTCTCCGTCAAATCATAATCTAGTTGAATTTCTTTTGGTTTAATAAGTGGATATAGTAATCTATCTTTAAGTAATCGACGACCCAATGCTGTAGAAGTATTATTTACTACATCAAAGAGACTTTTAAATTTATTATTATTATATTCGTACATATTGGAACTTACTATATTTAGTTGGAAAATAGCATTATTACCAAGAATTAAATGTTTACTATCTGAATAATATTCTGGCTTTTCCAAATTAAATATAATCTTTTCATTATGTTCATAAGAAAAATCTAATAATAATATAAAACTAATAGTAGCATAAATAAATTTTTCCATGTCAAGATATTCGATAGAAGAAATTTGGCCAGTATTTTTGTAAATCTTTTTAAAAAACTCATTTTGATAATTTATTTTAAAATACTTATTGTCTATGACATTTTTATAATGATAGTATTTATTATCTAGTTCAAGATACGCTTTAAGAAATTCTTCTGAGTATAATTTGTTTTCTTTGGTTTTATGATAAATAATTAGTTCGTTTGGGTTTAAATTAGAAATAAATCGGATAGTTTCATCAAGGGCTATTTTATCGTCTTTGCTATTGCTATGGACTTCGTTAATAATTACTTTACCAGTAGTTAAATCAACCGCACTCATTCCTGCACATAGTAAAGATTTAGAATTTTTTTGAGTTTCTTCTTCTAGGTATATACATACTATATAATTAGTATCTTGTTTTTGCTTGCCTTCTATATAAGTACCTGGCGAATAAATATTAGTAACTTCGCGTTTTGGTTTTGGCGGTGGTGTTACTTGGTCTACTGTAATTACTGTATATCCATTTTCTACAAGAATATTAATAAACTTTGCTACGGAAATAATTGGGAAACCTAACATATATGGATTTTTTTCTGAAATTTCATTGATATTTTTATCTTTACGAGTACATACAATATTTAGTAATTCTGATATATTACTTAGATTAGGTCCTTTCCATGTGTCATCTTTGCTTTTTACTATAGCATAGCACTCATAAAAAGATCCAACTTGCATTAATACTAATGTTTTCTTCCCATATTTATTTATAAAATTATTATGATATTGTAAATATTCTTCTAAAATATTAGACATCTGTAATCTATTTTTATTAATTTCTTTTTAAATAAAATTAAAAAAAATATAATATACTAATAATAAAATTGAAAAAATTATAATATACTAGTAGTAAATATTATACTTCGAATTATGAATTGTCGCATTTGTCATAAAAAACTTGATAAAGTGCCAGAAGATTATAATGACTATTGCTTAGATACATGTTTAGACGATTATTGTTATATATATAATGATAACTATCTTATAACTAAATATAAAGCAGATAGTCTAGTATTTATTTTTCTAGTAAATACAGCATTAGCTTGTTTAAACAGTTCAAAACGTGATTTAATCTATAATCCAAAACCAAAATATTATATTTTAAATGAAACTGAAATAGAAACAGTAAAAACAACATTGACACAAGTAATATTAGATTCAGTATCGGATTCGGATATAGTATCTAGATTTAATAAACAAATATATTATTTTTTAAAATTTACTATTATTACAAATAATACAAATTTATTACCATCAGTATTATCTTTTGAAAAAACTAATATGTTGGAATTAACAAGCATTAGTAATATTTTTGAAAAGAATATGCAATTTGATATAATTCATAGTCCACAAATTGAAAAAAAATTCAAAGATAAAGAATTATGTTATCTATTTCATGGTTCTACATACAGTAATTGGTATAGTATATTACGAAATGGATTAAAAAACTATTCTGGATCACAATTACAAGCAAATGGCGCTGCTTATGGAAGTGGTATATATTTATCTGACTCATTGGCTTATTCAAAAGGATATTCTGAAATACTCCATAATTCAGATGGTCTATTAATTATAGGAGTATGTCAAATTATCGATAAAAAAGAAAAATATTATAAGACTCATAATATCTATGTAGTACCAAATGATTCAGATGTAATATTACGTCATATTATTATAATAAATAATAATAGTGAATTAATAAAAATAGAAAAATATTTTAAAGAACATATACCACTAGAAAATATTAAATCACGGAAAGACATTTATAAAATTAATAATAAAAGAATTGCAAAAGAATCAGAAATTTTAAATAAATTTATAAAAAATTATAAATTTAGCATAATCACTAATATTATTATAGAGTCTGAAATGTATAATGATAATAATGAACTGAATTTAAATATTTTTATAGGAGAAAATATTTATAATTTAAAAATGATACTTACGGATTATCCTATAAAAGCACCTATTATATATTTTACTAATGCCAATATTAAAAATATTAACTTTATAAATAATTATTTATATCTTGATAATAGCATATTTCCTAAAAATTGGAATATTAGCAATAAACTAGTAAATAATTTAGAAAAAATATTGGAAATATTTGAAACAGAAGATGTTATATTAAACAATAGTATAATATCTAAAACTAAAGCAATAAATGATTATGATAGTTATATACATATAAATAAATTATATGTAGCATAAATAAATAAAAAAATTATTAATTACTCTTCACTTTTCTTATCAACAAGAGCTTTTAGTTTTTTTTTAATATATCGAAGTATCAAATCTTTTACATAATATGTATTCTTTTCGATATCATACCAATTTGTGCGAGTACTATAAACAAAATCTTCTAATATTTTTTTTATTCTATTTTTAGTAATAATATTATCTTTAATAAATGTTACTTTTCTATCAATTACTGATGAACTGGTATTTCTATCTTTTTCTTTAAAGCTAGTAATTAGTCGCGGTCTATCATCTACAAGTTTGATATATTTAAATACTTCTTCATATTCCGAACTATACATCCAGTTTTGCAATAATTGTCTGTAAATGCTATTAGTAACTGTATCATGAACATCTGGATCATGATTTAAATCAAGAGCGGGAGAAATGGGAAATGAATATACTGTATTATATGGCTTTGAATCTGTTGATGTTGTAACAGCTAGTACTGGATTAGTATAAGGAGTTGATATAATAGAAGTTCCAATAGGAATAATTTTAGAATCTGAATCAACTATTAACACATTAGATGGATTAAAGAATGGGTAAGTTGATGAATAATAAAAATTCATTTAATATATAATTATTATATATATTAAATTTTATTATATTGATTTTTTTATTTTATTTTTTAAATATTTACCAAAGCTATTGATAATATTTTGTTTCTGAAATATATAATTTAAATTAATATTTTTTTTTTTTAATTCTTCTATAGTTTTTTCAAAATATTTATTAATAAATTTACTCACTTCTTCATAAGTAATTAATTTTCTTTCTAAATATTGTATTCTTTCTATTTTCATTTTATTTTTTTTATTATTATTTTTTTTAAACATAATAGTTTTTCCACAATCTATATATTTATATGTATCATTATAAAAATCTTCTAAATGTTCACAAAATAATTCTAAATATAATTTAATTATAATTTCGTCTATTAAATAAATTTCTTTACTAAAAGATGAAAATCCGCATTCTATAATGCGCATCTTTGTAGTATTTAATAGATGACTATTTTTATTTAGCCATTCTAAAAGTTCTTGATATGTGTATATATTATAATAATAATTTAAAAATATGTTTGAGTCAAAAGTAATTGTTGGATTTAATATATCAATATATTCATTTTGAATATATTTAGTTGGTTTAAAACATTCATCTACACGTAATCTACTTTTTTTTCCTTTTTCGTCAATATTTTCATAAACATTGGTTGGGCAAAATGCTTTATCTTTTGGTCCTGTTACTAATTGAAGTGTTATTGGATGAATAATAAATTTATTTGGTTCACTGCATGGACCAACACATTGTCTATTATTTTTACTTATTGGATATTTTATATCTTCCATATATTATAAATAACATAAAATAAAATTACTTAGATTTATTTTATATGAACTAATATTATAAATGGATATTTTACCAGAGCTTACTTTATTTATAGAAGAAAATATTTATAAAAATACAATAGATAAATATTTTAGAAATTTAAATATTGAAGATAAAAATATCTTAAAAAAATACTATAAAAAACTACTTATTGTAATATATTATGCGTTTTTTAATATCAATACCAATCTAGAAATATTCAAACAAAAATTATTGCAAAATAATTATGCAGATGCTACTGCTATTATGTACTTATTATTACCATATATAAATCACGAAGATGATACTAATACTATAATAAGTTTCAATGATTTTGTAAAAAGAAAAAAATATGATATAAATATTAAAACTGAATCTCCAAAATATTCTTTTACAAATTTTCAATATAATAGGTGTAATAGAAGTTCTATAACTGAAATTAATTTTAATGAAGATTTTTTAAAAAATAATTTATTATTTATTGTTGATACTATCAAAAAGAGCTCTAATAAGTTATATATTAATTGGTTTGATATTATCCCATATAGTATAAAAAAATATAAAGAAAGTAAATTATATCAAAATACTATTGCATTATATTATTCTAATAATTTACGTCATTATAATTTTCTTAATCCCGATTTTAAAATAGATAATAATCTTATTACTAATTTACAAGTATTAGGTATCAATGATATATATGAAACAATAACTAATGAATTTTATTATTCAGTAAAAAATATTAAATGGTTAATCTATGATGTAATAATAAAAAATCGCCCTGTCCCATTGATAGTTGCTCTAGATGAAATATTTAGACACAATATTATAATAGATACTGATCTTACAGTAGATAGACTTAATAAACAAATTAATGTTTTTAAAGGAAAATGGGAAGAATTATTGAATGCTTCTAAAACAAAAAGTGATTTTAATAATGGTCTTGTAATTATTTCTTTTCGTGATGTCATTAAAATAGTAAAAGCAATAGCAATATTTTTTAATAATTATTACAAAGATATCGAAAAATTAATAGAGAGAAAAAAATATATTCCTTTAAATTTTAGTGATTCACTTGGAACTGACGATGACATAATTTATGATAATACATTAGATGATAATGAAGAAGAAGGATTAAGTAAAGTTAATTTTTCAAAAATTTATAAAACAATTTCTAAAGTAGATATTCAAGATATATATACTTTTATACAGGATTCACTTGAATTATTTAAATTAACTTGGTATTCTAAAATAATCTTAAAAGAATCAGAAGATGGTATAATTTCTGAAAATGAATTTTCTAAAAAAATGCCATATGTTACTGGTCAAAAAATAACACTAAAAAATATTTATAATTTTGCTAAATCCTTCTGTCATATAAATTATAATGGCGTATTTACTCCGTTACCTAAATTTTGGCAATCTCTTACTAATACTCAACGAACTATCATAGAAGATCGTCTATATGATAAAAGTTTAGATGTTATGTCTTGGTTTAATATATCGCGAAATTTAAATAATTTATTTAGTAATCAACCACGAATGCATATAGTTGATATGCGTCAATATCATATTGATATAAATAATCATATACGGGCTAATTTAATAGACTATGTTTTTGAATCTTTAATTTATCGCGGTGTATTATCTAAATTAGTTCCATCATTAGAATTAACTGATACTTGCGTAATACCATTAGATCAACGTAATAAATTAGTTCCACCTAAACTTAAAGAAACTGTGTTTAAGCGTGATGATAGCAATGATATTTATACTGATTCATATTATTATCTAACTTCTTGCAAATATAAAAATATAAAAGATATGGTTTTACTAAATGATAATAAAGAAATAGATAAACAAATAGATAAAGAAATAGATAAAAACAAATTAGTCCATTATTTTGATTATAATAGTTCAAGTTATGGTCGTGGTTGGTATATTACAGGTTATACTATATATTGGATTCCACAAATTGATTTCTTCAATAAGTTTATAAATAATCGTATTATATATGCGACTGGGGCCACAGGTGTTGGTAAATCTACATTGATACCCAAATTATTTTTGTATGCAGGTAAAGCTATATTGTATAATTCACAAAATCGTGTTGCTTGTTCTCAACCAAGAAAAACACCAACAGAAAAAAACGCATTTGTAGTTTCAAGTACACTTGGTGTTAAATTAGATAAGGAAAAGAATAGAAATTATTATGTTCAATTTAAACATAAAGATGATTCACATATTAAAAATATAAATGGATTAAGTTTAAAATTTATTACTGATGGTACACTCAAATTAGAAATTAAAAATCCTGTCTTAAAGAAAGAACCACACTTTGTAAATAATTTATATGATATTATCATAGTCGATGAAGCACATGAACATAATGACAATATGGACACTATATTAACTTTAATGAAATATTGCGCACTTTATAATAATACAATAAAATTAGTAATAGTAAGTGCCACGATGGATGATGATGAACCTATATATAGACGATTTTATCGTGATGTTAATGATAATAAAATGTATCCTTTAAATTATGGTTTATTAGAAAATCAATTAGATCGTATTAACGTAGATCGTCGTCTACATATTGGTACAGGAACACGATTTAAAATTATAGAAAAATACATAGATTCAATTAAACCGGAATTACAAAAATCATATAAATTGGCAATTGATATTATAAATAAATCGACAGATGGATTTATTTTAATTTTTCAACCAACACAAAAATGTATCGAAGAAACCATATATGAACTTAATAAACCTGGTGTATTACCAGATAATGTAATTGCCATTCCATATTATAGTAAACTAACACGTACAAATCGCGAATTTATTGAAAATATTGATAATAATTTAGAATTTTTAAATATCAAAAAAGAAGATGACTTCAATTCTACAAATAGAACAAGAAGTGACACCATTGGACCATATAATAGATGTATTATTGTTGCCACTAATATTGCCGAAGCTTCTATTACTATTAATAGATTAAAATATGTTATTGATACTGGAACACAAGTCAATGTAACATATGATTTTTTACGACGAACCAACCAAGTAGATGTAAAAGGAATTATATCAGATTCTTCAAGATTGCAAAGAAAGGGTCGTGTTGGAAGAACTTCTTCTGGTGAAGTATTTTATCTATATGAAAAAAATAAAACGGAAAATATTAAAAACGTATATGGTATATGTGCTAAAGATATTGGATTAGAAATTTTTAGATTTTTATATGAGAATTCGGACGAACAAATATTATTATCTAGTAAAAATGATCCAAATAATCCAAAAATAAAACTAGAATATGATACTTTAGTAAATATATATGGTATATTTCATAATAATTTTAAAACTTATTTTAATATTGATGAATATTTTAGTTATTTTGGTAATACTAGTCATTATGATTATGAAAATTATGAAAATGATAGTTATTATCATGAGAAAGGTTATTCATTATATAATCTTAATGACTATTCAGGGAAGTTTTATGTAATACATCCAGAAGAAATATATTTGAAACGTAATATATTAGGGGAAATCATATCTACCTGTTCTAAATATATTAAATTAGATTATTCTAAAAAAATTATTAGTGAATCACAAAAATTAGTTAGTATGTGGGATACGTTAGTAAATACATACTTTCTTACTCAAGAAGATTCTCGTATTGTTAAATCTAATATTGGAGGCAAATTCCAGAAATTACAAGAAATATTTTCTTTTGATGATACAGATATGTTTAAAGTATTTATGTATTCATTTGTCTTTGGTATAGAAGAAGAATTTATTAGAATCTATAGCATATTAGAAAGTATGGGTTCTTTTACTGACGAATTATTGAAAACTTATATGATGGGAGGAAAAAAATTTCGAGCTATTGGTGAAGCAATAAAAATAGTAGGTTCTAATTGCCGTGGTGACTTTGAAGCATTATTAACACTGTTAGATTTATTCCATAATGGGCTTAATACATTAGGAGTTATTTATGATAAAGATTTAGATTTTACATCTGAAATACACAAAACAACAATTAGTAAATTTTTATTTTCACTTGATACTTATAAAAGATTCGCAACAAGTTTTTCAATGGGTTTATCTGATAGAGATTATAATTATTTATCACGTGATGACTATTTAAAAATTCGTAAATCAGGTAAAATATATGAATATATACAGGCATCTTTTGATACCAATCGTAGTAAAATTATTAAATTATGCAATAGTTTGCAATTAAATTATCAAACAATGAAAAAATATTTTGGTATATATTCTAATTTGAAAAATAAACTATATCTCTATAGAAATAAATATCTTGACGATAATATTAAACTTTCGGAATATAATTTATTAGATGAATTAAAAGAAATATTAACAAAAACTATTATTAATCAGCCACGAGATAATTATGAAAAATTATTGTTATCTTTTATAATGGCTAAATCATACAACATTGTATCTAGAATAACAGGCACTAATAAATATGTATTTATGTATGATCCCGACTCTGCAAATATATATACACTAAAAACTATTTCTAAAATACAAGAAGATACTTTTGTAAATCCTATGTATTTGACCAAATATCTATATTATGTTAATTTAAATTTAGAATTTGGTACACTATCTTTAGTAAATTACATACATCCATTATTATTTGAAAATCTCTATAAAATTTATAATTTACACACTCTTGGAAAAAAAATTATGACTCTAACTAATTCAACTATTACAATTGCATCTTCTGATAAATATAAAAAACAATTATTAGAATTAGATACTGATTTAGAACTTAATACACGTGTTCTTAAAACAGAAACTAGTACAATTGCCCGTGCAGAATTATTTAATAAAAAAATTCGTGAACTAATGATCTAAAAAAATTGATAAAAATATATAATATATATTAATTATTAAATATAAAAAATGCTGTCTCCAATTATAAAATGTTTAAAAAAAGATATCCCTGCCGATTATTGGCAAAATCCATTATTCTATACAGAAGAACCAACTTATTTTGATAAATCTAATAATTCTCTTATTAATAAAATTTATCAAGATGATATTCTAAATACTGCTAATTGTTTTTTCGTATTATATCGTCATAAATTATTAGTTATTACTTGTTTTCACGCAACTAAAGATTGTTATGATTATAAACTCTATCTCGACAGTGAAATTATTGATTTGGTAAAATATCACGATGTTCCCGAATATGATATTAGTATTCTTACTACAAATATTGAATTAAATATCGAAGAAATAAAAAAAGCATTTTATATAATTGATATGGATACTGAATTAAATTTTAACATACCTGAAATTAATACAGAAGTAGATATTATAAGTAACAAAGTTATTAAATCAAAAGTTGTTAATATTACAGAGGGTAATATCGGTAATGAATATTTTAGCCACATTTTACAAATTGAATTAAAAAAGCCACAATTAAAAAAATTGCAAGGATTGAGTGGTTCGGCTTGTTATGCTAAAGATAAATTTATTGGCGTTATATTTTCAAATAATACTAATATTAATTTGATACCAGCTATCTATATTGAATTAGCATTCAAAATAAGATCTTATAAAACTATTATAATAGAAGGTAGAACAGTAAATATTTATGATGATGAATTAAATAAAAATAATTATTCAATTAAATTAGAAAAAAATATTACTATAAATTATAAAAATAAACTGACAGATAAAGATTTTAGTTTTAAGAAAGATATGTTAATTACTAATATTGACCATCAAGAATTAGACCAACATGGTACGCTATATTGTGATATTATTAATTATCAAGTTAGTCCTAAAACATATATCAATATCAAAAATTTATCTAGTGTCGAAGTTACTGGATACAAATCTATTAAAGGCGATTATAAACAATTTACTACTCAATTAGAACCTCAAACTATGATTGATAATTTAGTATTTTCGAGTAGTAATAATGTTATTACTTATAAAGATTATGTCTTTATGGAACTAAATCTAGAAATTATTAAACAGCATATTACAAACAAAAAAATAATTAATCTATTAAAAAATCCATATGGATGTAATAAACAGATAGTCTATTTAAAAAAAAATAAATTTGATAAAATAAAATTTTTACAAAAATTAATTAATAAGAAGTTTGATAATTTAATTGATTTTAATTCTAAGTTTTTTGATATTATTTCTCAAATTAGTATTTAATTTTTATTAAAATTAATTTTATTTATCTAATTATTCTATATATAAATGAATATCAATAATATTTCGCCCGAATTATGGGGGCCTTCTGGTTGGAAGTTTCTACATTATGTGACATTCACTTACCCTAACATTCCTACTCCAGAAGAAAAAATAATTTATAAAAACTTTTTTGATTTCGCAGGAAAAGTTCTTCCATGTATGAGATGTAGGGGGAATTATGTAAATCATCAAAAGAAATATCCTTTAGATGACTCCGCACTAGAATCCAAAATTAATTTAGTAAATTGGCTAATTAATATTCACAATGAAGTCAATATTATGAACAATAAACGAGTGTATACATTTGATGATGTTATAGAAGAGTATTTTATCAAAGCTAATAAAAATGAAGATACTGGTAGTAATATCTATAATAAGACTATATTATATTTCCTTTTAATAATTGTCATACTAGTTATTATTTGGTTATCTATAAAAACTTATAGAAATAAATAATAGCAACAATATAAAGTTATGTATGTTACAAAATACTTATATGTAATTTATATGTAATTTATATATAAAATTAATAATTTTAAAAATTTCTTGGGGGGAAATAAATTTTGCACACACAACGGATACCATTGTGTGTGCAAACCAGTTCTTTATCTGGGAAATTTTAGAAACAGTAAATTTTAATAATAATCATTTTTTTAGGTTATATAACTTTTGAGTAAAGGAAAAAAATAAAAATATATAAAAAATGGATTTTTTTGGGAAAAACTGAGATTTACACCTTTGCACATTTAAAACGCCGATAAGTCTGTTGTAAAGATATTAAATAATAAATTTTCAAAATAAATATATGTGATTATAATAAATGAATAATTTGTTAAACTATAATTTGATAGGCATTGGCGAATTTTCACATGGTATATCAGAAAGTTGGGAATTTAGATTTAATTTATTAAAATATGCTATGAAAAACAGCAATAAAAATATAATTATTTTTAATGAAATGTCAGTTTGGCAGGCAGAAAATATTATGAATAATACTATTTGGTCTATTAAGGATAAAAAATTCGTAAAATATGAAGGAATTAAATTAGAAGAACCAATACAAAATAATAATTATGTTGGCGGTAAATTATGGCAATATATTAGTCATGCTATGGATTCAAATATCTTCTTAAAAATAATAAAATATATTAGAAAACATAAAGATAGAATTAAAATTATTGGTATTGATAATGATACAATAGATAGAGACTATGAAATGTATAAGATTATTATGAAAAATTATAAACTATCAAATATTAATTTTTTATGGGCGTCAAATCATCATATTGCAGATTTACCATTAAGTGATGATAATTTATTATGCATTAAAAATAAAAATCACAAATGGTTTGTAGGTCATTATCTTAAGAAAAAATTAAAAGATAATTATTGTATCGTGTTATCACAAGCATATGAAGGAACTAATAGATTTAATGGTTATTGTATGGGAAATAATTGTGAAAAAAGAACATTTCAATTAAAGTATTTTTATAAAAAATTTAAATATGATAAAAACAAGAAGTATGTTAATATACATAAAAAATATCAATTGTTAACAGATTATACTGAACCACTAATATCATTTTCAAATAGTTATTATAAAGGAAATAAATATGGCGTTCAAGACTATATGAATACCAATACATTTAATTATATATTATTTTGGAATGGAGTTGATGAATTAAATTAAAAAACCTTATAATTGAAAGGAAAACATAAAAAAATATAAATAATTTATATATTTAAAAGTCGGCGTTTTAAATGTGCAAAGGTGTAAAAACTTCAACAAAACTTCAACAGACTTCAACAAAACTTCAACAGACTTCAACAAAACTTCAACGGACTTCAACAAAACTTCAACAGACTTCAACAAAACTTCAACGAACTCAAATAATAAAATATTTAAGAATTAAAATATTGTCATAGATATATGTATATTTGTAATTACTGCAATTATGAATCGAGCGATAAATCGGGATTATCTCATCATTATAAAACAAAAAACATATATATAATAAAGAACTATATGATAAAAAAATAAAAGAGGAAAATGAAAAAACAATAATTGAAAATCAAACAAAGGAAATTGCGGATTTGAAACAAAAAATAATTGAAGTAGAAAAAGAAAAAGATAAAACAATTACTAAATTAGAAGCAGAAGCAAAAATTTACAAAGAACTATCTGAAAAAGGAAAAATACAAATAATGGAATTATCATAAATAACAATTTAAATTATGTAAATAAGCACTTTAAAGACGCGCCGTTGTTAAAGAAAATAACAGATTATAAATTAAATGGTATAGATATGAATGATGATACAAAAATAGATAAACTGATAGATGATATAGTTTATTTTTATAATAATAATTCTCTACATAAAATGATAGGTGACCATATAATTAAACTTTATAAAAAAGAAGACTTAAAAGACCAATCTTTTCATACAACAGATGTATCGCGTAGAAAATATGTAGTAAAACTGGATGACGAATTTAAATATCTATATAGTGAAACAGACGAAATAGATGATTATGAATTTGATAATGACAACAAAAATAAATCTAAATGGATAAATGATAATAATGGAATAAAATTAGGTTATTTATTATTCGATCCAATTACAAAAAAAGTAATAAAAATATTAAAAACAAAATTTAAGCAATATAATGATGAATTAAAAAAGAATACACAAAAACGTCCAACAAATGACGAAATAAAAAGATTTGAAATATTAACAGACATATCAAGAGAAATAGATAATGATAAACTAAAGAAAAGCATAAATAATTATATAGCACCTCATTTTGTTTTGGATAAGAAGTAAATTAAATTAATTTATTCAATACACTAGTTATTTCATTGCTTAATAATTCAAACTGTTTACTATCAACATTGTCATTAAGCCAATCATTAATATCTAGATTAATAGTATTCAATAGAGCATCGCGAATTTCTATTATTTTATAGCTATAGTTTCTTATAATATTTTTATATGATAAATTTTGTTTTTTGATAAGATTAATAATATATTTTATTAGCTTCTTTCGCGGTATATCCTGATAAGTGATTCGCATATCAGTATAAAATATGGACCAAAGTGCACAGAATCCACCGGGGTCGCCAATTTTCTTTTTTTTCTTTTCAACTACATCCATCATTTGTAAGCTAATTTTTGGTAAAAAATCTTTTGGTGGAATATAACTTTTTATTTCATAAATTTCTTTAAATTTCTTTTCTAAAATTTTATCTAATAAATCACTATTATAATTAAATCCATAAGGAGACCCACTTCCATATGGTTCAAAACGTTCAACTTCTCTCAATACTTTATCTAATATAATATAATTCGCATGTGATCCTTGATTTAGTTCTATACCTAGAGGCATTATAATAAATCGTTTATCTGTATTTACTAAACATTTTTCTATAAGTCTATCCATATTTTCAACAAAGTGAATTTTATTATTTGCCCATATAATTTCAAAATTTAAAAATTCACAATTATTACCCATAGCGATACCCATACTTTTATAAGTAGAACAAAGATTATTATTATTATGAAAATTAGCTGGAATAGTTGCGCAAGTATTCCGATGTTTTTTTAATAAATAAATTAATCCTATTATTACATCTAATGTAGAACCTGTAAAAGTACAATATTGTAAGTTTGTCATATTATCATCGATTTTGATACACATTTTACCTCTTTTAATTGGAAAACTTTTAGTAATACAGCTAATTCCATCTTTCATTTCTATTATATCTAATAATTTTTTTCTTATTATGTCTCGACAATTGTCTTTTTTATTTTTTTTATTATTTATTTTAATATCTACTTTTTTTAGTTCTTTAATTTGTTCATTAGATAATTCCAAATCTGTTTTACAAATATTTTCCCATTCATTATCCCATATATTTTCTTTTTTAATTTCTAAATTATATAAATAGGATTCAACTACTATGTTTATAAATTTATCTAATTTTTCTTTTTTTATATAATCAATAGGTCTTTTATCTTTATTATTTTTAATAAATATATCTAATTTTTTTTTTCGTAATATACTGTCATAATTTTCCCATATTTCATAATAACATAGTAAGTGTAAACATGAATTATATTCATTATCTTGTATATTTAAGTTAGAATGTTCTACTAAATAATCTATTATATCTTTCTTCATATTAGATGAATTTTTAAATAACATATGTAATGGTAATTTACCCTCAAGATTCCATAAGTTTACATTAATTTTGTAATTATTTGATATTAGCATATTGAATATTTCTAGATTATTTTCTAATATAACATAATGTAGAGCAGTATTACCATAAATATCTTGGTGATTAATATCTATATTATATTCCAAACATATTTTTACTAATTCACGAGAACTTAGATTAATAGCATAATGTAATATATTATATTCATGTTCATAATCATGACTATTAATATCGGCTCCATTTTTAAGTAATAATTTTACTATTTTAATTTCTTGTAGATTAACGGCAAAATGAAGAGGTGTTTCTCCACTATTCGTTTTTGAATTTATAATTATTGGTATTTGTGAATATTTTAATATTAAATTTACTATATCGCAATTCCGTGAATATATTGCCATATGAAGGGCATTAAATCCATTTTTATCAGATATCATAATATTTGACCCATATTTTAATAATTCATCAATAAAATAAATATTTTTATTTTTAATAGCATAATGTAATGCAATATTATTAAATTGATCTTTAATATCACATATAGATATTCCAATAATATTTTTATTATATTTTAGCAATAAATCAAATAGTTTTTTATAATTATATTTAATAGGAACATTTAAAATACTTCTATTTTCATTATCTAAAATATCTATTTTAATATTTTCAATTTGAAATAATTTTTCTAAAATTTTATAATTATTTGCTATTACTAAATAATTAATTAGATAAATATTATTATCATCTTTTGAATTTAAGTCTATATCGTCAATAGTAAGTTTATTATCTAAAATATAATCAATGGCAGTTTCAAATTTATCATAATTATCATTTTTTAAAAAATCAAAAAGTTTATATATATCAAAGTCCATTTTATAATATTACTCAATATTATAAAATATAAAATATAAAATTAAAATTTATTATTATTAATAATAAAATCAAGTATAAACATATAAATTATATTAATTACTTTTTTTTTGGCTATATGATATGGTCTTATTAAATTAATACTATCGTTATAATTAAAAAATTGAATATCGCCAATTTCTCTAATTTGATGTTGATTATCATCATTAATTTCTATTTTTCGGTTGCTATTATTAATGGCTAAATAATAAACATGCCGGTATTTTACTCCATTTGTACCAATAAAATCTTCTATAATAGGTGTTATATTTTCAAAAACAGTATAATCTTCTTCTTTGAAATCAGTTTCTTCTTGAAATTCTCTTTTGGCACATATTAAACTACTTTCTTGTTTATTGCGACGACCCTTTGGAAATCCCCATTCTGCTTGATTCCATAGTGGAACTACATTATTTATATAAAAACTTAAATTTAATTCATCTTGTTCATTTTTAATAATTTCAAATTTTTCCTTTGCTTTTTCATATTCATGTTTCATATTTGAAAAATTATGCTTTCCCCAAAAATCAAACCATAGTTTATCAAAATCATAAAGAGAAATATTTCTAATTTCATGAGGTGTCATTTGTTGAAATAAATAAACAATTCCATCAATATTATCAATTTTGTATCTACCTCGAATAAATTCAATATATCCTAATGTATGTTTTCTTTGTATCATTAGAAATTTAATAGAATCTGAATATTTTGAGAATTTTTCAATTTCAAAAAAAGAATTTATTCGTATTCCATAATTATTTAATTCAAATTTTTCACGTGTACTAATATATTCAACTAAATTTTGTTTATAATTATAAATTTCATTATTAAAATCAATTAATATAATTCCATAACTTGTAACTGGATCACGACATTCTCTAAATTCGTGATTATTTTTACCACAATTATTACAAAATAAATTTTTTTTTGTTTGCATTTAATAATAATTAATTTTAATTTTTTAAGCAATATAAAAAAATCAAAATTCATTAACTAGTTCATCTTCATTTTTTATTTTTATCTTCATTTTTTATCTTCATCATCATCTTCATCATCATCTTCATCATCATCTTCTGATTTTTTAGCATCTTCTTTTGTGTTATCTAATAATTCTTCTCCTTCATATTGAATATAATCATCATAATTCACTAAAGCATCAATACCAAATTCTTTTTCGTAACTTTCCTTTACTTCATCATCTGTTGCAATATCTTCTATAATACCCATTGCCATAATCATAGTATCTTGATCATTAAATTGGCGTGATTCAATGGTAACTTTCACATAATTACTCAAAGATACAGTAATAGATTTTCCATCTTTTTTTGCCATTAAATTTCCAGTTGTAGTGTCTATAAAGAATACATTTTTATTAATTCTATCTTTTGTAGTAACAAGAACATTTACTGGTCCATTATTCAATCGCATAATTAATCTATTTGCTCGATCAATTTTACAAATAATTTGTTGTTTCAATAGTGGAAAACATAATTTACATGTAAAAGTGACTGTAAATCTTGCGGCTGATTTTGGATTTTCAGCGATAATGTATCCATCACTATATTTTGTAATTTCATAAATTTTAGCAATAAAACCATAATCTTTGAAGCATTTTCCTTCAAGTCTTTTAATAAGATTATTCTTTAAATTTTTATAAATATTATTATTCATTTGAGCTGCATCGAGAGACACATTAGTTGTCAACTCTGTAGTAATATATGGACTATAATTATTAGAAATCATTATAAATATATTATATATTATTAATCAATATATAAATCAATTTTTATATTATTTAATTTCAAATATCCAATTATCTTTAGATTTTTCAAATTTTTCTTTTTCTAATATTTTATAATAATCTTTTAGTTTTTCATTATCTTTAATAGTTATAGTATATCCTTGAGTTTTGTTATTTTCTGTAATATTATATTCTAGCTTAAATTTTATTTGTTTTTTTAATTTTTCAATTATATATTCTTTACGATCTTCTAAATTATAGGGGAATGGGTATTCTGGATGATCGGCTGGCACAATTAAATAAGTAATTTTATTTTTTCCTTTTGCATATTTTTCTAATTCTGCTAATTTATCGCGAATAGCGTAACACATATTTGTTCTAGTTCGCAAATTAGCAGTATCTAAACCAAGTTCATCTGCTAATTTTATTAAGAAAGTTCGTTCTCTAGATGTACATACTCCACCCAAAAAGCTAAATACACCTGTTGCACGTTTCTTATCTAATATTTTAGGACGTTTTTCACGAATTTTAAATAAATCATTGAGTTCTTCTAGCTTTTTAGATTTTCTTCTAGATATTTCTTTATCAATTATACCAACATATTTAAATTCATCGCGTCCTTCATAATATTCCATTACACTATCAAAATCATAATAAGAATCATGTTCACCCATAACATCATCAGTTACTCTATCATCTTCAAATTTAGTTTTTCGTAATTTTTCACGTATTGCTTTATATTTATTGCTATTTTTTAAATAATTATATAAACTTAGCTTTTGTATATTAGGAATTTCAAAATTTGTTCTATAACTCATGGAGACATTTTCATTTTGACTAAATGGTTGAAATATATAATATTTATTAATATAGATTAAGTAACCTGTTCGATTATATTTATCTATAATAGTATCTTTAAAATTATTAAAATCATTTTCTGTTATAGGAATTAATTCATCAAGAGCTTTAAAAACAAAAAATTCATCAAATAAATCAATTTTATCTTTATTATATGATTTTTTTACATAACTAATAATTTCATCAAGTGTATATTCATATTTACGTATATATAGTTCTTTTATTTTATTTTTAGCAAAGTCAATTTCACCACGAGCAAGTGTATTAGTAAATGTAGAATAGTCTAATCCATCTTTGGTAATTTTTTTATACATTTTACGTTTTGGATCATAATATTCTGCATTTAGTTTTAAGTCATCGCACATATAAGTACACTTATCATAATCACATATAGATGGACATGGTTCTTTACCTTCTTTACCACAATCGGCAAATTCTACAGCTTCTTCTTCAAACATATTACCATGCTCATTAAGTGGACAATCAATTGCTACTTCTTTCATTACTCTTTCAAGTTTTTTAATCAATAAATATTTTTTCTCTGACTTTTGATAGAGTTCCTCTTCTGTTGATAATTTATCATCAAGACTTACAACATATTTATATACATTAACAAATGGAAATTTATTTTCCTCGCTCATTATCTTATAATGTGAGCACCATCTGATTCCTCTTCCCACTACTTGATCAACGCGGCCTAAATTAAAATGAACATCTAATATATGTACTTCTCCGACATTCTTAAGAGAAAGTCCTTCATTCATAACTTTTGATCCAAGTACGATTTTAATATTTCTACCATTTTTATTATCCACATGATTAAAGAATCTCGTCAATACATCAAACTGTTCTTCAGCAACTATTTCTTCAGTTTCATCTGATTTACCAGTAACACGAACAAAAGTAGCTGGTCTAAATTCATGTTTAGGTATTTTATTAATAGAATATTTTTTGGGATTATAAATATCGTAATCTGTTGAACTACTAGATTTATCTTCTGATTTAGATTTCTTGCTAGATTTTACAAAAATATTACTTCTTTCTTCTCCTTTTTTTAATTCTGCTTCTTCTTCTGATTCTTCATCATCTGTATCACTTTCTTCTTGATATTTATTTTCTTCTTCATCATTAGCACCACCATACATATTTAAATCATGTAGATTGAGAGAATCATCAAATTTCATATTATCATGCTCTTCATAAGTTTTCCCACAAAAATAACATACAGTATCATTTTGAATTCTATATGCATTATAATCCGGATTAAATTCCAAATAACCATTTTGCAATAATATTTCTTGAAAAATATCGATACCAACTTTTACTAAGTTAGAATAAACAAAAGCGGATTTTGGTCCTTTTTTCCCCCAATATAATCTACTAATTTTTTTGAAACATTTATAAAATTTAGCAGAAAAGTTTTTTAGATATTTTTTATTAAAAATTTTACCTGTTATTTTTTTTCCATCTTGTGATAAATATAATAAATCAGCATCTGGTACATTATCAAGAATATCATTTGCTATTTTTTTATTGAGAGAATCATAATGACTTCTAATTTGATTTTTTAAAATACTAATTCCTTCAAGACCGTAATACCCTGTAATATTTTTTTTATTAGATGTCAATCCAGGAAAAGCAAAATTAGCAACTGCTTCTGATCTTCTATCAAGTGAATCAGCAGTTTCAGCTACAGCTGTTTCGTATATTTTCTTTTGAAATTCTATCATTTTACATCTTATGACTTTTGTAAATAACAATCCATTAGGTACTTCACCTTTATCTACTCTTTTAGCAAACGTTAATGGATCGGCACCTCGTACATGAGAAATATATCCACGAGCCATATTTCTAAAATATTCTAAACCACCTTCTTTAATTTCTAATTCATAATTTCTTTCAGGATTATTAAATATTTTATCTCGTTCTATTTGTGAATTTTGTGGTCTAATAAAATTTAATAGTTCTACTATATCAGATGCCATATTTTTCATAGGTGTCGCAGTTAGTAATACTACTTTTAAATTAGTTGAATTGGCAATAATTTTTTTCAATGCTTCTCCTAAGTTATTATTTGTTAAGTTATGGGCTTCATCTACTAATAATAAAGAATTATTTAGATTATGAATTCTTTCATCTGCTAAATCTCTTTCAAATTCTCCTTCTTCTGTTTTTCTGTAAGTTACTTTAACTTTTTCATCTTTGGTAACTTTTTTATCTATAATTTTTTCACCTAATACGCGTTTATAAAAACTACGATAACTCATGATTCTATAATATTGTAGTGCTTGCGTAATAGCCAATTTTTGTTGTCTATTTTTTTCATATTCATTAATAATTACTGTTTTATCTTGAAATTTAAGATATGTTTCTCCTGTACATTTGGTAAGATGCTCCTTCCAATTTTCTTTTAATATAGAACCTGGAACAAGTATATAAATTTTAGTATTATACTTTTGAACTTGTGTTTTAAATTTTTCAGCAATTGCTATACCAGAACATGTTTTTCCTGAGCCAACATTATGGAAAAGCAAAATTCCTTTGTAAGGAGTATCTGGATTAATAAAATTGCTTAACATTACTTGATGTTCAAATAATCCAGATGGTCTATCACAAGTATTATCACGTAATTCTTTAATATCAGCATAATTTTCTAAACTTGGTCGCTCTTTCATTTTATGAAAAAAAAATTCTCTCTTTTTGTAAAGTTTATATTGAATATTTTTATCGGATGCTTCTGGATAGTTATATTCTGTTTTCATTAATTTAATTTCATCATCATTATTATCTATTGGTTTATCTTTTATTTCGTCGGAACTATCTGACATTTATAATATAATTATATAAATAAATTTTTCTAAAGTTTTAATTAAGGAAATTTATAAAAAAACTCTTCTGATAATTTATTATATAGAAATTATTATATAAATATGAGCAAAATTTATTCTTATGATGATATGGAAAAATTATCCCAAAAAATAAAAAAAATAAAAAAAAAAAAAATATTAGAAAAAATAAAAGATATTATTATAGATAATAATCCAAATATTAATATTACAGAAAATTCATATGGGATATATTTATGTTTTAACGAATTAACTAATGACACTTTTATAAAGTTAGATAAATATATTAAAAAATATTTGTCTGAAGAAAATGTTACAAAAACAATATCTGAAAATAATAATATTATAAATTCAATAAATAACAATTATTCAAAAAATGACTATTTTTTTGAGGATAACTCGAGATTAAAATTTTCAAACAAAGAAAAAAACTTATTAAAAAAAAGATTATATGATAAAGCACTACAGGATAACAGTGAATTGAATAATTGCGATAATTACCCAGATAGTCCAGATAGTAGTCAAATATTTCTTAAACAAAAAAAAGTTGATAAAAAATAATTTAAATAATTTAATATATTAATATTTAAATGAATAACCATAAATTTAAAAGTTCAATCAAGAATCCTCTACTAAAACAAATTGGTAGTAAATCAAATGTTTATCGCAATGATAAAGATACTGTAAAAATAAATTTAGAATATCTTTTAGATTTTTTAAAAATTAACATCAAGACTCCTGTTATTAATTCACCAAAAATAAATACTAACGATGAAATTCATGATCCAGAATTAGGAGAATTTGTTAATTTGCAAGTTTCTTCTATAAATAGCAATTTAGATGAAATTATTGATGGCATTGAATTTAAACGATATGGTGTTATAAAATCAGTAATTGGTAAATTAAATTTTTATAAAAATTTATCTTTTTTGAGTTCTCTTGCAACTTGCATCAATGATAAATTTGTTAGCCTAGACAGTGATACACAAATTAATTATTTAAAATCACTTAAATTATATATTTATCAGACTTTTACAAAAGAATTTTATAATTTCAATAATTATAAATTATTAGAAAAATCTTTTGGATTTAATAAGCTTACTATTAGTAAGAACTTATATAATTATGATTTAACACAAAATGAAATATTGGCTATATCTGATATGTTTCATATTAATATATTTATAATTGATATTGCAAAAGATAAATTATTTTTTACTGGATTAAATTTTGTTCCTTTTAAAAAAAATATATTTCTCTTAAAGAAAGAAGATGATTTTTATGAACCATTGAATTACAACAATAATTTTTACATGAATCACACTGAAGATTTTATAAATTATTTAATAGAAAATAATAATAGAGTAGATCTAATTTTTAAATTAACTAAAGATAGTACATTTGAAATTTATAATGAACCTTTTGAAAAATATATAAATTTTTATAATAAAGATGTAAAACTAGATATTAAAAATAAAATTCTTGAACGAAAGATTTATAATATAAACAAAACAAAAGAACTATCTGATAATATTATTACAAATAATAGCGACAATAGTGACAATAGTGACAATAGTGAAACAGAAATTAATAATGACTATACTGAAAATAAAAATATAGTTGGATTTAATGAAATTACTGAAATTAAAAGTTTAAGTGACTTATCCAATGATGATTCATATTATTCAAGTGATGAAGAAATAGAAAAAAAATATACTAAATCAGAATTAATAAAATTAAAACTTCAAGAATTGGTACTTATTGCAAAAAGTCTTCATATCTCTGCTGATTATGTTGAATCTGATAAAAAAAAGAAAAAAACAAAAAATATGTTAATTGAAGAAATAATAAAAAATTAATATCTTGTTTATTTTATATGAAGCCAAATTATTCTATTACTATAAATGATCTCAAGTATAAAAAAATGAAGAATCTTGATATTTCTAAAATAAGTACTTTTGATAAAACAAATAAAGAAGAATATTCTAAAGAATTAGAAAATTTATTAAATCAAAATTTAGATACTATGGAATATCGACTACATGAATGTTTTATAAAAAATAATGGAAAAATATTAGATTTAAAACATCTGGAATTAAAAGAATTTCCTAAATTACCACAAGAATTATTTAATACTCTTGAAGAACTATACATATCAAATAATAATTTATTAGAACTTCCAGATTTAGATAAATTTATAAAATTAATTATATTAGATGTATCTGTTAATAATTTAAAAAAACTAAATAAATTACCCAAAAATTTGATAGAATTTTGTTGTTTTGAAAATGAATTAACAGATATAACTTCTGTATATAATTGCAAATTACTAAAAATATTATATATAAATAAAAATAATATTATTGATTTACGTTTTTTAGAAGGACATCCAAATCTAGAAATATTGTTTGCAAATTATAACAAAATAGAAGAAATACCTAAAAATTTACCCAAAATTCGAAAAATCCAAATTACTAATAATAAACTAAATAAAATTTATTCTTATTTTAATTTAATATATTTGGATTGCCGTAATAATAATATCATTCAACTAGAACACCAAGAGAATTTACGTGATTTAATTATTAGTCATAATAAGCAATTAAAAGAAATTCCAATCATGGATACTTTAAGATATTTAGAAATAGTATTTACTGGTATTGAAAAAATAAAATATATGAAAAAATTACAAGAATTAATTTGTATAAAAGATTCTATTAAATATATTTCTAGTAAATATAAAATAAATAAATCAGTAAATCATAATTCTAAATTTCTGAACTTGTTTTTTATTACAGATTAATTTTTATTAAATATATAAAGAATTATTATTATATTTTTTTATATAAAATGGAAAAACTTCCAACTAATATTGAAACAACTGAAATACCTAAAGATTTACCAAAGGGTTCTCTCATGATGAATACTAAAAGAGAATCTGGATTACCTGATATCATGAATTTAACGAAACAAATTATTGATTTTGTTGAATATGTCGAAAAACCCGAAGTAAAAGAAATGGCAAAAGAAAATACTATGATTTATAAGCAACATTTAGAAACTAAGTTTGAAGAATTTACTTTGGAATATTACTCTATCTATAGAATGCTTGTAGATGATGAGAAAAATCGTTCTCATAATGTTGAAAAACTCTTTAAAATGATTGACCGACTCCATAAAGTAGAATCTGGAAAATCTAATGTAGAAAGGGAATTTGTGAAAGTCCGTGAAGAACTAGCTGAAGAGTTTCTTTATCCACAATTTGGGGGTAAAGACAAATTTGAAAAAACTATGAACAAAAATTTAAAAAATAAAAAATAAAAATTTAATTATATTTATATAAAATAGCTATTAATAAAACTATTAATAACATCACTAAAGTTTTATCTGGTGTAAAATACATTTGTTCTGCTTCAGATGCAAACTCTTCTAATTTTTCTTTTTTATGGTGTTTTTTATGGTGTTTTTTATGATGATGCTTAGTTGCTATTTTGCTTGTTGCAATTGTTGGTACTCCTTTAATAGATATATTATCGAGTTTTGCATTTATTTCGGGTAATCCAATATAGTTTGAATTCAATAAATTAATTGACACCGGTGTTTGTCCGGTGATAGAATAGGTTTCTACTTTTGTTGGATCATTTTCGTACATCATTGTAATTTTAAAAAAAGTGTTGTCTGTTGCTGTTACATTTATAAAATTCGATTTACTTGAATAAGTGATTCCAGTAGTTGACATCGTTCCATTTACTTGTGGGACAAATGTTCTTTTATCACCAATATAAAACGCGACATTTCCTAACATATTTGATTTATTGATTTGATTTTTTTTGCTATCTTGAAATTGAATAGTATTACCCATTATATTATATTAAATATACAACATAATTTTTATAAATTAAAATATTTTTTTATATATTTTATAAATTAAAATATTTTTTTATATATTTTCTGTTAGATTCTAGACTGTTTTTATCTTTGGGCAAAAACGCTGAATTCCAAAATTTAGCAGCATTAATTTGTTTTTGACGATTCATTTGATAAGTATCACCATAGTAATTTTGTGCATCGATAAATCTAATAATTTCATTAATAGCTTTAAATTGTTCATTTTCGATTTTAATATTAAAAGCTAGTATATTCTTTAAAAATTCTTCATCCGGTTTCCAATCTGAAAAGATATCTACTATTTTAAGTTTTTGTTCTTTATGTATGGTTTTTAAACTATCCAGTAGTTTTTCACTAATAGTTTTAAATTCTTTATCTTTATCGTTATATTTAAAATCCATACATATAAAATATTTTTCAGAATTAGATGCTCGACTAGTTAATGGTTTAACTACTTCTACTTTGGTATAACAGGCTTTGAGAATTGCCAAAAATTTTATTGAAGTAATAGTAAAAGTTTCAAAAAACTTACATACAAAATGACCTCCTTTTTTTTGATTCATAATTGCTGCAACAATTTGACCAAAAATTAATCGAAATGCCTCTTGTTCTTGAATATTTTCATTCTTCCATTCAAATCCACCGTCTGCTGTAATAAAATCAGCTTTCTCTTTCATAGACCCGCCAAATAACACAATAGTTTTAGGATTTGTAATGTCGCCATTATCTTTTTCACGTGAACCACCTGCTACTTGTTTAGGATAAGTCTTATGTTGTATAAATCGTTGTGGTTTTTCTTTTTCGTAATATTTAACAAATTCTTTTTCTAATTCTGGTACATGAGTTCCTTCATCTTCTGGATGCAATGTTACGGCATAATAATTATCGTCTTTCCAGTATTTAGAAAATTTTTCTCTATAAAACATAGTAGCCTGAATAAAAGATCCAGGGCCTTCTGCTAGATGGGTACTTACAAAATTTTTATTGTCTAAGTTTATTAAATCGTACATCATAAGTATTTCCCATAATTTATAAAATCCACGTGATAAAATATCAGGAGTGTCTTTTTCTATTTTAAAATATACTTTAGAAACTTTTCCAATATCTTCTTCATAATTATCTATATATCTTTCAAATGGATTCATTACTTGGTATACTTTTTTCTTATTTTTAAATTCTTCTGTAATATGCATTTTATCTTTTGACTGATGTATAAAATGCTGAAATCCAAATTGAAATCTAGGATAATCTATGTTAGTAGAAAATTTTACATCATTTTTAAAATCAAAAATATTATTTTTGGAATCTATCAGATTATTAATAATTGGAATATAATCTGTATTTACTATTATTTTATCATCTATAGTACTATCAGTTTCATTACTGATTTCAATTTCCCTTTTTAGTTTACGACTTGATTTTTTAGGAGGCATTATTATATAATATACTAATATTATATATTCTATAAATATCAATTTTTATAAAATATCAAACCAAAATAATTGAATTTTAATCATTATAATTTAAGAATTATATTATATAATTATATATAAAAATGTCCTATATAATTGATTCACAGAAGAGTGATGTTAAAAAATTATATAATCAAGTAGATAAAAATAAAGAATTTGAATTTGCTATATTTAGCAATAATAATTTTAGTATATCATATCAAGAATATTTAACATGTTTAGAATTTATTTCTAAAAGGGCAAAATTTCAAAAACTTAAAGTAGAAACTATTAATACTCTTGATATTGCCTATTTAGATAGAGCAACTAGCACAAGTTATAGAATTACTCTTACTGGTATAGATATTATTAATAAATATATGAAAATGTTATATGATTGGAAAAATCATGTGATCTATAAAGTACTTATTACTAAATTTCTTGAAGGTAGTAAAGATATTACTATAATAGAAAAAGTTAAAGAAGCTGAAAATGTAATAGATTTAACTGACTATTCTGTCAGAATTAGATTATCAGAAGAAAATGATATTGATAAAGCTAAATTAGAAAAGTTAAAATCTCTTAAATATACAGACATACCAGATATAACTTTTAGATTAAAAGAGCGCGTTTCACTCTATATAGAAGAAACTAAAGACAAGACTATCAAAGTAGATTTAACCAAAACTAATACAACTAAATCTATATCACGAATAGAAAATGTTGCACCAAACTATGAACTTGAAATTGAATATATGAATAATTCTAAACCTAAATCAGATAATGATTTAGATACTATATTAAAAGAAGTAGAAATATTTTTTAAAATTATACAGCAGTCTAATTTTGTGATTTCTAAAATAGATGTTCAAAAAGTATTAAAAGAATATGCAAGAATATTGTCTCTCGATTATGATAAAATCAGAAAACTTGATGGTAGAAAACCAGAATCTCTTGAAATTCAATATGTGACAGAAATGCTACCAAATAGATATGCTGTTACAGATAAAGCAGATGGTGAACGTAATTTTTTAATCATAGTAGATAATTCAGTATATTTAATTAATACTGGTCTACATGTTAAAGATACTGGCATTAGATTAGATAAAAAACTTTCTAAATATAATGGTTCTATTATGGACGGAGAAAATATATTTTTACCAAAAGAAAATCGCCACATGATGATGATATTTGATTGTTTGTTTAATGGCGAAAAAGATGTAAGAAAAAATGCAAATTTCATGGAGCGTATCAAAGAAGCAGATGATATTATAGAAAATTGCTTTATTTTGAATAAACAAATGGGTTTTACTTATAAAGATTATGATAGTAAGAACAAAGCATTTGATTTAGAAGACATTGGTAAATTTCATGAAACGGAAATCAAAAAATTTATGGACAATCTCAATAATGATATTCAAATAGAAAAGAAATTTCCCCTAATTCGTAGAAAATATTTTATTGGAGCAAATGGTGCCAAACCATGGGAAATATTTAAATATTCTGAAATAATATGGCAGAAATACACAGAAGATAGTTCGGTTAAATGTCCTTACTTACTAGATGGTTTAATTTATCAACCATTGACTCAAGTATATACTACTAATACAAAAGAAAACAAATTTGTAGAATATAAATGGAAACCACCTACAAAGAATTCTATCGATTTTTATATAACTTTTGAAAAAGATCCCAAGACAGGTAAACCATTAACAGTATATGATAATTCAAACTATGATGAAACTATCGAAGATTATGTTAAAAATAAACCATATCGTATAATTAATTTGCATGTAGGTAAAGCACTTAATAAACAAATAGGACAAGAACCTATTCTATTTAGAGAAGAAGAAGATGGTTATCAGGCTTATATTTATTTAACAGATGGTGAAGTACGGGACTCAGAAGGAAAAATTATTAGTGATAAAACGGTAGTTGAATTTTTCTATAATGATGATGCTGCAGTAGACATACGTTTTAGATGGAATCCTATTAGAACTCGTTATGATAAAACAGAAAGTGTTATGAAATACAGAGTAGAATATGGCAACTATTATACAACAGCAAACAGTGTTTGGCGAAGTATGATAAATCCCGTATTAATGTCGGATATGATGGATTTGGCTAAAGGAAACAATGAATCTAAAAATGAATATTTCTATGATAAAAAAATAGAAAGCATACGTTCTAAAATTGGAAAAGAATTAATTATAATAGCTAATAAAGAAACTGCATATTATACGGTTAGCAATGATATTTATACCAAAAGTTGGCGTGCTTTCCATAACTGGATTAAATCATTAATTATTTATACACATTGCAACTATTTATATCAAGATGAAAGAAAACTATCTGTGCTGGATATTGGTTGTGGTACAGGTGGTGATATTAAAAAATATTACTACGGTAATATTGCGTTTTTAGTTGCATTTGATCCAGATAAGCATAATTTATTAAACTCTTTTAATGGAGCAGTAAGCCGTTATAATAATTTTAAAAAAGAGAAACCTAGATTCCCTCGAATGGAATTCTTTCAAGGAGATGGCGGAAGTTTATTAAACTACGAAGACCAATATAGAGCACTCGGCGGGTTAAGTTTCGAAGATAGGCAAACAATTGAAAAACATTTTTCGAAAGACCCTTCTAAAAGAACACTCTTTGATAGATTATCTTGTCAATTTGCAATGCACTATATGTTTAAAACTCGCGAAACACTTGATAATTTTAAACAGAATATTAATGATTACTTAAAACCAGGTGGATATTTTATTGCTACTTGTTTTGATGCCCAACAAGTAGTAAAATTATTTGGTGATACTGATAAATTCTCTAGTTATTATACTGATCAGAAGGGAGAAAAGAAATTACTATGGCAAATTGTCCGCAAATACGACAAACCCGAAAAAGATACTATGTTCACAACTGGATATGCTATTGATTTCTTTGGTTCATGGATGTTTCAAGAGGGCCATTATGAAACTGAATATTTAGTAGATAAACGATTTATAGAAAAAGAATTTTTAGACGACTGTGATTTAGAATTAGTAGATAGTGATATGTTTGATAATCAATATAAGATGCATAAAGACTTTATTGTAGATTATGCAAAATACGAAAGTGTAGATGAAACACGCAAATTTATGATGAGTGTCAAAGATTTTTATGATGCTGAAGATAGTGATATCACAAAGGGTCTTCTTGCAAATGATTCTATTACACGCTATTATGTATTTAGAAAGAAAGACAATTTTGATAATAGCAAAAAAGTAGCATCTAAACAAGCACGTATGAAAGTAAATAAGAAAACTAAAAAAATAAAAAAAATGAAAGGTGGTAATCCTGAGAGTAATTCTGAGAGTAATTCTGAGAGTAATTCTGAGAGTAATTCTGAGAGTAATTCTGAGAGTAATTCTGAGAGTAATCCTGAGAGTAATTTTGATGAATCTGAAAACATAGAATTATTAGACTTTGCCAATGATACTAAATATTATTTACCAGATATTGAATCTAATGAATATAGTCTATTTAATTCAATCCACGAAGTATTACAGACACATAAAATAATTCCAAAAGGAGAAACTTTTAAGAATTTATTTAAATCCCTTGAAATACCTATTCCTAGAAAAAATTCTAAAGTATTGTATGATAATAAAGCATTGCATGAGTTAGGAAAAAAGATAGTTATAGAACATGAACTTGATGGTGGAAATAAAAAGAAAATTATTGACGGTCTTTCTATAATTACTGTCGAAAAAACATCAAGTGGTCTGAAAGTAGATAAACCTAAAAAACTAAATAAAGCAAATATAGCTTTGTTGAAAGAAGGCAATATGTATAGACCTATTTATACAATAGATAAAGAATTCAACAAGAAGGCTCTTTTTAAACAAAATGAAGAATTAATTGAAAAACTATTTAATTTATAAAAGTTGATTTTTTTATTTAAAGCTATTTTAATAATTAATATTATTAAAATGTCTAAATCAATTTATCTTATAGTATGCGTAGACAAAAAAAATGGAATTGCCAAAAACAACACTATTCCATGGAAACTCAAAAGCGATATGGAATTTTTCAAAGAAACAACTACTTGTACAAGTAATAATACTAAAAAAAATGCGGTCATAATGGGCCGAAAAACAGCATATACATTAAAGGGTCCATTATCTGATCGACTCAATATTGTATTAACACGTAATCCAGAACATAAATCAGAATTAGAAACTAAAGGATTTATGTGTTATGATTCTATTGAAGAAAGTATTAAATATTGCGACACTTTTCTAGATATTGAATCTATTTATCTAATTGGTGGTCTTGAAGTATATAATTATGGTTTATCAAATCCAAATAAGATAGAAAATATTTATATGTCATATATAAATCAAAATTATAATTGTGATCAGTTTTTTAATATTGATCTATTACAAAAATATTTTTATATTGAAAAACTCGATATTAAAGATGGTTTTATTTTACATATTTGGAAACGTAGAAATAATCCAGAAGAAAAAGAATATTTAGAGCTACTTGATGATGTATATAAAACAGGACATAAACGTCAAACTCGCAATGGAGTAACTTATTCTAAATTCGGTAAGACACTTGAATTTAATTTGAAAAATAGTTTTCCTTTACTAACTACTAAAAAAATGTTCCTACGTGGAATTTTTGAGGAACTTAAATTTTTCTTACTAGGTCAAACAGATAATAAAATATTAAAAGATAAAGGCATTCATATTTGGGACGGTAATACTACTAAAGAATTTATTGATAAATGTAATCTCCCATATGACGAAGATACTTTAGGACCAATGTATGGATTTCAATGGCGACATTTTAATGCCCATTATATAGACAGTAAAACAGATTATACAAATCAAGGTGTTGACCAATTAAAGCAAGTTATTGAATTAATTAAAACAGATCCATTTTCACGTCGTATTCTAATGACTACTTATAATCCCGAACAAGCTGGACAAGGGGTTTTATATCCATGCCATGGTATTAGTATACAATTCTATGTAGAAGAAGATAAAAGTAAAAATTTATATTTAAATTGTATGATGCATCAGCGCTCAATGGATTCTTTTTTAGGTGCTCCTTTTAACATTGCATCATATGCTTTATTGGTATATATACTATGTAATCATATTAATAATACTGGTAAAGTATTAGAAAAAGATGATATTAATCCAGGTCGATTAATAATGGTATTTGGTGATGTTCATATATATCAAGAACATATTGAAGCAATAGAAACACAAATTAATCGAGAACCTTATATTTTTCCCCGTTTAAATATTAACTATAATATATTATCGTTTGATAAAACAGGATGTAATTCAATTGGAGAATTAGAATTTTCACATTTAAAGATCATTGATTATAAATCTTATGATGCAATTAAAGCAAAAATGATTGCTTAGAATTTATTTTTGTTATTTTTTTATTATTTTTGTAATTGTTTTTTTGAATTAAATAATATTTTGCAGATTTTGATTGATTATAAATTTTTATCTATATATTTTATTTATATTTAGGTAAAAAAAGTTGATTATTTTATAGTAAGATTTTATTATTACTTAAATAATAGAATAAATAATTATACTATAATGGAAGCCGAAATTATAAGATATCCTATTGAACTTTTTCAAAAATATCGTGCTTTAGTTAAATCTAAACCAGATATTTTAACTAATTTTGAAATCGGTAATGAGCATTTTCCATCTGCTTCAAGATTGAAGTCTTCTAATATATTAAATAATACAGAAATTAGGGCAAATCTTAATTTTTTAATTAATAGAAAGAATATGTCAGGTCAAGATGAAGAACTATATGACCAAATTGTTAGCAGACTTAATAAAATTTCGGATAAGAATTTTGATGAAATAGCAGAAGAAATTATGAAATTACCATACACTAAATCTAAACATATATATAGACTTGCTGAATCTATTTTAATTAAAAGTATTCGTGAACAGTCATATTCTGAAAAATATGCCAGACTTTCTCTTTCATTGATGCCAAGTTATATAGAAGTCAATGACACAAAAATTTATTTTAGAACAGTATTACTTACAATTTGTCAAGATATATTTAATGAACTTATTTTTGATCCAAAACATGATATACAAATCAAGAAGAAACAAGAATATGACCGACAAATTTCATATGAAACACTTGATTTAGCTGGTCTATGTAATTTTTTTGGACAATTATCAAAAGTAGGAATATTACCTTGTCAAATTATTTCATTCTGCTTTGAAAAACTTATCAAATGTATAGAAAGAGGAGATGCACATGATAATAAATTCGAAAGTATCAAATCAATGATTGAATCAAGTATTAAATATATAAAAGAAAAAGATAGTACTATCTATGATAATATGAAATCTAAAATAAATGATTTGTTAGAAAACAAGAAATTTACTAATATTCGAACTAAATTTATTTTGCTTGAAGCATATGAACTATTTTAATTTTTTTTATTTGAATAAATATATTTAAATAAATACCATTACCTAATAAATATAATTATGGCTAAAAAATTAATTACAAAAGAAGAAATAGATGGATATCTTACCGAATCAGATTATTATAAAATATTAGGAGTTGCACGTGATGCTAAAACTACAGATATAGAAAAGACATTTCGTAAATTATCTGTTAGATGGCATCCAGATAAATTAAAAGTAATCGACGAAGCATTGACAGAAAATGCTCATAATGTATTCAAAAAAATGTCAGAAGCAAAAGATATTCTAATAGATGAAGAAAAAAGAGAAATTTATAATAAATATGGTTTAGAGGGTTTACGAGAAAGAGGTCCTGAAATGTCACCTGAACATCAAAGTGAAATGATGAAAGAAGCATTTAGACAAATGTTTGGTGAACAAATAATGAAATCAAGTGTACCTGATTTAACTATTACTGAAGAAGTATCTCTTGAAGATTTATATACTGGTCGTCAATATAAAAAAATGATAGAACGATTATCTTTATGTATTCAATGTAATGGGCATGGAACCCAAGATGGACAAGAACATAAGTGTACTGATTGCCGTGGTTCTGGTGTGCAAATTCGTGTAGTCCATAATGGACATATTATACAACACACACAGCAAATATGTAATTTGTGTCGTGGTGGAGGTATGGATATAAAAATTCCTAAATGTACTCGCTGTAATGGGAAAAAATTAATGAAAGAAATGAAAGAAGTTACAATTGTAATTCCAAGAGGAGCGCATGAAGGAATTGGAATTGGTATTAAAGAAGAAGGTAATGAAATTCCTTATAATGAGCGTCGTAATGGTATATCACGAACAAATCTAAATATTAAAATTAAAGAAAAGAAACATAATTTATTTGAACGTGGATTTAAAATACCCGTATATAAAGAGCGACCTCATCCAAAAGATCTAAAAATGAACATCAAATTATCTTTAGTAGAATCTTTAACTGGATTTTCACGAGAAATAAAATTACTTGATGGTAAAACTATCAATTTAGTCCATGAAAAAATAATTAAACATAATGAAGTAATGGTATTAAGTCATATGGGTATGCCTAAATTAGATAATAATAGTATAAGAGGTCATATATATGTAGTCTTTGATGTAGAATATCCAGATGATTTAAATGCTACTACTAAACGGAGATTATGGCAATTATTAACAAATACACCATATAAAGAGTTAAAAGATGTAAAGAATAAAATTTATCTCGATGATCCAGAAAAATATAAATTTGAAAACATTACCAATCCTGATTTACATGAAAAGGGATTCCCTTTTCCCGGGTTTAATAATAATTATGGACAACAAGATACATCTGATGATGAAGATAGTGATTCACGCCAACAACAACAACAACAATGCAAAATGCAATAATTTTTTATTAAATATAGTAAGTTAATTATTATATTTATATCTAGAATTTCTTATAAATTATTTTTATTTTATTTTTCCGATACTGACTTATTTTCATCTTTAGAATTTTTTTTCTTTTTTTCGCTATCTTTATTATTTGATTTTGATTCTGCTTCTTTTTTAGCTGATTTTGTATAAAAATAATATACTATAATAAGTGCAATAAATACAATAGCAATATAAATAGTTTTTTTTGGAATGTCATATCCAAATATATTCATATATAGTGCGCTATTAATAGTAGAAATAGGAGCAGATAATGACATTGTATTAATACCCGTATTTTGCATTACTTGTCCTACTTCCATTTGCGGTAGAGATGGTACTATTTGTTGTTGGCCAATTTGTAGTGCTTGTTGTGGTACTTGTTGTGGTACTTGTAGTGACATTTGTTGTGGTACTTGTTGTGGTACTTGTAGTGACATTTGTTGTGGTATAGTTGATTGGGTAATTTGTGGTTGTGTTATAGCAGGTTGAGATACAACTTGTTGTGGCGCATATTGAGGGGGAGCAGCAAAGTGTTGTCCTAATTGAGGAACACTATTTTTAGGGAGAAATATTTGGTTATTTCCTAAAGATTGTGCTATAAGAGAGTTATCGATATTATCACCTAATTTGGAATCCATATATTTATATTATTTTAATAGATTATTATATATGAATCTTAACACACTTATATTATAATAAAATTGAATTTATTATATTAAAATATTGAAATAATTTAAACAAGTAAATATAAAAAATACATATAATTATGTTTAGTTCATTTTTTGAACCGATAAAATATGATAGAAAAATTATAAAAAGTAAAACACCATGGGTAGATAAATATCGCCCTAAAAAACTAGATGATATTGTACAACAAGATGAAGTAAAAAGTATTTTAAAGGCTTCTCTAATATGTGGAAACATTCCACATTTATTATTATATGGTCCACCTGGAACCGGTAAAACTTCGACTGTATTGGCATGTTGTTACGAATTATTTGGTCCAAAAATAATAACAGATCGTGTATTAGAATTGAATGCTTCAGATGAAAGTGGCATTAATATAGTAAGAAACAAAATAATGGAATTTGCCAAAAAATCTTTATGTGCACCTGATCCAGAACATCCATCTCCTGAATTTAAATTAATTATTCTTGATGAAGCAGATGCAATGACGACTGAAGCACAATCTGCATTAAGAAAAGTAATAGAAGAATATTCTGGAACTACTCGATTCTGTTTTATTTGTAATTATATAAACCAAATTATAGACCCAATTATTTCACGTTGTATGAAATTTAGATTCAAACCAATTACAAAAGAAAATATATTAATTAAATTAAAAGAAATTTGTGAAAAAGAAAATTTCAATATTGATGTTAAGATATTATCTAAAATAAATGATATTGCGAAGGGAGATGCACGAAAATCTATTATGATATTGCAAAATTTAAAGTATCTATATGATTACAATAATAAAAAAATTACTCATACGGATGTATATAATTTAACTGGATATGTATCTAAGAAAATAATCAAAAAAATATTTAATATATGTATTAATCCAGATAATAATTTGGATAAAATATTTAAAAGTGTGAATTATTTAAAATTAAAGGGTTTTCCGGTTGTATCTGTATTAATGACACTTAATGAAATAATTATAGAGACAACAAAAATATCTGATAAACAAAAATCTGATATATTTTATAATTTATCGCTAACAGAAAAAAAATTAACAGATGGTGCAGATGAATATATTCAATTAATAAATGTATTTGCATATATATTAAATTTAGTTAAATATCCAGAAAATATAATAACACCAGAAATTTTAGTTTAAAAAATTGATTTTTTATTTATTTAAAAACTAAATAATTAAAAATAGCTAATTATGAAAGTACTAGATATTATAGAACCCATCTTTGATAATCAAGGACATTTATACTTGCTTTATAAAGATATAATATATGAGTTTTCTATTGATAACAAGAATAATTTAAATTTATCTGAAATAATAAAATCAGATTATTACACTTATGAAATTACAGATGAACCATTCAATATTAATCCATTAAATTTACTTTCAAAATTTAATACTTTAAAAAGTAAAATAATTAGAGAATATATAAAAGAAAAAGAAGAAAATCCTGATTATGAATTAGCAGAAGATGAATCAGTTGATAATGAAACTCTCGAAATTATAAATAGTACTATGCAACATTATCCAGAAAATCTTGAATTCATAGAAGAACCTATATATGATGATGATCCATTATCAAACTTAAGTAGTGATTATGTATTAGATAATTATCAAATTAAATTTTTTGGTGATATTATTTTAAAAAAATTAAAAGAATTATATGACGACCCAACTAATTATGCTGAATATGATTCTTTCTTATATAATAATAATGAATTAACATATGTTGTAAAATCAAATATTTTAACAAGTAGCTTCCGAATATTCTTATATAATGATGGAAGAGTAACTTTAAAAGTATTAGGCAGTTCTATGAAATCTTATAAATTAGAAATTATAGAAGATAAAATAAAAATTAATTCATTTTATTAATTCATTTTGTTAATTCATTTTGTTAATTCATTTTGATAGTATAGAAATTATCTCCTTTTGCCTTATATAGTATAAGAGTATAATTTATAGTAGTTAGTATTTCTTTTATAAAATTTAATATATTATTTTTTATTAAATATTCTCTTTCTAATTTATCAAAAGAATCCGTACTAGAATTATCAGAATTATAATTAGCTGATTCTATATCTAAATAGCTTCTTATAGAAGAATAATATTTATTTAATATTTTTTTGTTATGTTCTGGATCACTTAATAAAATTTTTTCAGATACTCTTTTGAATTCAGTCAAAGAACCTAATTTAATTTTATATTTATCTAACCAAATATTCATAAATTCTAAAATCTTATCATATTTATGTTTATTAATTTCTATATGAAGCATTTTAATTTTTGATAAATATTTTGTCAATGATTCAGTACCATCATATTCAGGCAATTTTTGTTTATTTTTATTGATATTTCTGCTCATTTTTATTTATAATTTTGAATATTATAATTAATATTCAAATTTTTCTAGATACTAATTATATATGGAAATTATTAAAGCTGCAAATGATCATAGAGATTATACACATTTTTTACTTTTAAATCAATTAGAAGTAGTATTTATACACGATCCTAAAGCTTCTATATCATCAGTTTCTTTGTCAGTTGGAACCGGTAGTTATGATGATGAAATAGAAGGAATTGCTCACTTTTTAGAACATATGTTATTTATGGGAAATGAAAAATATCCAGAAGAAAAATATTATTTTACTTATATAAGTTCACATGGTGGATATTGTAATGCTTATACTGCAGGCGACCATACAAATTATTATTATACAATAGAATCTGGTTCTTTAATTAAATCTTTAGATATATTTTCTGGTTTTTTCATATGTCCTCTTTTTAGTCAATCAAGTTTAGATCGTGAAATGAATGCTGTAGATTCAGAACATAAAAAAAATATACTTGATGATAATTGGCGCAATTTTCAAATGATTAAAACTATTTGTAAAGAATCAAGTCCAATGGCAAAATTTAGTACAGGTAATTTAGACACACTAAATATTCCTAATATCAGAAACATTGTAATGAAATTTTATGAAAAAAATTATTCTTCAAATATTATGAAATTGGTTGTTTTATTTAATGGAGATAATATAGAATGTGCTAATATTATTGAAAGTATTCAAAAATATTTTAGTATTATCAAAAATAATAATTTATTAATTAAGCGTCATCATGATCATGATATGATAGATTGTAAAAAAATAATAAAAATAATACCAATACAAGATCATAATATGATAATTTTAGTATTTCAAATTAATTACAATAATAAGATAAAAAATAATAACTTATTAGAATATATTTCTTATTTAATAAATCATCAAGGAGAAAATAGTTTTTATGATTATTTATATAAGCGTGGTATAATTGAAGAAATGGTATTATACGAAGAATCAAATTTTGATGACTATTCTTTATTAAGTTTAAAAATAAAACTCAATGATATTAAAAATTTAGATATTATTTTGCAAGCATATGATAGATATATAAATATTTTATTAGAATCAATATATGACAAAAAAATATTATTATTATTAAAAGAAAGTAATTTTTTAAAATCCCAACAATTTAATAATTTTGAAATATCAGATGAGGGTGATTTTGTAAGTAATATTAGTTCTAATTTATTATTATATTCAGTTGATAGAAAATATTTGTTAAAATATAATTATCTTATTGCTAATTTTATTGCAGAAGAAGAATTATTAGAAGAATTATTAAATATATTAATTAGCATGACTTTGGATAATAATAATTATTCTATTCTTGAAGTGACAAAAAATAATAATACAGATAATGATTATTTAACTGAAAAATATTATGGTATTAAATATAAAATTGAACCATTAATAATTAAAAAAGATATAGTATTTAATGGTTTATTAGCATTTCCTAAATTAAATAAATATATAGTTTGCAATAAAAAATTAATAAATGGTGACACAGATAGTATACCTATTGTAATTAAAATGAGTAATAATATCTGTGCATATTTAAAACAAAATTATGATTATAAAACTACAGAATGTCAGTTATATATACAAGTTTCAAAAGATAATATTTATAATTCAATAATTAATTATATCAAATATATGTATTTTTGTGAATTATTTTATTTAGTTTTTAATAATATTATTTATGAAATGATTGGAGCTAATTTTTTATTTTCGTTTAATATCAATAGATCTAATTATACAGTTTATCTTTATGGATATTATGAAAATATTAGTATTATCTTACAAGAATTAATAAAGAGAATGAAAAAATTAAATAAATATATAACATATGATCTATTTAAAATTATTAAAACTAAATTATTAAATGATTATAAAAATAAAAAATACAGTGCTCCCCATAAAAAAATATTTGAATTGGAAGAAGAAATAATTATGGATAAATATTTTTCTTATCAACAAATAGAAAAAGAACTTTTAAAATTAGATTATGGTTTCATAGAAGAAATATGTAAGTTGGATTTATTTATAACTAACAAAATAATAATATATTGTGAGGGAAATATAAACAAAACTACATATAATGAAATTTTAAATATTGTTTCACAAAATTATAATTTTATTGAAAAAAATCCGGAAGAATACAATTTAAATATAGAAAAAATAAAAGAAATAAATTCATTAGTAGTTAAGAATGATAATTTACAAGAATCAAATGATTGTGTATTATTAGATATATTTATAAGCAATATTTATAAAGATAGTAATTGGATAAATGATTATTGTTGCTTATTAATATTTGATATGATTGTATCAAATGAATTTTTTGATAAATTGCGTACTAAAGAACAATTAGGATATATAGTAAAAACTAAAATATCAATAAAGGGTTTTTGCAATAAGCAGTTTTCTGTTTACCAATTTTTAGTTCAATCATCAGTTAAACTATGTGATTATTTAGAAAAAAGAATATTAAAATTTATAAAAAAAGAAATATCTGGAATATTAAAAGAAGTAACATCTGAAAATTTATTAGAAATTATAGACAGTATAAAAGAAACATTAGATAAACCTTTTGGAACTCTTACTGAGTCTGCTAGCTTTATGTTCGATAAAATAACAAATAAAAACTTTATATATAACTTTAATAAAATAATATCTGGAAATATAACAGAAATAACTTTGGATAAATTAAATCTTTTTTATTCTAAATATTTTAGTGATCCAATTTATACTTCTATTAAATTATCAAAAGTATAAAATAAATAGTACATATATTAAAATAATAAACAAAACAGCAAATGCAACACAAACAAAACAGCAAATGTAACACAAACAAAACAGAAAACGTAACATAAACAAAACA
>Ga0194128_10001075_pt1 | contig 48419 bp, 40 predicted proteins | sample TA2KigCa65mmetaG_FD_148650 | JGI IMG/M metagenome (GOLD analysis project Ga0194128, IMG submission 148650) | Freshwater microbial communities from Lake Tanganyika, Tanzania - TA2015037 Kigoma Deep Cast 65m | ecosystem: Environmental > Aquatic > Freshwater > Lake | place: Tanzania: Lake...
AGTCGTTTCCCGATCCCTCTGCGGACGATCCGCGGCTGGGCGCGGTTGCAGTGCGGGCGGCCTGCTGACGCCCGGCGGCGGATCCCCTGCTCGAAGATGCCAGCGCCGCGGCCGTCGAGGAGAGAAGTACGCGTGGCTGGCCGCATACGTAACGGCGAACTAGGCCATTCGACTCTGGAGCGCACTCTGCGCTCCTCCCGCAAACGTTTTGCGCTCACGGATCGCCTCGACTCTCGCTTGCACGTCCGCCGATCGGGCAGAGAGTCCGCTCGAGCACGGAGAGCTCCTTCCGGAGGCGTTCCTGGAGCTCTCGGTCGACACGAGGGGGCAGGGAATCCGAGGTGCGAAGAGATCCTTCGCCGCGAACGAGAGGCCGTCGAGCGGACCCGACGCGAGGGGCGGCACCTCGAACCGCTCGACGAACGCGCTTCCGCTCGCCTCGCCCGCCGCCATCCTCGCGCTCGGCGAGCTCTCAGGCCGCTTCGAAGAGCCCCGCCGCGCCCATGCCGCCGCCGATGCACATCGTGACGATGCCCCAGCGCTTCTTCTGGCGGCGCAGCTCGAGGAGCAGCGTGCCGACCATGCGCGAGCCCGTCATGCCGTACGGATGGCCGATCGAGATCGCGCCGCCGTTCGGATTGAGCTTCGCCGGGTCGATGCCGAGCCTGTCGCGGACGTAGACCGCCTGCGACGCGAACGCCTCGTTCAGCTCGACGATGTCGATGTCGCCGATCTTGAGGCCGTTCCGCTGCAGAAGCTTCGGAATCGCGAACACGGGCCCGATGCCCATCTCGTCCGGCTCGCAGCCCGCGAACACGCAGCCGCGGAAGTAGCCGAGCGGCTCGATGCCGAGCGCCTTCGCGCGGTCCGCCGACATCAGGAGGTTCGCCGAAGCGCCGTCCGAGAACTGCGACGAGTTGCCGGCGGTGACGCTTCCCTCGGGATCGAACGCGCCCCTCAGCGCGCGGAGTCCCTCGATCGTCGTCTCGGCGCGGTTGCACTCGTCGCGGTCGACGGTGACGGTCTTCTCGGAGACCTCGCCGGTCGCCTTGTCCTTCACCTGCATCTTCGTGGTGACGGCGAAGATCTCGTCCCTGAACTTGCCGGCCTGCTGCGCCGCCGCGGTGCGCTGCTGCGAGGCGAGAGCGAGCTCGTCCTGCGACTCGCGCGAGACGTTGTACCGCTTCGCGACGATCTCCGCGGTCTGCCCCATCGGCATGTAGATGTCTTTCTTGTGATCGAGGAGCCAGGGGTTGAACAGGTTGTTCGTGTTGATCTGGTTCTGCAGCATCGTGATCGACTCGAGACCGCCGACGATCACCGCGTCCGCGCCCTCGGCCTGCACCATGTGCGCGCCGGCCATCACCGCGTTCAGACCGGAGGAGCAGAAGCGGCTCACCGTGGAGCCCGCGACCGTCACCGGAAGGCCGGCCATCACGGCGACGTTCCGTCCGACGTTGAAGCCCTGCGGGCCTTCCGAGAAGCCGGTGCCCATCACGCAGTCGTCGATCTCGGCGGGGTCGAGCTTCGGCGTTTTCTCGATGACCTTCTTCACGGCCTGCGCCGCGAGGTCGTCCGGGCGGGTCATGTTGAAGGAGCCTCGGAACGACTTGGCCATGCCGGTCCGTGCCGTGGCCACGATCACACAATCGCGCTTGCTCGCCATCTCGTCCTCCGGAGATTCGACTGCTGAGAGTTGCCGACCGAGCGGGCGCCCGGCTGCGCAGGAAGGCTCGCAGTTGGGCTGCGGGGATGCAAGTTTGTCCGAAGCATGCGGGCCGTCGTCCAGCGCGTACGCGAAGCTCACGTCGACGTGGACGGCGAGACCGTCGGCAGGATCGGCACGGGCCTCCTCGTCCTCGTCGGCGTCGGTCACGAGGACGACGCGGACACGGCGACGGCGCTCGCGACGCGCCTCGTCCACCTGCGGATCTTCGACGACGAGAGCGGCCGCATGAACCGCTCGCTCCTCGACGTTGGCGGCGAGATGCTCGTCGTCTCGCAGTTCACGCTCTGGGGCGAGGTGACGTCCGGGCGACGGCCGTCGTGGAGCCGTGCCGCGCCCGGCGAGAAGGCGGAGCCGCTCTGCCGCGAATTCGCGGACGCGGTCCGGGCCTTCGGCCTGACGGTCGCGGAGGGCCGCTTCGGCGCGAGCATGGACGTTCACCTCGTCAATCAGGGGCCGGTGACGCTGCTCTTCACGTAAGCCGTCCGGTGGGCGAAGATCAGACATGGCTGGACGCTCCTGGTCGGGACTCTCCCATCCGTTCATGCGACCCGCGGGGCGCCCGGGCATCTCGCTGGTGCTCGACGATCGCCTGCTCGTCGGCGAGTACTTGACGCCTGACGACATCGCCTGGGTCCGGAGCGAGCACGGGATCGACGCCGTGTTGTCGCTCCAGGAGGACGCCGACCTCGCCTACAAGGGCGTCGATCGGCGCCGTCTCGAGCAGGCGTACGCGGACGCGAGCGTCGCCCTGCATCGCTTTCCGGTGACGGACGGCGACACCGCGGACCTCGCCGACTCGCTGCCCCGGATCGTGGACACGCTGCACGGGCTTCTCGAAGCGGGCCTCCGCGTGTACGTGCACTGCAACGCCGGCTTCAACCGGGCTCCGACCGTCGCGATCGCGTATCTGCACGTCCACCACGGTCTCTCGATCGGGGAGGCGCACGATCTCGTGAAGAGCAAGCGCGCCTGCGCGCCGTACTTGACGTCGATCAACACCGCGTACCGCCGGGACGAGCCGGACGAGCCGGACGAGCCGGACGAGCCGGACGAGCCGGACGGGACGGGCGGGTGACGGCGAAGGAGGCTTCGCGGATGAAGACCCGAATCGAGAGCGACAGCCTGGGGCCGGTCGAGGTCCCCTCGGGAGCCTACTGGGGCGCGCAGACGCAGCGCGCCGTGGAGAACTTCCCGGTCTCGGGCCAGCGCTTCCCGCGGCGCTTCCTGCAGGCGCTCGGGCTGATCAAGTGGGCGGCGGCGGTCGAGAACGAAGCGCGCGGCGACCTCGCTCCGGAGCTCGCGCGGGCGATCGTCGAGGCGGCGGAGGAGGTGATCTCCGGCGAGCGCGACGCCGATTTTCCGCTCGACGTCTTCCAGACCGGCTCGGGCACCTCGACGAACATGAACGCGAACGAGGTGATCTCGAACCGCGCGATCGAGCTGCTCGGCGGCGAGGTCGGCAGCAAGAAGCCGGTCCACCCGAACGACCACGTCAACATGGGCCAGTCGTCGAACGACGTGATCCCGACGGCGACACACCTGGCGGCGCTCCTGGCGATCGAGGACGACCTCGTGCCCGCCTTGCGGCGGCTGCATGCGAGCCTCGCGCGGAAGGCGGAAGAGACCGCGGGCTTCGTGAAGACGGGACGGACGCACCTGATGGACGCGGCGCCCGTCACGCTCGGCCAGGAGCTCTCCGGCTACGCGGCGCAGATCGAGCACGGCATTCGCCGCGTCGAATCGACGAAGGCTCGTCTCGCGGAGCTCGCGCTCGGCGGCACCGCGGTCGGAACCGGCCTCAACGCGTCGCCGGGCTGGGCCGCCTCGTTGATCGCGCGCATCGCCGCTCGGACGAAGCTCCCCCTCGTCGAGGCGCCGAATCACTTCGAAGCGCAGGGCGGCCGCGACGCGTGCGTCGAGGCGAGCAGCGCGCTTCGCACCGTCGCCGTGAGCTTGATGAAGATCGCGAACGACCTGCGCTGGCTCGGCTCGGGTCCGCGCGCGGGGCTCGCGGAGATCCAGCTTCCGTCACTGCAGCCCGGGTCCTCGATCATGCCGGGCAAGGTGAACCCGGTGATCCCGGAGATGTGCCGTCAAGTCGCGGCGCAGGTGATGGGAAACGACGTGGCAGTGGGCGTCGGTGGCGCGCTCGGCGACTTCGAGCTGAACGTGATGATCCCGGTGATCACGCACAACCTGCTCTCCTCGATGGGTCTGCTCGCGAATGCTTGCCGGCTCCTCGCCGATCGCTGCGTCGACGGGATCGTGGTGAACGAGGAGCGACTCCAGCGCGACGCGGAGCGGAACCTGCAAGTGGGCGCGGCTCTGAACACGGTCGTCGGCTACGACCGCGCCGGCGAGATCGTCAAGCAGGCGGTGCAGAGCGATCGCTCGATCCGGGAGGTGGCGGAGGAGGCGGGGATCCTTCCCGCGGACCGCCTCGCGGAGATCCTCGACCCCCGGAAGCTCACCCGGGGCGGAAATCTGTAGGATCGCGCTTGTGTGCGCGCCACCGTATGAGATACGGAGGCGCGTAATGAATCCGGCCATCCATGAGGCGAGCCTATCGGAGCGGCACCGGGGCACCGGTCGCTCCCTCCGAGCCCACGTGATCCTCGATGCGGCCCTCCGGATCTTCGCGGAGAAAGGCTTCGACGGGACGACGATCTCCGAGATCGAGAGGGGGGCCGGCCTCGCGGCCGGGAAGGGCGGCTTCTACCGCCACTTCCCCTCGAAGGAAGCGGTGTTCCGGGCGGTCGTCGAGCGCGAGATCGAGCGCGTCGCGAGCGAGCAATCCGAGCGTTCGAGCGAGCTCATGCCACCCTCCGTCAGCGCCCGGGACCGCCTTCTGATCGGGATTCGCAGCGCGCTCGAGAGCCTCGAGCGGCGCGAGGCGTTGATCGCCATGCTGGGACGCGACCCGGACCGTCTCGGGGACCTGCGCGAGCACGTGCGGCGCACGATGCTCGCCGGCTGGATCGATCTCCAGCGGCTCGAGATCGGAGTCGAGACCGGCCAGAACGGTGCGGCGAAGTCGCAAGATTCGGAGGCGCTCGCGATCATCGCGATCTCGGCCGTGACCGGGTTCCAAATGCTGAGACGTTTCTTCGGCGATCCGATCAAAGGCGTCGGCGCCGATCGCTTCGCGGTCGCGCTCGCGAGCGCGATGGGTGCAACGCCCGAGCATTGAAATCGTCCCTTCGAGTCATCCCGAAGCGGAATGGTCGCGCGCGCGGGAGCGTTTTTACGTAATTGACGCTTCATGGGGTGGACCGTGATGGGCGTGCTCCTCCAGGCGAACGTCGCGCCCGACGGACAGCTTCCGTACACGGATCAGGTGCTGCAGGACGCTTCGCAGCTCGACGACGCGTTCCCGTACCTGCAGGCGCCTCTCGCCGGATCCGACGTTCCCTCCACCTGAGTGGGGGGCGGGCGGCGCTGCCCTGCTGCGTTCGAGCAGCGCCGCCCGAGCGTCGACGCGTGTCAGGGACGCGCGTCGGCGACCGCCTTGACCCTGGCCGGCGCTTGGTTCCGCCGGACGCGGGGGAAGAGCATTCCGACACTCTTGCGATAGCGCTCGTAGCGCTCGCCGTGCGCGTCGACGAGGTCACGCTCCTCGAGCTGGATCGCGACCAGGATGTAGCCGGTCGTCGCGAGAGCGAAGACGAGGTGCGCGATGCTCATCGTCGGCGTCGCCCAGAAGGCGAGGAGCCATCCGACGTAGAGCGGGTGGCGGACGAAGCGGTAGGGGCCGGGGGTACGGAACGAGAGGTGCGTGTACGGCCTGCCGATGAGGTGCAGCCACACCTGGCGCAGGCCGAACAGGTCGAAGTGGTTGATCAGGAAGGTGCTGACGAGGACCGTCAGCCAGCCGACCGCGCAGGTCGCCTGGAGTGCGACGCGAATCGAGGGGCTCGTCACGTCCCACACGATCCCGCCGATCGGCTGCCACTGCCAGAAGAGGAGGATCAGTGCTGCGCTCGAGGCGAGGACGTAGGTGCTGCGCTCCGCCGGCTCGGGGACGATGCGCGTCCAGGCGCGCTTGAACGCCGGCCGCGCCATGATGCTGTGCTGCGCCGCGAAGGCGAGGAGGAGGGCCAGGTCGACCGCGAGCGCGAGGCCGATCGAGCCCGTCGCGCCCGAGTCCATCGTCTTCGGGACGACGAGGTTTCCGACGAAGCCGATCGCGTAGAGAAAGGTCCCGAAGAAGATCGCGTACGAGACCACGCCATAAGCGAACGTCAGGATGCGGCCGAGCATCGCTCCGCCCTTTCCGGGGGTTTCCCCTGCTCCTTGCCGGTGAAGTCCGGCAGAAGCAGAAGACGAAGGCGATTCCCGGTCCCATTGCGAAGGGGGTCCTGTTCGATACGGCGTATCTGCACCCAGGCTCGCCCCGAGCCTGGGTGCAGATACGCCCAAACGAACCGGACCCCCTTAGATGTGGGCCCTTAGATGTGGATGGACCGGCCGTCGACGGCGAGGGCCGCCTCTTTCAGGGCTTCGGGCAGCGTGGGATGGGCGTGGACCGACCGGGCCAGGTCCTCCGCCGAGGCCCCCATCTCGATCGCGACCGCCGCCTCGGCGATCAGGTCCGAGGCCCCCGCGGCGACGACGTGGACCCCGAGGACGAGGTCCGTCTTCGCCTCCGCGATGATCTTGACGGCCCCGTCGGTCTCGCCCGTCGTGCGCGCGCGCGCGTTCGCCGTGAACGGGAAGCGCCCGATCCGGACGTCGATGCCAGCCGCGGTCGTCGCCTCCTCGGTCTTGCCGACGCCCGCGAACTCCGGGTGCGTGTAGACGACCGCCGGGATCGCGTCGTAGCTCACGTGTCCCGCCTTGCCGGCGAGGAGCTCGACGCAGGCGATCCCTTCCTCCTCGGCCTTGTGCGCGAGCATCGGCCCTGCGATCGCGTCGCCGATCGCGTACACGCCCGCGACCTTCGTCGCGAAGCGCTCGTCGACCGGGATGCGTCCGCGCGCGTCGAGCTCGATCCCGACCTCGGCGAGCCCGAGCCCGCCCGTGTACGCCTTCCGCCCGACCGCGACGAGCACGACATCGCCCTCGATCTCGCTCGTCTTCCCGTCCTTGCCGGCGATCTGCAGCGCGAGCCGCTCGCCGCTCTCGCGAAACGACTCGACGCGCGACTCGAAGTGGAACTTGAGCCCCTGCCTCCGCAGCGAGCGATGCAGGAGCTTCGCCATCTCGACGTCCATCCCCGGCGTCAATCCGGGCGTGAGCTCGATCACCTCGACCTCGGACCCGAGCCGCGACCACACCGAGCCGAGCTCGAGGCCGATCGCGCCGGCGCCGACGACGAGGAGTCGCTTCGGTACGCGGTCGAGCGCGATCGCGTCCGTCGAGTCGACGATGCGGCGATGATCGAACGGCAGCCCGGGGAGCTCGATCGGGACGCTGCCGCTCGCGAGCACGACGTGCTTCGCCGTCAGCGTCTTGCCCGCGTCGGGTCCGTCCACGATCGCGACGCGGTCCGCGCCCTCGAGCCGCGCCGTGCCGACGACCTGCGTGACCCCGTTCTTCTTGAAGAGCCCGGCGACGCCGCGGGTCAGGTGGGTCACGACCTTCGCCTTCCGGCTCATCAGCGCGGGAAGATCGAGCGAGACGCCCTCGACCTTGATGCCGTGCTCGGCGAGGTCGTGCGCCATCTCCCAGTAGAGGTGGCTCGAGTGGAGGAGCGCCTTGCTCGGGATGCAGCCGACGTTCAGGCACGTCCCGCCGAGCGAAGCGTCCTTGTCGACGCACGCGACGCGGAAGCCGAGCTGCGCGGCGCGTATCGCGGCGACGTAGCCGCCGGGACCCGCGCCGATCACGACGACGTCGAAGGACTCGCCCTCGGGCATGCTCACAGTCCGAGGAGGAGCCGCGCCGGATCCTCGAGCGCTTCCTTCACCCGGACGAGGAAGGTCACCGCTCCCTTCCCGTCCACGATGCGATGGTCGTAGGAGAGGGCGAGGGACATCATCGGCCGGATCACGATCTCGTCGTTCACGACGATCGGCCGCTTCTCGATCTTGTGCATGCCGAGGATGCCGCTCTGCGGCGGGTTCAGGATCGGCGTCGACAGGAGCGAGCCGTAGACGCCGCCGTTCGAGATCGTGAACGTCGCGCCGGAGAGGTCGTCGACCGAGAGCTTGTTGTCGCGCGCGAGCCCGCCGAGGCGCACGATCTCGCTCTCGATCTCCGCGAAAGAGAGCTTGTCCGCGTTCCGCACGACCGGGACGACGAGGCCTCGGTCGGTTCCGACGGCGACGCCCATGTGGACGTAGCGGCGGTAGACGATGTCGGTTCCCTGGATCTCCGCGTTCAGCTCCGGCACGACCGGCACCGCCGCGCAGCACGCTTTCACGAAGAACGACATGAAGCCGAGACCGACGCCGTGATGTGCTTCGAAGTCCTTCTTGTGGCGCGCGCGCAGGTCCTGCACCGCCGTCATGTCGACTTCGTTGAAGGTCGTCAGGATCGCGGCGGTCTGCTGCGCCTCGACGAGGCGTCGCGCGATGACTTGACGGAGGCGGCTCATCGGCACGCGCTCCTCGTGGGCCTCCGTGGCGCCGCGTGGCTCGGGACGTCGAACGGGAACGACCGACGGGGTCGTGCGCGGTGCCGGAGCCGTCGCGGCAGCGGCGGTCGCCGCGGCGCTCGTCGCCGCGGAAGCGGAGGACGGAGCGCCCTCGGCCGGACGGGAGGCGGCGAGAGAGAGCGCATCTCCTTTCGTGACGCGACCTCCCGGACCGGTTCCCTGCGCGTTCCGCAGATCGAGGTGCTCCTCCGTCGCGATCCGGCGCACCGCCGGGCTCAGCGGGCGGCTCTCGCCGGCGGCTGCTGCTTCGGCTGCGATCTCACGCGCCGGAGCAGGCTCGGCCTGCGGCGCGGCAGGCGCGGCAGGCGCGGCAGGCGCGGCAGGCACGGCAGGCGCGGCAGGCGCGGCAGGCGCGGCAGGCACGGCAGGCACGGCAGGCGTGGCAGGCACGGCAGTTGCGGCAGTTGCCGCAGGTGCGGCGGAAGGCGCCGCGGCCGCCGGCTTTGCCGGGGCGCTTTTCGTCGCCGTCGCCGTCGCCGCGCCCGCCTCGTCGATCGTCGCGACGAGCTCGCCGACGGTCACGGTGTCGCCTTCCTTCTTCAGGAGGCGCAGCACGCCCGCCTTCTCGGCGACGATCTCCATGTTCGCCTTGTCGCTCTCGAGCTCCAGGATGGGATCGTCGACGGCGACCGGCTCGCCGTCCTTCTTCATCCACGTGCCGATCGTCGCCTCGGTCACGGACTCGCCGAGCGAGGGAATCCTCACCTCGTAGGCCACTCGCTCAGCCTCCCGCCTCGACGCGGCGCTCGGACGCTCGTCGCGACGAGCGCTTCTCGCCGGCACCGCGCGGCAGACGCGCCGGCACAGGGCGTCCGTCGAAGAGCTGCGCGAGGAGAGCCTCCTGCTCCTTGTTGTGCAGGCCGTACGAGCCGGCGGCGGGGCTCGCCGCCTCGTCGCGGCCGACGTAGCGCAGCTCGCGATCGCCGATCACCGTGGGAAGGTGCTGCGACACGTACCACCAAGGGCCCATGTTGCGTGGCTCCTCCTGCGTCCACGCGACGTCGCGTGCGTTCGGATACTCCTCGAGGATCGCCTGCAAGCGCTCCGCCGGGAACGGATAGAGCTCCTCGACGCGGATCGCGACGACGCCGAGATCCGCGCGCGCCTCTCGCGCCTTGGCGATCTCGTAGAACACCTTGCCGCTGCAGAGCGCGATCGTGCGCACCTTGCGCGACTCGAGCGTCACGGGATCGGGAAGGACGGGCCGGAAGCTCGCCGTCGTGAGCTCCGCGATCGCGGAGCCCGCGGTCTTCTGGCGCAGCAAGCTCTTCGGCGACATCACGACGAGCGGCTTCCGGAAGGAGCGATGCATCTGCCGCCGCAGGAGGTGGAAGAGCTGCGCCGCCGTGGTCGGCTGGACGACCTGCAGGTTGTCGTCGGCGCAGAGCTGGAGGAACCGCTCGAGCCGGGCGCTCGAGTGCTCCGGCCCCTGGCCCTCGTAGCCGTGCGGCAGATAGAGCACGAGGCCGCTCGCGCGCTGCCACTTCGACTCTCCGGCGGAGAGGAACGTGTCGATCACGACCTGCGCGCCGTTCGCGAAGTCGCCGAACTGCGCTTCCCAGATCGTCAGCACGTTCGGCGCCGCGGACGAGAACCCGTACTCGAAGCCGAGCGCGCCCGCTTCGGAGAGCGGGCTGTCGAGGATCTCGAAGCGCGCCTGGTTCTCGCCCTCCGTGGCGACGTCGTTCAGCGGCACCCACGGTGCGTTCGTCTTCTGATCGAAGAGGACCGCGTGACGATGGCTGAACGTGCCGCGCCGGCTGTCCTGGCCCGTCAAGCGGACGGGGATCCCTTCGCGGAGGAGAGAGCCGATCGAGAGCATCTCGGCGCAGCCGAAGTCGATGCCCTTGCCGCGCTGGACCATCTCGAGCCGCTCGGCGTAGAGCTTCTCCACCTTCGGGTGGATCGAGAACCCCTCGGGGGCGGCGGACACCGAGCGCTCGGCGATCTCCTTCAGGCGCGCCTCGGAGACGGTCGTGTCGGCGTCCCGTCCCTCGCCCGCGGAGCCGAGCCCCGACCAGGCGTCGCCGTAGCTGAAGACCTGCTGCCGCGGCCGGAAGGCGCGCGCGTACTCGAGGGCGAGCTCGAGCACCTCGTCGACCTCGCGATGGACCGCGCCGAGCTCCTCGGACGTGAACGTGCTCGACTCGAGGAGTCGCTGCTCGTAGAGCGCGCGCGTCGTGGGATGCGCGGCGATCTGCTCGTACATCACCGGCTGCGTGAACGTCGGCTCGTCGAGCTCGTTGTGGCCGTGCCGGCGGTAGCAGACGAGGTCGATCACGGCGTCGCGCTTGAACTTCTGGCGGAAGCCGAGGGCCAGGCGCACCGCGCGCGTCGCCATCTCCGGATCGTCGGCGTTCACGTGGAGCACGGGCGACTCGATGATGCGCGCGATGTCCGTCGCGTAGCGCGTCGGCCGCGCCGCCTCCGGAGGCGTCGTGAAGCCGACCTGGTTGTTGATCACGACGTGGATCGTGCCGCCGGTGAAGTAGCCGTGCAGGTGGCTCAGGAGGAGCGTCTCGGGAACCACGCCCTGCCCGATGAACGCAGCGTCGCCGTGCACGAGGACGGGGATGACGCGCCGCCGGTCGCGGTCGCCGAGACGGTTCTGCTTCGCGCGGACCTTCCCCTCGACGACCGGGTTCACGATCTCGAGGTGGCTCGGGTTCGGCGTCAGCGAGACGTGGACGACCGAGCCGTTGACGGCGTGATGGTCGCGCGAGTAGCCTTGGTGGTACTTGACGTCGCCGTCGCCCTGCACCCAGTCGGGCAGCGTGCTGCCTTCGAACTCGGAGAGGATCATCTCGTAGGGCTTGCGGACGACGTTCGCGAGGACGTTCAGGCGACCGCGGTGCGCCATCCCGAGGACGATCTGCTCGACGCCGTGGGTCGCGGCGTCCTCGATCAGGAGCTCGAGCATCGGGATCAGCGTCTCGCCGCCTTCGAGCGAGAAGCGCTTCTGGCTCGGATACTTCTTGTGCAGGTACTGCTCGAAGCTCTCCGCCTCGACGAGCTTCGTGAAGATCAGACGCTGCGTGTCGCGATCGAGCTGCGGGCGGTTGCGCGACGGCTCCATCCGCTCCTCGAGCCACTCGCGTTGCTCGGAGTCGCGGATGTGCGTGAACTCGACGCCGAGCGTTCCGCAGTAGGTCTCCTTCAACGCCGCGACGAGCTCGCCGAGCGTCGCTGGCGGCGGGCCGCGGAAGTCGCCGGACGGGCAGGGGAGCGCCAAGTCGCCGTCGCGAAGCCCGAAATGGGCGCGGTCGAGAAGCGGATGCCACTCGGGCGGATCGCCGAGCGGGTTCAGATTCGCGAGGAGGTGGCCGAGGTCGCGATAGCTGCTGACGAGCCCGAACGTCGCGGGGGGTGCCGAGGACGACGTCGCTTCACCGGAAGCGGTCGCCTCGCTCCGACCGAGCTCGAGCCCTTGAAAGAACGCCCGCCAGGTCGGGTCGACCGTGGCGGGATCACGCCGGTACCGCTCGAAGAGCTGGTCGATGAACTCGGCGTTCGCGCGATTGAAGAAGTCCGGGGCTGACAAGCTCGTCTCCTCTCCTCCTCTGACCTCGGCGCGGCGGCGGACCCCGACGCGCTCTCCCTTCACAATCTAGCCGTTCCGTACGGTGCAGACCAACGTCGAAGCGAGGGGGCGCCGCCCCCTCGCCGAGGCGGCGGCGAAGCCACCGCCTCTCCACGGTTGATCGCAAGCGAGGGGGCGCCGCCCCCTCGCCGAGGCGGCGGCGAAGCCACCGCCTCTCCACGGTTGATCGCAAGCGAGGGGGCGCCGCCCCCTCGCCGAGGCGGCGGCGAAGCCACCGCCTCTCCACTCCTCCGCTCGCTTTCGCTCGGCCGCGCGCTGTGCGCGCGGAGACCGCGAATTGACGTGCCTCTTCATCCACGGCAGACCGTACGGCGTGGACGGAGCTGCCGCGGCAGCCCCGCGCATCGCGGTCGTCCTGTCGGGAGGCGGCGCGCGGGGGGCGTACGAGGCGGGCGTGCTGTCCTACGTCCTCGACGAGCTGCCCGCGGCCCTCGGCCGTCCGGTGCAGTTCTCGATCGTGACCGGGACGAGCATCGGGGCCCTGCACGCCTGCTACCTCGCCGCGACGCGGGGCGCGCCCGGGAGCGGAGCCCGACTGCTGCAACTTTGGGCCGAGCTCTCGCTCGCGAAGGTCTATCGCATCGGGGCGGGGGACATCGCGAGGCTTCCGCTCTGGCTCCTCGGGCGGAGCCGCGGGCCCGGCCTGCTCGACCTGGGCCCCGGCGCCGTCCGCGTCCCCGGCCTGATCGACACGGGACCGCTCGAAGAGCTGATCGCGAGCTACGTCGACTGGGCGAGGATCGAGGGCAACATCGCCGCCGGCACCCCGCAGGCACTCGCCGTTACCGCGACGGAGATCGCGACCGGGCGCTCGGTGGTCTTCGTCGACACCGCGGACGGCGAGATCCGCGGCTGGCCGGAGGATCCGTTCGTCGTCGCGCGGCCGGCCCGGATCGGCGCGAACCACGCGCTCGCCTCCGCAGCGATCCCGGTGCTCTTCGCGGCGCGGAAGGTCGACGGCGCGTTCTTCTGCGACGGCGGCCTCCGCCTCAACACGCCGCTCTCGCCGGCTCTCCACCTCGGGGCGGACCGCGTGCTCGTGATCGGGCTTCGCCACCTGCGCTCCGCCCAGGAGGAGGACCGGATCGCGCGCGAGCGCGAGCTCGTCTTCCTGAACCCCGCGTACCTCGCCGGGAAGGTGCTGAACGCGCTTCTCCTCGATCGCGTCGAGAGCGACGTCGAGCAGCTTCGCTTCGCGAACGAGCTCCTGCGCGCCGGCGAGGCCGAGTGCGGCGACGACTTCCTCCGGCGCGCCGAGAAGCGGATCGGGCGTCCCTTGAAGATCGTCGAGAGCTGCCTCGTCCGTCCCTCGGAGGACCTCGGCGAGCTCGCGGGCGAGTGCCTCCGCCGCCGTCCCCGCGATCGCAGCGCGACCGACCGGATCGCCGCGCTCTTCATGCGAACCGTCGCGCGCGGCACGGGTCCCGACAAGGACCTTCTTTCCTACGTCCTCTTCGACGCCGTCTACGCGGAGCGCCTTCTGGCGCTCGGCCGCCGCGACGCCGCCGCCGCGCACGACTCCCTGGTGAAGCTCTTCTCCTAGCCTGCATTTCTCACCAGATCCCTACTGCGGCGGCCGATAGCACCGAATCTTCGCGAGCTTCTCCCTCCGGGCTCCTCGACGTACTGTTCAAGTACGCCTGCGTCGCCCTCCGGTCCGAGGCTCGCGAATCTTCGGCACTCTCGACCGCCTCGCGACGTGATCTGGTGAGAAATGCAGGCTAGCTTCCCAACATGACCATGCCGCCGTCGACGGGGACGATCTGGCCCGTCATGAAGTGCGCGGCGTCGCTCGCGAGGAACACGACGACCGGGGCGATGTCCTTCTCCGGGTCGCCGAGACGATCCGCGAGCGGCATCCGCTTCGACGTCTCCGCAAGAAAGATCTCGCGGACGCCCTCCGGCATCGCGGCGAGATAGTCGTCGTACATCTTCGTCCACGCCGCCGGCGCGACGGCGTTGACGGAGATCTTGTGACGTCCCCACTCCTGGGCCGCGGTGCGCGTCCACGAGTGCACGGCGCCCTTCGAGGCCGCGTAGTGCGCGGAGCCGATCTGTCCGCGCACACCTCCGCCGGAGCCGAAGTTGACGATCCGTCCGCCGCGCTCCTTCATGTGACGGAACGCGGCCTGGTTCGTCAGGATCGTTCCCATCACGTTGACGCGCAGGACCTCCTCGCACGCTTCGGGCGTCAGGTCCGCGGCCGCCCCGAGGCGGAGGATGCCCGCCGCGTGCACGAGGACGTCGAGCCCCCCGAGCGTCCGCACGGCTTCGTCGAAGACGCGATCGACCTCGTCCTTCACGGTGACGTCGCAGCGCGCGAAGCGCGCGCTCGCGGCGGCATTCCGAATCGCGTGCACGGGATGCTCCGCGTCCGGTAGGGCGACGTCGAGCGCCACGACGCGCGCACCCTCGCGCAAGCACGCCGCGACGGTCCCGCGGCCGATCCCGTGAGCAGCGCCGGTCACGATCATGCGTACGTCGTCGAGCTGCATCCTTGCCTCCTGCGCGCGAAGTCCCTTTTCTCTTTCGTCGCATCGTGTTTGTAAAGGTCCGGGGGTGATGCTGGATCGGGCAGGCAGGGCGGCGCGCAGCGCCGTCGCGGTGCTGCTCCTCGCGGTCGCCGTCTCGCCGCTCGATCAAGCGCCGAGCGCCGCTGCGGAGGAGGCTCGTCCGCGCACCGTCCGCCTGAAGGACTTCGACAACCGCGGCCCCTGGCGGCTCGAGTCGCTCGAGATCGACGGCCTGCCGTGGTGGCAGGCGTGGACGCTGAGCTCCTCCCTGCAGACGCAGGAGCGTCCGATCTGGAAGTTCTGGGCCGACGATCCGCCGTTCTCCGGCAGCTACCTGCACGCGGATCTCGCGACGATCCGGTCGAACCTGGAAGGCGAGGGCTACTACGAGGCGCGCGTCGACGAGCGCATCGAGATCCTCTCGCGCCCGAAGAAGAGCGAGAAGCCGGACGGCGAGCCGACCCCCGGCACCGTGGCGGTCCGCATCCGCGTACGCCGCGGCGAGCCGGTGCTCGTGTGTAGCCTGTACATCGATCTCGAGTCGGTGACGATCTCGAGCGCGGCGAGCGGCGAGATCCGGAAGAGGTTTCCGCTCGCCGTCGGCGAGCCGTTTCGCCGCACGGACTACCAGGAAGCCGCTTCGCGCTACGCCGACTACCTCGCGGACCACGGTTACCCGGAGGCTCGCGTCCAGCGACACGCGCGGGTCGAGGTGCGCGATCGCTGCGCGGAGGTCGCCTTCGGGCTCGAGGCGGGCGGCTACGGCGTCTTCGGATCCACGAAGATCAAGGGGTTGAAGGACGTCGAAAAGGACGTCGTGCAGCGCGAGATCGCCTACGCGCCCGGCGAGCAGTTCGACCAGCGGAAGCTCGACGAGACGCGCACGCGGCTCCAGGCGACGCGTCTCTTCTCCGTCGTCCGCATCGAGAAGAAGGAGCGGACGGCCGAGGGCGCGGTGCCGATCGAGCTCGAGCTGAGCGAGGGGCCGCAGAACGAGATCCGTCTCGGGATCGGCTACGGCACCTTCGACGGCGTGCGCGGCCTCGCTTCGTGGTGGAACTACGACTTCCTCGGCGACAACCGCCGGCTCGGGTTCTCGGGGAAGATCTCGCAGATCAACCGCGCGCTCGAGGCCTCGCTGATCCAGCCGCACTTCCCGCGGTTGCGCGACCGCGGCTCCCTCGTCTTCACGCTCGGCCAGCAGGACGAGTCGACCTACGTCGACTTCGGCTTCGTCATGACGCCGAAGATCGATTGGTGGATCAACGAGCACCTCACCGCGACGACATACTTCTCGTTCCGCTACGACACGCTCTCGAACGTGACCGAGCAGACGGTCCTGGCGCTCGGGCCGCCCGACCAGTTCCAGGTCGCGGGCTTCACGAACGGCATCGGCGCGGGCATCCGCTGGACCGGCTTCGACGATCCGGCGAACCCGATCCGCGGCATCGGCGTCGCCGCGGCGGCGGAGGTCGCCGGCGGCCCGCTCGGCGGCGATTTCGATCACTTCCGCCTGATCGGTCAAGCAGCATATTACCAGCCGCTCGACTGGCAGGAGCTGGTTCTCTTTCTCGGCCTTCGCGCGGGGACGATCGTCCCCTGGGACGACACGCCGCAGGTGCCGCTCTGGGCGCGGCTCTACGCCGGCGGCAACGCTGCGTTCCCGGTACGCGGCTACGGCCGTCGCCGCGTCGGGCCGCTCTCGGCTTCGAACGACCCGCTCGGCGGGCGAACGGCCGTCGTCGGCACGGCGGAGCTCCTCTATCCTCTCTTCGGACCCGTCGTCGGACTCGCGTTCCTCGACGCGGGCGACGTCGAGCTCGAGGCCTGGACGGTTCGTCCCGAGAACGTGCAGAAGGGTGTCGGCGTCGGGGTTCGGGCGGTGACGCCGGTCGGTCCGATCGAGGTGGACTTCGGCTTCGGCCTCGACCGCGCTCCGGGCGACTCGATCTTCCAGGTGCAGCTCACGATCGGACCGCAGTTCTGAGGCTCCGGGGATTCGCATGCGACGCGCCGTCAAATGGATCCTTCTCTCGCTCGCCGGAATCGTCGGGCTCGCGGCGGTGCTCGTCGCGGTGCTCCTCTTCGTCGCGTCGCTTCCGACGACGCGGCCGTGGATTCGCGACCAGCTCGTCGGATTGGTCGTCGGTCTCTTCGGCGGAGATCCGGTCGCCATCGAGTCGATTCCCGTCCTCGAGCCGACGCGCATCACGCTGCAGGGCGTGCGCGTCGGTGGCGACGAGCCGAAGCTGCAGATCGAATCGCTCTCGCTCCACGTCTCGATCCAAGGATGGGTGCCGCCGCGCGTGCAGGTGCAGATCGAGATCGACGATCCCACCCTGGCGCTCGCGCGCGACGAGGCGGGGGAATGGAACGTCGCGCACTGGGGCGTCGCTTCCGACACGCCGGCGGATCCGGATACACCGCTCCTTCCCGCATGGCTCACGCAGGCGGACGTCGTGCTGCACGACGGCCGCATCGCGGTCGCCGGCGTCGCGCCCGAGCCGCTCCGTCTCTCGTCGGTCGAGCTGCAGGGGCGCGTCCGCCAGGATCTCCTCGAGGACGCGATCGCCGAGATCGATTCGCTCCACGCGGCGCTCGGCGAAGCCTCGCATCTCCGCGCGCGCGGGACGTACGAGCTCGAGGGAGACGAGGCGATCGATCTCGCGATCGAGACCGACCCGCTCGCACCGGCGGACCTCGCCGGGCTCGCAGCGGTCCTGCGCGACGAAGCTCTCGTGAAGGCGGATCTCCGGGTCACGGGCAACACGGCGAGTCCGGACGCGTCCTTCGCGATCGACGTCGCGGGCGCGAAGCTCTCTGGCGCGGGCCGCATGGAGCCGATCGACGACGAGCGCTCGCTCGTCTCCGCCGACGCCTCCTTCGAAGGTCTCGATCTGACGGCGCTCCTCGCGGACGGACCGCCCGTGCGCGCGACGGGCGACGCGAGCGTCCGCCTCGAGATCGGCGGCCCCGCACCCGCGATCGAGGAGGCGAAGATCCATCTCGCGTCCGCGGAGGCCTTCGCGGTCGCGATCGAGTCGGCGACGGCCAGGGCGCTGCGCGAGGCGGGCTCGGACGTGCTGAAGCTCGAGGTGCAAGCCGCCGGTCCGAACCAGGCGCTCGCCGTGAACGCGACGGGAACCTATGGCTTGACGACGCCTCAGGCCCTCTCCGCGGAGGGAACGTTCGCGATGCACGACCCGGGCGCGCTGCCGCCCGAGCTTCGGGAGACGTTCGCGGGAACGACGCTCGATGCGACCTTCTCGGCGCAGGTCGCGGACACCGCGGCGGAGTCGCCGACGGGAAGCCTGCGCGTCGAGCTCGCGCCGGGCCAGCTCCGCAACATCCCGGTGAAGGGAGCGATCGTCGAGGCCGCGCTCGAGCCGGATCTCCTCCGCGTCGATCGCTTCTGGGTCGGCGCCGATCGCACCGATCTCGAGGGCTTCGCGTGGGCGCAGCTCGGCGGTGATCCGGCGGCGCGCTGGGTCGGTGGCCGGCTGCGCGGTCCGTTGAGCCTTTCGCTCGTCAGCACCGCGTACGGCGTGATCGATACGGACGTGACGCTCTGGGGGCGAACGGAGGCCGTCGGCCTCGCGGCCTTCGTGCAGAGCAAGGGGCCGGTCGAGCTGCCGGGCGCGATCGGAACGTTCTCCGGCTCGCTCGACGCGGAGAACGTCGGCGAGTCGAGCGGCACGGCGCAGGTGTCCGTCAGCGGGCGCTTCGAGCCGTCCGCTTCTCTCGCCGAGGTCCTCGGCGCGGAGGAGCGCTCGACGAAGATCGAGCTCGGCTGGGATCGGAAGCGCTCCGGCGAGCGCACGACCGATCGCGTCGATCTCGACTTCACGTATGGCGCGGACGAGCCGGGATCCGTCTCCGTCCGCGGCGGCGCGGAGAGCACCGGCGGGACGACGCGCGTCACCGTCGACCAGCTTCGTCTTTGGCCCGTCGTCGGACCGGACTGGGAGCTCGTCCCGCCCGCGCAGGTCGCGATCCTTCCCGGGCGCGTCGACGTCGAGCGCCTGATGCTCACCGTCGGTGGGGGTGAGGTCTCCGCCCAGGGACGCTTGACGGGCGAGAAGGGCGGCAACGACCTCGGCGTCGAGATCCGCAAGATCGACCTCGCAGCTCTGTGCGACCTCTTCCTCGCGGGCGCGGACTGCGGCGGCAACCTCGAGGCGACACTCACGGTGCGCGGCGTCGCGGCGCGGCCGGACATCACGCTCGCGCTCGACGTCGCCGGTCTCCGCGCCGCCGGTCAAGACTACGGCGCCTTCCGGCTCGACGCGCGCACGCAGGGCAACGCGCTCGCTCTGTCGGGGGGGATCACGGGCGGACCCGCGGGATCGGCTCGTCTCGAAGGGCAGCTGCCGCTCGAGGCCGGAGGTCGGACGCCCGCGCTCGCGATGGATCGCCCCATGACCGTTTCCGTGCGCGCGGACGAGCTGCAGATCGATTTTTTCGAGACGCTCGCGGGGGACGCGGTGCGGCGCCTGGACGGCAGCGCCGCGATCGCGATCGACGTCCGCGGGACGCCATCGAAGCCGCTCCTCTCGGGAGAGCTCCGGATCGCGGACCTCGTCGTCACGCCGACGGCGAGCGGCGCCACGTTCAAGGACGGGAGGGTGCACGTCGTCCTGCAGCCGGACGCGGTGATCCTCGACGAGCTCGTGCTCGACCAGGGCGCGATCACCGCGGGCGGCACGATCGCGCTCGACGCAGGCGTGCCGAAGGACGTTGCGCTCTGGGCCGCGCTGCAGGAGGCGAAGGTGGTCGACCGTCCCGACGTCACGGCAAGCGCCACGGGTCGCGTCGATCTCGACGGCGCGATCGAGGCGCTGAAACTCGAGGGCGAGCTCACGATCGAGCCCGCGGTGATCCGTCCGACCGTCGCGGGCGGCGGCGCACAGGAGCCCGACCCGACGATCCAGGTCGTGCGTCGCATCGGCGACTCCGCGCCGTGGATTTCGGGCGTTCCGCCGGAGCTCGGCGGCGAGGTGACGCCGCTTCCGACGCGGCCCACAGCCGCGCCCGCGCGCGCGGCGGGCGAGCTGCCGACGATGTTCCAGAACCTCGAGATGCTCGTCACGGTTCGACTCGGCCAGCACGTGCGCGTCGAGCGCTACGACGCGAACCTGCGTCTGAACGGAGAGGTGTATCTCAGCAAGAAGCCCGCGGACGTGCTGCGCATCAACGGTGGGATCGACGGGCGTCGCGGCTGGTACATCTTCCAGGGGCGTCGCTTCGAGATCAACTTCGCGTACGTCACGTTCAGCGGCGAGGTCCCCCTCGATCCGTACCTGAACGTCGAGGCGCAGTATCGGACGAACGACTACCTCGTCGAGATTCGCGTCAGCGGCACCGCGGCGCATCCGATCCTCGATCTCTCGAGCGAGCCGCCGCTCGACGAGAGCGACATCCTCGCGGTGATCCTCTTCGGGAAGCCGGCTTCGGAGCTGAACAACGCGCAGGGGCAGGTGCTGCAGAGCCAGGCGCTGGCGTTGCTCGCCTCGTACGTGGCGCCGGATCTGCAGCGTTCGGTTCTCGACACGTTCGGCTTGACGAGCCTGACGTTCTCGATGCCGTCGGGCGACTCGGTCGGGACCGTCGGCGTCGGGCGCTACTTCGGCGACGACCTGTTCGTCTCGGTCGCGCGCGACTTTGGCGGGCCGACCGGAGGGACGCAGCGACAGCTCGAGGGCCTCGTCGGCTCTTCCGTGACGATCCAGTACTACTTGACGCCGCGGCTGACGCTGCAGGGCGCTTCGTCGACGGAGGGCGAGAGCACCGTGGACCTGATCTGGCAGCGGCGGTATTGAGGCCCATGGCTGCGGTTACGCAAGTCGATCACCTCGGGATCTACGTGACGGACCTCGAAGCCGCGGTCCGCTTCTGGCGGGACGTCGTCGGCCTCGAGTGCGGCGAGATCGAGAGCCACCCCGAGAGCCAGCTGCGTCTCGCGCACGTCGTGGTGAACGGCGTCGAGCTCGAGCTGATCGAGGCGCCGATCGAGAAGACGCAGCTCCGGCACATGCCGCACCCGGCGGCGGGGCTGTACCACGTCGGTCTTCGGACCGACGACCTTCCTGGAACGGTCGAGCGGCTTCGTGCGGCGGGGGTGCGGATGCTCGACGAGGTTCCCCGTGAGGGGGCGGGGATGAGGGTGCAGTTCACGGCGCCGGAAGGGCCGGGGCAGGGGGTGATGATCGAGGTGGTGGAGAGGTTGCGGCCTGGGCCGGCGGATGAGGCGTTGCGGCGGAAGCGGTAGCCCGGTTTGTATTGACGCGGCGACTTCTGCGGATTCAGGATGGCGGGGAAGGGGGCGGGGGTCGGCGGGTTTCGTGTGATCTTGTGCTCGCACGCTTCGCTCGGCGCGTTTTCGGAGATCGTTTCGATCAAGACCTAGTGTGGTGGTCTTTCCAGGTGTCTCGATTTCGAACATCGCCCTTATCAAGGGAGTTTTTCGGAAATTTTTATTGACATTTGGCCGAACTTGCGGTAGAGTTCTTTCGTGCCCGCGCGATTCCGCATGTCGGATCCGCAGCTCTCGTTCGAGGATCTTCGCATTCGACGCTGGGGCGGCCGCAGAAGCGGAACGGGTCGACCACGCATGGTGCATTCCCGCGTCGCGCACCGCTCGCGTCGTCCCTTCGGTGCGGCGATTCAGGCGCACGTGACGGTGCGGTTGCACCGTGGTCTTCCGAGCCTTCGGTCCAAGCGACTCGTGCGCGAGCTCCGGCGTAGCCTGCGTGCCGTTCGCGAGCGCGAAGGGGAGTTCCGGGTCCTCCATTACGCCTTGCAACGCGACCACGCTCACCTGATCGTCGAGGCGAGTGATCGCGGCGCGCTCGCGAGCGGAATGAAGGCCGTCGGGGCGCGGCTCGCGCGTGCCGTGAACCGCGTGTTCGAGCGTTCTGGTCCCGTGCTGGACGGGCGCTATCACCTTCGGCCCCTGCGAACACCGCGCGAAGTGCGGCGCGCGCTCGCCTACGTCCTTCTCAACGTTCGTCACCACTGGTGGCGGCGGTGTGGCGCGGTCCCGCCGCCGCGGATCGACGCGGCATCCTCTGGGCGCTGGTTTGTGGGCTGGTCGGCCCTGCCCCCCGGTCACGAAGCATGCGGAGAGGCGGAAGTTTCTTCTGCACGAACATGGCTCGTTCGCGTCGGTTGGCAACGCCACGGCTTGATCGACCCGCGAGAGATATCTGGGAGCCGAAGGTGACGCCAAAGCGACCCGCGCTCACTCCGTGTAGCCGAGCGCCTTCAGCTTCTCCTGGGTGCGCGGGTCGAGCTTTCGCTCCGTCGGGCCGCCGCCCGCGGCGTCCATGCTCCGGTAGATCGACAGGAGCTCGCGACCCTTCGCGCGGAGCTCGGGGTCGTCGAGGTTCCTGGTCTCGCCGGGGTCCGCCTCGAGATCGTAGATCTCCGTCGGCTCCGCGACGTGCTCGCGGCCGATCCACTTGTAGCGCTCCGTTCGGGCCGAGAAGATCCGGCCCTCCGCGCTCTTGTACGCGGGACCTTCCGCGAAGCGCGCCGCGCTCGGCGCGTGCGAGGATTCGCCGCGGAGAAGCGGCGCCAGGCTCTCGCCCTGCAGGCCGGGCACGGGAGGCAGCGACAGCAGGTCCAGCAGCGTCGGTGCGAGATCGACGAGGGACGTCTGCGCTTCGATGACGCGACCCGCCGGGACGAGGCCCGGCGCCCAGACGACCAGCGGCACGCGCAGCACCTCCTCGTACACACCGCGCGAATGGCCGACGGAGCCGTGCTCGCCGAACTCCTCGCCGTGATCGGCGGTCACCACGACGATCGTGTCCTCCGCGAGACCCAGGCGCTCGATCTCGCGGAACACGCCCGCGAGCACCGCATCCGTGTAGCGCACCTCGCCCGCGTAGCGGCCCCGCTGCGCCGCGACCTGCGGCTTCTCCCCCGGGCGCGAAGGCACCGTGATCACGTCGTACTCCGGCGGCGGCTCGTACGGCGTATGCACCTGGTACGTGTGCAGGAACAGGAACACCTTCTCGTTGCGATGGCGGCGTAGCCAGCGGAGCCCGCGGTCGAACGTCACGCCCGCGTCGCCGCGGGTGTCCCACATGCTCAGGCCCTTGTTCTCGTAGTAGTCGTCGAAGCCGCGCTCGAAGCCGGCCTCCGCCGCGAGCATCCCGTTCTCGGTGAACGCAGCCGTCTCGAAGCGCTTCGCCGAGAGCATCTCGCCGAGCGTCGGAATCGTCTTCCGTAGAACGTGCTTCGCGTGCAGCACCTTGTGCACCGCGGGATACGAGCTCGTGAACAGGCTCATGTGCGAGGCCGTCGTCGACGGGTACGGCGCGAGCGCCTGCACGAAGCTCGCGCCCTCCGCCGCGCGCGCCTCCAGGTTCGGCATCAGACGGTGCCCCTCGACGGGCGCACCGACGTGGTCGGCCCGCATCGTGTCGAGGGAGATCAAGACCAGGTTCCGCTGGCCGTCGCGCGGCAGGGGTTGGAGGATCTGCGGATTTCCCCAGATCGGCACGCTGAACGGATGCGCCGCCGGCGCGCCCTCGTGCGCGGCTTCGTGGAGGACTTCGGTCGAGAAGAGGAAGCGGACGCGCTCGCCGGCGAGCTCGGAAAGATCGACGCGACGATCGATCCAACCGCGTCGTGCGTCCTCGGGCCCCACCACCGAGCGCAGCAGCACGCGCTCGCCGAGCTTTCCCTCCGCCGCGATCGTGAACACGACGGGCGCCGCGCCGATCTCCTCCGCGACCGGGTCGAGCGCGAGCCCGACGCTCAGCACGGAGCGTGGCTTCACCTCGAGCGGGCGGGTCCGATGACGTGGCGGCGTCGGAGAGATCGCTTGCGCGACCACGCGCACGCGAATCTGCGGCCGACGCACCATCTCGGGAATCGGGATCGTGAGGTTCGCGCCCGGATGATGGCCCTCGAGCAGGATCGCGGGAATGCGCTTCCACCCGTCCGCGTCGTCGCTCGAGAGGCTCGGCTCGAGCACGATCGGCCCCTCGTGAAGCACTGCGGGAAGGTTCACGAACACCGTGACCGTGTCGCCCTCCGGGAAGGGCAAGGTCGTACCGAAGATCTCCCAGCGGGCCGGGCAGCCGAGGGAGGGACGCGACTCGTCCGCGACGACGCAGCGCCCGGTCGGGACCGCGGGCTGAAGCTCCTCGACGAGGCGGCGCACCGGCTGCAGCACCGTGTCGGGCGGCTTCCGGCACGCGACGAGGCTCGCCGCGAGCAGCAGCACGAGCAGCGAACCGATCGGCGAGCCGAGCGACCGGCGAGGCGTGAAATGGAGTCGCATCGACTGCGGAGCGGTCCCCGCACCTTCCCTTGGCGAAGCCGCGCGGCAGCGTCAACTGCGAGCGGAATCCGCCGCGCCGGAGGGTCGTTCCGCCGCGGCCCGGGGATCACTCCGCGGCGACGACCTCGATCTCGGTCTCGCTCGAGACGATCCCCGTCGATGGATCGGTCGCCTTGATCTTCGCGATGCCGGGCGCGAGCGCGGTCACCTTGCCTGCTTCGTTGCCGTGGCTCAGCACCTCGGCCACCGCCGGGTTGGTGCTCGAGAACTCGACGAACGGCGTCATCGGGCGCGAGTCTCCGTCGTCGTACTGGCCGAGCGCCGTGACGCGGCGGTTCTGTCCGACGGTGATGATCCGGCGGTCCGGGCGGAGCTGGATGCTCTCGAGCAGCGACTTGACGCGGATCTCGGCCGTCGCTTCGACGTCGCCGAGAGTCGCCGTGATGATCGCGGTGCCCTCGAGGTTCGCGCTCAGGAGGAGGCCTTCCTCACCCTCGACCTCGCTCAGTCGGACCACGTCCTCGTTGTCCGAGGACCAGATCACGTCCTTCGTGACGAGCCGCCGCTGGTTGTCGCTCGTCTGTGCCGTCGCGAGGAGCTGTCGTCCGTTGCTGCCGCGGATGGTCGCACGGTTCGGCGAGATCCGGATCTCCGTGACGCCGCCGACCACCGTGAGATCGCACATCCCGATGTGTCCGAGCGGCGACACCGCGAAGATCGTCGCCACGCCGTCGCTCAGGAACTTGACGCGACCGGGCTCTTCGGGATCGACCTTGGCCACGATCGGGTTCGTCGACGACCAGGTGCTCTCGTTCGTGACGTCGGCCTTCTCGCCTTCCTCGTAGATGGCTGCGGCGCGGAAGCGCTTCGTGCGGAGCGCCGTGCCGCGGAAGGTCGCGGGATCGACCTCGAGCGCGATCTCGTCGCCGACGACGCGCACCGTCGCGTCGTCGCGCAAGCCGTCGCAGTCGACGCGCACCGTCGTGCGCTCGCCCTGGATCAGGCCGGTGATCAGACCCTTGCCGGGAAGCGTGTTGTCGACCAGCGCGACGCTCGCGTCGTCGATCGTCCAGGTACACTTGTCGCTGACGTTGCCGGTCGACTGGTCGGAGAACGTCGCCCGGACCTTGTAGAGCGTCGGCGTGGTGAGAGGGACGAGGCCGTCGTTGCCGGGCTCGAGCTCGATCCCGAGGATCTCGCCGACGACCTGCACGTTATCGACCTCCGTCGAGGTGATGCCGGTGACCGGCTCGCGCGCGGTCAGCGTCGTCCGGCCCGTCTCGATGCCGACGAGCTCGCCGCGATCGAGCGGGTCCTCTTCGCCCGGGACGACGACGCCGGTGCCGACCTGCGCGACCGCCGGGTTGGCGACGCTCCAGTCGACGACCTCGCGGAGGTCGTTCGTGTCCGCACCGGTCGAGAGCTTGCCGATCGCCTGCGCCCGCCGGCGGATGTCGAGCTGGACGCGGAGCAGCTCCGGCTCGACCGCGAGGCCGACGAGCTGTCCCTCGACGGTGAGCGTCGCGTCGTTCCCCGAATCGGAGGACGAAAGCCCGCCCGGGATCGTCGCGCGGATCGTCGCGCTGCCGTTGACGCTCAGGGTCGTGAGGACGCCGTCCTCGTCGATCGTGCCGATGGTCGGCGGCGAGATCGCCCACTCGACGCTCGACGAGATGTCCGTATCGCTGCCGTTCGATCGGTTGCCGCGCGCGCTGAGCGGCAGCTTCATGTTGCGGCCGAGGCGGATCTCCTTCGGCTCGATCGAGACGCTCGTGATCTGCCCCTGCACCGTGACCGGGACCGGCGCCGAGACCTTGCCCGTGCTCGGCTCGGTCGCACGGAGCTGCGTCGCGCCGAGCTGGTGGCCCTGGACCGCGCCGTAGGTCTCGCTGATCGTCGAAACCGAAGCGATCGCGGGGTGGGTCGTCTGCCAGTTGACGCGGCGGCGGAGGTCGGGCGTCTCGAGACCGCTCGAGAGGATGCCGATCGCCTGCGGGTTCCGGAGCTCCCCGATCGCGACGCGGAACGGATTCGGGCGCACCTCGAGGCTGACGAGAGTGCCCGCGACCTGCACCGACGCGGACTTCCCGGCCGTGTTGAGGTTTCGCACCGGATCGTTCGCGTTCACCGTGACGGTGCCGTTCGCGAGCGCCGTCACCTCGCCGGCCGTCGCCGCCTGATTGGAGATCGCGATGACGCCGGGCGCGCTCATCGAGTAGTCGACCTTCTCGCTGATGTTCGAGCGGCTGCCGTCCGCGCGGTAGCCGTAGACGCGGAGATCGCTCTTCATGCCGATGCCGAGCGTCAGGTTCCGCTGGTCGAACTCGATGCGCGTGATGGGCGAGAGGACCTTCGTCGTGCCGTCCTCGACGGTGTTCTGGAGGTTCGTCGGCACATGCTTGGCGCGGATGACGGTCGTGCCGAGGGCCTTCGGCGTGACGATGCCCTGGTTCGGTGCGGTGTTGGAGATCGTCGCAACGGCGGTGTTGCTCGACGTCCACGTGACGGCCTTCGTCAGGTCCGCCTCGTAGCCGTTCTGGTAGAGGCCACGCGCCTTGAAGGCCGCGTTGATGCCGAGCTCGACGTTCTTCGTGGTCGGCTTCGTGAAGATCGAGACGAGCGGGCCCGCGTAGACCGTGAGGTTTGCGATGCCCCTCGTCCGGCTCGTGCCATGCTGCAATGACGCGCGGATCTCGACAGTGCCGGGATCCCCGGCGGTGACGAGGCCGCGGCTGCCGTGCGCTGTGCTCACCTCGGCATGCTTCGAGTCGCCCGTCGTCCAGTCCGCGACCGCCGTGATGTCCTGCCGGCGGCCGGTGTTGTAGACGGCGGTCGCGACGAACTGCCGCGTCGCCAGCGGCGCGAGCGTCAGAGTCGCCGGCGTCACCTCGACCGCGGTGAGTTGCTCGGACTGCGCCGGGCTCGTCTCGGGTCCGAGGAGAGGGAGGAGGAAGGAGAGGAAGAGGAGGGGGAGAGTTCGGACCGGCTGCGTGCGCCAGGCCCGGCGGTTGTTGCTAGAAGGTCCCGCGCGCATGACTCCTCTGTGGCCGGTCCGCTCGCACCGGCCAGGCCGAAATGCAAGGGGGGTGCCACGGTACCCCCGAAAGAGTGCCCTCGCCGTGCGCAGCTTTGCCCGCGAACGCGCCATGTCGCGCATTACCGCAAGACGGGTCGGGTGGCGACGTCGCGCCAGGCCGAGCTTCCGCGTGCGAGCGGCGAGCGGAGCTCGCCACCCAGCACCCTCCGCGCGCGCAGCGAGCGGCCGACAGCGAGCGGGGAGTGAGGGCCCCGTCGGGCTTTGCCCGACGGGGGCGAGGGGCGGCGCCCCGCGCAATCAATTGTCTACGGCGCCCTCGGCGATCCAGGTGCGAACGGCCGCGGTCTCCTCCTCGCTCAGAGGCAGGCCACCGAGAGGCATCCGGTTCCCCGCTGCGGTTCCGAGGATCTTGCCGAGCAGGTAGCTCGATTCCGGGTCGAACGGCACGACGCGAATCGAGCCCGGCGCTTCGAAGGCCGGTACGTTGAACGTGTCGAGCCAGGTGGTTCCGGCGGTCAGCGTCAGCATGCCCGACGCGGTCACGTTGTCGTGACACGCCGGCAGCGCGCAGCGCGCCGTGAAGACCGGCTGCACGTTTCCGCCGAGCGTCGACTTCGTGTCCGGCGGGAGCACGAAGTCGCCGCCGATGATCAGGCCCGTGCCGATCGGCGTCCACTGGCTCTCGGTGCACGGCGCCATGTTGCACGCGGGCGCGCCGAGGCAGTCGAAGACGTAGTTGTTGTCGACCGGATCAGGCGCGTACCGGATGTCCGTGATCAGGCACCAGATGAACGACGGCGGACCGCCGTCCGTCTTGAAGACGTTGCCAGTGAAGGTGTCGTCACCGACGTTGTAGGTGATCGCCCACTGCTGGTTCGGCGGCACGAAGCGATTGATGAGGTAGCGCGCCGAGTCCGGCGTGAGCTGTATGCCCTGAGCCCGTGCGGTTGGCGCCGCTCCGAGAACGAGCGCCAGGGCGGCCATTCCGATGCCTCCGGCCAGAGCGGCGGCGGTCCTACGATCGCGAAGTCTCTTCACAAAGCCCTTCCTTCTCTCCCCGGGGAAACGGTCTGTCGGAGCCGGGGCGCGGGAGCCCCAGATCATCCTTGCTCGGAGCGACCTAGAGAGAAAGTTACCGAGGCCGGCGGAACGTGCAAGACGTCAAATCGACTGCCCGAGCCGTCGCGAGGGCGGTCGACAGGCTCGCTTCGCCTCCTACTTCGCCGCCGGCGAGACGAACGAACGTTCGGCGAGCGAGCCGAGCGCGAAGGTCCGATACCCTCCCGCAAAGAACCCGCGACATCGCGTCGAGTGGGCGAGGGCGCGGCCGCTCGACGTGCGCTTCACCTCCTGGCGGAAGTGCCCGTCCTCGAAGAGGCGGTAGTGCGCGAATCCGCCGGGGTAGTCCTTCACGCAGTTCACCTCGACGAACGGCGTCGTCCCCGCGGCCGGGTGGAAGCGGACCCGATTCCGATGCGTGTGCCCGATCAGCACGGCGCGCACCTGTGGATGCCGTCCGATCAGCTCGTAGAACGGCACCGAGTCCTCGGGCCGAACGCCGATCGTGTTCGGGTAGGTGTGTCGCCGCTCCGGAGGCACCGGCTGGTGATGCATGAAGACGAGCGTCGGAACGTTCGCCGCGCGCGACTCCTCGAGCGATCGCTCGAGCCACGCGCGCCGCTCGAGCGGCAGGACGCCGTGGTGATGGCCCGGGAGCACCGTGTCGAGCAGCACGAGCCGCCAGCCTCCCAGATCCAGCGTGCGCGGCGCCGTCGGCTGGCCGAGAAGCCCGTAGCCGTCGACGGCCACGCCTTCGCCGCCGTCCTCATCGCCTTCGACGAGCGCATAGTGATCGTGGTTCCCGAGGAACGCGTGCCACGGCGCCGTGAGACGATCGAGCGTGCGGCGTGCCACCTCGAACTGCGCCGTGCGTCCGCGGTCCGCGATGTCGCCCTTGACGATCGTCGCGCCGACGCGAAGCGCGTTGATGTCGGCGACGGCATCTTCGTTCATCACGAGCCAGTACGGGACGTCCGACTCGGACTCGTCGACGTCGGGATAGCCGTCCGCCGTCGGACCGTACGAGCCGTCGGCGAGCATCGTTCCGCCGAAGCGCGGCTCTCCGAAGTGGAGATCGTTCAGGGTCGCGAAGCTCGCGACCTCGCGCGCAGACGCAGCCTCGAGCGTGGTCACGCGCTCCGGGAACCAACGATCTCGCGGCGGCGCGTCCGCTCCGTCGACCTCGATGTCGATTCGATGGTCGGTCCCGGCCGCGAGCCCGTCGATGCGGACGAGACGCGTGCCCGCGACGCCTTCGCTCGTCGCGCGGAGCTCCCCATCGACGCGGAGGCGCACCGTCGCGTCGACCGGCCCCGTCGCGCCGTGGACGGTGAGCGAGAGCGTGACGCTCGACTCGGTGACGCCGAAGACCTCCGGTTCGCGAATCTCGAGCTTCATGTCGGACCCGTACCACGGTGCGCCCTCGAGCGTCGACGCCGTACCGGAGCGCGTTGCGGCGCGGCGCCGTCGCTCGATAGAGTCCGGCGCGATGGACCTCACCTTCTCGCCCGCCGCGGAGGCGTTCCGAGTCGAGCTCCGCACCTGGCTTCGCGAGAACGTGCCCGCGGGTTACGGCACCGACTCCTTTCCAGAGTTCGAGAGCCAGGACGAGGAGGTCGTGTTCTTCCGCAAATGGCAGGCGCGCCTCGCCGAGGCCCGCTGGGTCGGCGCGCACTGGCCGGCCGAGTACGGCGGCCGCGGCGCCGGACCGGAGGAGCACTACGTCCTCCAGGAGGAGATGGCGGCCGCGCGCGCGCCCGAGGTGATCAACCGGATCGGCGTGAACCTCGTCGGGCCTTCCCTGATGGCGCACGGCACGGAAGCGCAGCGCCGCCGCTACCTCGCGCGCATCCTCTCCGCCGAGGATCTCTGGTGCCAGCTCTTCTCGGAGCCGGGAGCGGGCTCGGACCTGACGTCGCTGACGACGCGCGCCGAGATCGACGGCGATCACTTCGTCGTCACTGGACAGAAGGTGTGGACGAGCTGGGCGCAGTACGCCGACTACGGGATCCTGATCGCGCGCACCGATCCGTCGCAACGGGGGGCGCGCGGCATCTCGTACATGATCGTCGACATGCGGAGCCCGGGCGTCGAGGTGCGGCCGCTCCGCCAGCTGACCGGCACGTCGGAGTTCAACGAGGTCTTCCTCGAAGGCGTGCGCGTGCCACGCGAGAACCTCGTCGGCGAGCTCCACGCCGGCTGGACGATCGCGCAGACGACGCTCGCGCACGAGCGCGGCACGTCGCCGCGCCAGCTCGTGATCCATCGCATCCTGCTCGAGGACATGCTCCGCCTCGCGGCGGTGCGCGGAGCGGACGCCGCGATGCGCCAGCGGATCGCGCAGTTCGCGATCGAGGTCGAGGTGACGAAGCTCAACAACTGGCGCACGCTGACGCGGCTCGTGCGCGGCGACAAGCTCGGTCCCGAAAGCTCGTTCATCAAGCTCTACTGGAGCGACATGAGCCAGCGGATGCACGACGTCGTGATGGATCTGCTCGGGCCCGCGGGGATCCTCGACGGCGGACCGTATTCCGTGGCGCGCGGCCGGCTCCTCCGCTCCTACCTCTACTATCGCGCCGCCTCGATCTTCGCGGGTACGAACGAGGTGCAGCGGAACATCATCGCCCAGCGCGTGCTGGGCCTGCCGCGCTGAGGACGTCGTGGAAGCCGTGGACGCCGTCGAAGCTGTCGAAGCGAAGGGACCTCTGGCCGGACTCCGCATCGTCGACGTCGGGACGCGCATCGGCGCGCCGTTCGCGGCGACTCTCCTCGCCGACTTCGGCGCGGAGGTGATCAAGGTCGAGCAGCCGGGAACCGGCGACTTCATGCGCACGATCGGGCCGTTCGAGGACGGCTATTCGCTCTGGTGGGCCGTCGAGGGACGCAACAAGAAGTCGGTCACGTGCGATCTGCGAAAGCCGGCCGGACGCGAGCTCCTGAAGCGTCTCGTCGTGCACGCGGACGCGATGGTCGAGAACTTCAAGCCCGGCACGCTCGAGGAGTGGGGGCTCGGGCCGGACGTCCTCGCAGCGATCAACCCGCGTCTCGTGCTCTCTCGCGTCAGCGTCTACGGCCAGACGGGACCGTACGCGCAGCGTCCCGGCCTCGACCGGAACGGGATCGCGATGGGCGGGCTCCTCTACGTCACCGGGTATCCCGACCGCCCGCCGGTGCGGCCGGGCATCATCATCGCGGACTACTTGACGGCGCTCTTCAACGCCTTCGCGCTGATGATGGCATTGTACGAGCGCGACGCGAACCGCTCGAAGGGCGAGCCCGGGAGCGGGCAGGTCGTCGACCTGGCACTCTACGCTTCCGTGCTGCGCATCCTCGAGCACACGATCGCGGCGTACGACCGCCTCGGGATCGTGCGCGAGCGCGAAGGGAACCGGCTCAAGAACTCCGCGCCGCTCGACAACTGGCGAACGCGCGACGGACAGTACGTGAGCCTGATCGCGGCGGGGGACGGGCTCTTCCCGCGCCTCGCGCGGCTGATCGGCCGCGAGGACCTGCTCTCGGACGAGCGCTTCTCGACACTTCGTGCGCGCGTGAAGAACGCGAACGAGATCAACCAGATCGTCGCCGACTGGTGCGCGGAGCACGACGCGGAGGAGATCGAGCGCGTCGCGATCGCCGCGGACGTGCCGTTCGCGCGGACGTACAGCGTCGCCGACATCTGCGCGGATCCGCACGTCGCGGCGCGCGGAGACCTCGCGACGGTCGAGGATCCGGTCGTCGGGCCGGTGCGCATGCAGAACGTCCATCCTCGCTTCTCGCGCACTCCCGGTGCGATCCGCAGTGGCGCGCCGCGGCTCGGCGAGCACAACGAGGAGGTCTACCGCGGGCTCCTCGGGCTCTCGGAGGACGAGCTTCGCGTGCTCGCCGACGACGGGGTGATCTAGCTCGAGCGAGGGGGCGTCGCCCCCTCGAAGCGGCTACGCGTACATCAAGCGCGTCAGCGTCTCCGCGACGCAGCCCGGCTTGCTCTCGCCGTCGACCTCGATCGTCACCTCGTGCTTCAGCTGGATCGAGTTCGGCGCCTTCAGCTCCGCCTCGATCAGCTTCCGGCGCGCGCGCACCTTCGAGTTCACCTTCACCGCGGATGGGAAGCGGACCTTGTCGAGCCCGTAGTTGACGCCCATGAAGACGCCGTCGAACGCCTGCGTGTCGGGCGGCGGCACGGTCCCGCTGAGGAACGGGATCAACGAGAGCGTGAGGAAGCCGTGCGCGATCGTCACCTTGTACGGCGAGAGCTGGGCGGACTTCTCCGGGTCGACGTGGATGAACTGGTGGTCGCCGGTCGCATCCGCGAACAGGTTGATCTGCTCCTGCTTCACCTGATGCCACTCGCTGACGCCCTCCTCCTTGCCGAGGAGAGACTGGAAGCGCGCGAGCGCCGCTTCGGCCTTGGTCGCCATGGGATTCCTCCTTCGCTCTGCGCGCCGCCATAGCAAGGTGTAACCGCCCCCGCGAGGGGGTCCGGTTCGTTACGCCCTATCTGCACCCAGGCTCGAGTGAGCCTGGGTGCAGATGCGCGCTAACGAACCGGACCCCCTCGTTCCCCTCGTTGCCCGCGCTGCGGGCGCCGTGGTACCGGACATGATGCGTTGTCGTTCGGCGCAGGCGGTCGTGGCGCTGTCGATGTGCCTCCTCGCCGCCCCGGCCGCGGCCGGTCCGAACGACGCGCAATTTCCGCTCGACGTCGACCTCGCGGACCGCGTCGATCCCGTGCGGCCGGGCGAGGACCTCGTCTACGAGCTCGAGGTCGAGAACTTCACGCTCGTTCCCGCGTCTGACGTCGTCGTGATCGACCACCTCCCACCGGGGACGAGCTTCGTCGTCGCACACCGCCAGCCGGACTACGCCGAGGTGCCCGCGATCGTGATCGGCGATCAGGTCCGCTTCGAGCTCGGCTCGGTCGCGCCGTGCGACCAGATCGCGACGCCGCGCTGCCGCGATCTCTGGGTCGTCCTGCGCGTCGACCCATCCGTGCCCGAGGGAACCGTCGTCGTGAACCGCGTCTCGATCTCGTCGAGCACGCCCGGCCTCCCGGCGAACGAAGCGGACATCGTCACGACGGTTTCCTCGGCCGCGATCCGCTCCGTCAAGCTCAACGTGGGCCGCCCCGGAAGGGACCGCGTGCAGCTTCGGGCCGACTTCGCGCGGAGTGGGCTGCACACGCCGCTCGACCCGCCGACGCCGACGATCGACGTCACCGGAGGATGGACGCTCCGGATCGGCGTTCCGCTCGAGACGCCTCTTTTCGAGGTGACGATCCCGGCCGGCGAGATGGAGTGCAGCGGCGTCGCGAACCCGGTCAAGCCGATTCGCTGCAAGCTCCGCGACAAGAAGCTCTGGAAGCCGCTCGGGATCGTGAAGCTCGACTTCTTCCTGCCGGGCTACCTGCACGCGCAGCGGAACAACGCCGACGTGTCGCTGAAGCTCGCCGGGCTCACGATTCCGCCGAGCACGGGACCGGACTTCGAGCTCGAGATCCAAGCCGGCGGCGAGGAGTACCGCCACGTCGTGCCGCTCGCCGCGAACGCGAACGGCACCGTGCTCTCGTACAGCAAGGGGCAAGGAGACCTCTGATCGCCGATGAGTCGGTGGAAGCCGGTCGTCTTCGTCGTCCTGGCCCTCGGGTTCCTCATCGCGGGCCAGAGCTTTCTCTTGCACACCGGCCTCGAGCTCCATCCCGATTCGATCCGGCGATGGGTCGACGCGCAGGGCTGGCTCGCTCCTGCGATCTTCGTCGCGATGCTCGCGTGCCGGCAGTTCCTCCTGATCCCCTCCGGCATCATCCTCTCGGTCGGGGGGCTCGTCTTCGGAGCCGCGGGCGGAACCGTGCTCGGCGGCGTCGGTCTCCTTCTCTCGGGCCTGCTGACGTTCGCGTTCGCGCGCGGCATCGGCGGCGACTGGGCACGTGCGCACCTCGCGGCGAAATTTCCGAAGCTCGAGCGGCGGCTCTCGACGGCGGGGCCGATGCTCGTCTGGACGGCGACCGCGTATCCCGCAGGTCCGATGACGGCCGTGCTCTGGGCCTCGGCGTGCTCTTCGATGCGCATGATGCCGTTGTTCCTCGCGGTCGCGACCGGCAGCTTGATCCGCGCGTTCGCGTTCTCGCTCTTCGGCTCGAGCCTCGTCGACGTCGGCTCGCCGGGCTTCTGGGCGGCGGTCGTGCTCCTCGGTACGGCACTGCTCGTGCCCGCGCTGCACCCCGGGCTGCGCCGCTGGATCTTCCGCGCGGAAGCCTGAGGACGAGCGCTACACCGGCAGCCCGATCGCGCGCATGAGCGCGATCGCGTTGCTTCGCCGCACGACGCCCGAGCGCATGCGGTAGTCGAAGTGCATTCGTCCGCCTTCGACGTGATCCTCGAAGTGGACGTTTCCCATCCGCGGGTCCGACTCCGCGATCTCGGCGAGCGCCAGGTCGTGCGTCGTCACGAGCCCGATCGCACCGCGATCGAGCAGGCCGCGCAGCACCGCCTCCGCGCCGATGCGCCGGTCGTGCGAGTTGGTCCCGGCGAGGATCTCGTCGAGCAGGAAGAGGAGGGGGGCGGACTTCTCGGCCGCGTGCATAACGGCGCCGAGCCGCTCGATCTCCGCCTGGAAGCGCGAGCGCCCGTCCTGCAGGGAGTCGTGCGTCCGGATCGACGCGCCGAGCGACAGCGGTGTCAAGCAGAGACGCCGCGCGCGGACCGTTCCGCCTGCGAGCGCGAGGATCGCGTTCGCGCCGACGGCTCGGAGCAGCGTCGACTTGCCGGACATGTTCGACCCGCTGACGACGAGCGCTTGCGTTTCGCCGTCGAGCCGGACGTCGTTCCGCACGCACGTCGCGACGGGCAGGAGCGGGTGGCCGAGCTCCTCCGCGACGAATGAGGGCGCGCCTCCCGCGAGCTCCGGAAAGATGTCGCCGGGATGCTCGAACGCGTGGCTCGCGAGCGACGAAAGCGCCTCGAGCTCGCCCATCGTCTCGAGCCAGCGAGCGATCTCCGGGCCGAAGCGCGCGCGCCAGCGGTCGATCCACCACGCGCCGTGCACCTGCCAGAGCAGCACGATGGCGATCGGCAGGAAGAGGAGGTTCCGCCCCGCGTCGAGGAGCTCGACGCGGCGACGAAGGCCGTGGATGCGCGCGCTCGCGGGCGCGCCGCTCGCCTGCAGCGCGCCGTGGAGCGAAGAGAGCCGGGGCTCGACGAAGCACTCCTTCTCGAAGCGCTCGAGAAGGAGTGCGAGGAGCGCCAGATCGCTCGCCGCGTGATCGACGCCGCGGAGCGCTCGGGCGACGCGACGTTGCTGCGTCGCGAGGAAGCCGGCTTGCAGCACGGAAGCGGCGAGAGGCAGTGCCGCGGGCACGCGTCCCGCGCCGTAGAGGGCGAACGCCGCGATCGTGCACGCCGAGACGAGCACGGCGACGGCGGAAACCCACGTCGATCCGAGCGTCGCCGGCTTCGCACCCCACGCGGCGAGCCGATCGGCGTCGATGGCCCGGCGGAGCGTCTCGCCCGCGAGAGCGAGATCCTCGCGGAGATCCAGCCGCGAGCGGAGCGCTGCGACGGCGCTCTGCCTCGACCGGACGTCGTCGGCCTTTGCCGTCGCGGCGAGCCACGAGGCGAGAGTCCGCTCACCGTGATGCGTGCGCGCCTGGCTCAGCAGCTGAAAGAGGGATCCGTCGCCGAATACGTCGAGATCCTCGGCGTAGAGGTGCTCCGGCGGGACCAGATCGTCGCCGGCCGGACCGCGCCCGTGCCACACGCCGTCGAGGCGCGCGAGGCCGCCGACGTAAAGCGCTTCGCCGCGTCGCGAGCGCTCGAGCGTCTCCTTGACGCGCTGATGCCAGAAGACGAGCCCGACGAAGACCGCGACCGGCACGACGAGCCAGAGCGGTGCGAACAGCTCGCGATCGAGAGAAGCCCACGCGAGCGCGATCGCGGCGATCGCCGTCGCGAGACGCAAGCGTGAAGCGAGCCGATGCCGCTTCTCCGCGCCTGCGAGGGTCGCCGCGTGCGCATCCCGCCGACGCTCGTACTCGCTCCGCGGATCTGCGGGCGCGGATGCCGCTTCGGCTTCCGGCGAAGCCGCCGGGGAGACGCTCACGCGAGCCGCTTCCGCAGGAAGACCTCGCCGTGTCCGCTCGGCTTCGCGATCTCTCCGAAGCGCTGGTAGCCGAGCTTCTCGTAGAATTCCGGCGCCTGGAACGAGTGCGACTCGACGTGGGCGTCCGTGCAGCCGCGCTCGCGCGCGAACGCTTCCGCGGCCTCGAGGAGGGCGCGTCCGTGGCCCCCGCCGCGCAGCGCCTCCTCGACCCAGAGATGCTGGACGTGCAGCCAGCCGCCCCAGACGAGCCCGAGAAGCCCACCGCGGATCTCGCCGAGGTCGCCACGCAGGAAGATCGAGACCTCGTGGCACTCGTCGAAGCCGGTGCGTGCGATGTTGTAGAGATCGACGCGCTCGCGGACGACGCGCTTGTCGTCGTCCGATGCCCGAGGCTCGACGGAGATCCGCACGCGGAGCTTTCTACTTGGCCGCCGCTCCGAAGAAGCCCTTCTCCTCCTCGATCAGCTTCGCGAACGACGGCCGTGCGTGGATCCGCTCGACGTAGCGCGCGAGCTTCGGCCAGCGCGTAGCGTCGATCTTCTCGCCCGCGTGCATCAGGTTCACGAACGGGCTCGCGATCCCGATGTCGCCGATCGAGAGATTGCCGCCGACGACGAACTCCCCGGGAATCTCCTTCTCGAGGTAGTCGAGCCAGGGTGGAAGCTGCTCGTTCAGCGCCTTCTCGACGATCGACTCGTCCGTCTTCTGCTGGAAGAAGAGCGGCTGGATGATCCGCTGCGCGAAGATGCCCGGGCCGATGATCTCGACGAGCTTCGTGTCGCCGAACTCCTCGAACCACATCGCGCGGCCGCAGCCGTAGGCGTCCTTCGGGTACATCGCCGGCTCGGGATGCTTCCGCTCGAGGTAGTTGCAGATCACCGACGAATCGCACAGCGGGCGGCCGTCGTCCTCGATCGCGGGATCTTCCCGAGCGGGCTCAGCTTCCTGAACTCGTCGCTCACACCGATCGGGATGACGGGGTCGTGCTCGTACGAGACGTTCTTCTCGGCGAGCACCACGCGGACCTTGCGGACGAACGGCGACGGGCCGGCTCCGTACAGCTTCAGCATCGTTCTGTCTCCTTTGCCGCGACGCACTTCGGACGGCGACTGAACCGTAAGCGACGCAAGCCCCCGTGGGAAGGGGACGCTCAGGGCTCGGCGGACGCATCGTCGTCGGCGTCGATCGCCCGGCGCAAGCGGCGGACGAGCGAAGCCGCGGCGCTCGGGCTCATCTCGGTCGTCTCGCGGAGATGGACGTCGAAGTAGCCCATCAGCGCGGCGTTCTCGACGTCGAGCCGAGCGATCGAGCGGCCGAGGGCTCGCTTCGCGCGCCGTGCGAGCGCGTCCGACGGGCCGTGACCGCAGCGCACGCGGGCGATGCGCGCGCCGCTCGCGAGCGAGACGCAGAGGAAGAACGTGAGAGCCCGGTCCGCGGCCGCTTCGTCGAGGCCCGCGACGTCGAGGACGGGCGTGTCGAGCCGCGCCTGTGCGACCGCGACCTCGAGGTCGGCGCTCGCGCGTTCGCGCATCCACCCGGGCGCACGCGCCGCGTGCTCGAGGACGGCCTCTTGCCAGCTCACACGCGGAGATCGCGCGGGCGCTTCAGCTCGCCGACGGGGAACACCGGGAGGAGCTTCTCCTCCTGGAAGCGCGGCCCTTCGGCGGCCGAGACGAACCAGCCCGTCGGACACATCGTCACGACCTCGACGAGCGAGAAGCCGAGCCCGAGACGCTGCGTCTCGAGCGCCGCGCGGAAGAGCTTCTTCGTCTTCTTGACGCCGACGGGCGTGTGCACCGTGCCGCGCGCGACGTAGGCGACGCCGTCGAGCCCTGCGAGCATCTCGGGGAGCTTGATCGGGTGCCCGTGACGGCCCGCGTCGCGTCCGCCGAGCGTGCTCTTCGTGCGCTGTCCCAGCACGGTGGTGGCGGTCATGTGGCCTCCGGTCTCGCCGAAGGCGGCGTTGTTCAGGCAGATCGCCGTGAAGCGCTCGCCGCGCGCGGCCGCGTGCACGATCTCCTGCAGGCCCTCCGTCACCATGTCGCCGTCGCCCTGCAACGTGAAGACGAGGCGGTCCGGCAGGACGCGCTTCACGCCGGTCGCCTGCGCGGGTGCGCGGCCGTGCATCGCCTGCTGGCAGTCGATCTGCATCAGCGCGCCGAACGCCGTGTAGCAGCCGATCCCGAGCACGCAGACCGTGTTGCCGCGCTCGCCCATCTCCTCGATCGTCTCCATCAGGACGCGGATCGCGTTCGGCTCGCCGCAGCCGGGGCAGAGAGAGTGCGTGTCCGAGCCGAGGAGGGGAGAGCGGGTGAAGACCTTCCGCATCTCCGCGGCGGGTCCGGAGGCTTCGCCGGTCGTGGCCATCGTCTCTCCTCGATCTCTCAGGCGGCGGAGCGCGCCGCCCAGACCTCGCGCAGGCGCGCGAGGATGTGGAGGGCGTCGATCTTGGGGCCGACGCCGAAGCCCGAGCGGTCCATCGAGATCTCGCCGATGAAGTGGACCGGCGCGCGGCCGAGCACGCCGAGCTGCACGTCCTGGATCATCTGTCCCGCGTTGTTCTCGAACACCGCGATCGGGATGCCGCGCTCGCCGACCCGGCGGTAGACGTCGTAGGGGAACGGCACGAGCGTGTAGGGACGGACGAAGCCGATCCGCATTCCCTCCTCGCGCGCGAGCTGCGCCGCGTAGCGCGCGAAGCGACCGAGCACGCCGAAGGCGGTGACGACGAGCTCCGCGTCCTCGAGCCAGGCGGTCTCGAAGCGGATCTCCTGCGCGGCGATCTCGCGATGCCGCGCGACCGCCATGTGCATCGGCGCGGTCACGTCCGTGCGCGTCTGGCCCGGACCGATCGCGAGCCCGTCCTCGGGGGCTTCGACGACGCGCATCCCGAGCGACGTGAGGAGCCGCGGCGAACGTCCGGTGGCGCCGTCGGTGACCCAGTCCTTCGCCGGCAGAGGACCGGTCGCGTCGTCGGGCGGCGCGAACGTGACCGCTTCCGAGGTGTGGCTCAGGAGGAAGTCGCCGTAGATCAGGACCGGGTGACGCCACTTCTCCGCGAGGTGGAACGCGCGGTACGCCGTCTCGACGGCCTCCTGCGCGTTCGCCGGCGCGAGGACGATCAGCCGCTGCGAGCCGTGCCCACCGCCGCGCGTGCACTGGTTGTAATCGCCCTGGCCGCGTCCCATGTTGACGACCACGGCCGGTACTTGACCGAGCACCATCTCGGAGAGGCTCTCCTGCATCAGGCTCATGCCGTTCGTCGTCGAAGCGATCATCGAGCGGACGCCCGCGCCGGTCGCGCCCCAGACCATGTTGATGCCTTCGATCTCGGACTCGACGTTGATGCAGACGCCGCCGACCTCGGGCATCCGGCGTGCCATGTACTCGAGGACCTCCGTCGAAGGCGTCATCGGGTAGCCGCAGTAGAAGCGGCAGCCCGCCTGGATCGCGGCTTCGGCGAGGGCATGGCCGCCTTCGAGGAACGCGCGTCGAGGAGCTTCGGTCGTGCTTCCGGTCGAGCTCACGCGGTCACCTCCGCGGAGGCACGCGACGGAGCCGCGCGGAACACCTCGAAGCAGTAGTCCGGACAGATCTCCGCGCAGAGCTCGCACCCGGTGCAGCCGTCGCGCAGAATCGGATAGCGGAAGCCGATCGCGTTCACGCTCGGCGACATCGAGAGGACGCCGGGTGGGCACACGGGGATGCAGAGCTCACAGCCCTTGCACGCATCGACCTCGATCACGACCGTGCCGACGGACTTCGCCATCACGCGGCTCCGTTTCCGTTCCAGGCGGGGTGCTTGCCGGCGACGGCCGCGACGGCTTCGGCGCCCGCGGCGATGCACTCGACGTTCCGCGCGAGGTTGTCGCGCCGGTACGACGGCAGGGACTGCGCGAGCCCTTCTTCGAGGGCCTCGCGCTGCACGATCCCGGTGAGAGCGCAGAACGCGCCGAGTGCCACGAGGCTCTGCCCCTGCGGATTCCCGCGCGCCGCGGCGATCGCTCCCGCCTCGACGCCGTACCAGCCGCAGTCGGGACGTCCGGTCGGTGCGGCGACGAGCGACTGGTTGAACAGCACGGCGCCGCCCTCGCGTAGCTTCCCGCAGGTCAGCTCGAGTGCTGCGGGGTGCATCGCGATCGCGGCCCACGCCCACGGCACGACGGGAGGCGCCTCGACCGGCCCGTCCGCGACGACGACCGTGCACTCGCTCGAGCCGCCGCGCATCGTTCCCGAGAACATGCTGAGCTGCATCACCTCGCGCCCGGAGAGCATTCCCGCGAGCGCGAGCGTCTTCGCGGCGAGCTGGACGCCCTGTCCGCCGATGCCGGTCAGGAGGATCTCACGGTCCATGGCTTCGTTCGCCTTCCGCCGGGCGCGCTGCTCTCACGATCCGCTTGCGCGTGCTCGGCGACCTCCCTATACCGGATCGAGCCGGTCTCGAGCAGCATCGAGTCTGTGTCCGAGGGCACAGTTTGACGCCTTTCCGGCCGTCGAAGCACCCCTCCGAAGGGTTCGCGACGCTCGGTTCGCGACCACCGGTGAGACCGGACGAGGCCTTCCGATGACACACGATTCCCTCCCGACCGTGCTCCTGCCCGGCGGCGGCGGCGACGCCGCGATCGGCGCGCTCCGCGCGCTCCGCCAGGCCGGGTTCAAGGGGCGCATCGTGTCGACCGACGCAAACCCGCTATCGACCGGCCTCTACCTCGCCGATAGCCACCACGTGCTGCCGCCGATCAAGGACCCGAGCTTCTTCGACCGGGCGCTCGAGGTCATCGAGCGGGAGCGGATCGACGTCATCTTCCCGACCTCCGGGTTCGACACGCTGATCTACAGCCAGCGGAAGGCCGAGCTCGAGGCGCGCGGCGTCACGGTCGCGATGAGCGACTGGCCGGTCGTCGAGAGCTGCATCGACAAGTGGATGTTCTACCAGCGGACGCACGAGCGCTTCCCGCTGCCGCGCACGACGCTCGATCCGGAAGCGCGCCACGACTTCCCGTGCTTCGTGAAGCCGGTGCGCGGCAAGGGGGCGCGCGGCATCGCGCTGTGCCGGAACGAAGGCGAGCTCGCGGCCGAGGTTGCGAAGCGCGACGACCTGATCATCCAGGACTACCTTCCGGGCGAGGAGTACTCGATCGACTGCCTCTCGGATCTCGCGGGAAAGCCGCTCGCCGCGGTTCCGCGCGAGCGGATCGCCGTCAAGGAGGGAATCTGTGTGAAGGGCCGCGTCGTCCGCGACCCCGAGGTCGAGAAGACGTGCTTCGAGCTCGCCGCGTTCCTCGGGATCAAGGGCCCGAGCTGCATGCAGATGAAGCGGGACGAGGACGGTCGCATGCGCTTCGTCGAGGTGAATCCGCGCATGGGCGGCGCGACGATCTTCGCTTCGCTCGCCGGCGTGAACATCGCGTGGCTGCTCCTCGAGCTCGCCTGCGGACGCGAGGTCGCGATCGAGCCGTTCCGCGAGATCACGGTGCTCCGCTTCTATGACGAGGTTGTCGTATGAAGGTGCTGGTCTTTGGATCCCATCCCGACGACATGGAGATCGGCATGGGCGGCACCATCGCCAAGCACGTCGCCGTCGGCGATCACGTGGTGATGGTCGTCGGCACGGTTCCGTCGCAGCCCGAGCGCCGGAAGGCCGAGGCGCGGCGCAGCGCCGAGATCCTCGGCGGCGAGCTCCGCTTCCTCGAGATCGAGTCCGAGGAGTTCGTGTACGACCGCCGGCTCGTCGGCCAGGTCGACCGCATCCTGAAGGAGCTCGATCCCGACCTGATCTACACGCACTGGGACCAGGACTCGCACCAGGACCACAACAACCTCTCGCGCGGAGTCATCTCCGCGACGCGGAAGAACCGGTGCTCGCTCCTGATGTACGAGCAGACGATCCCGGGCGGCATCGTTCCGGGCGGCTTCAAGGCGCAGTCCTTCGTCGACATCTCCGACTTCATCGACCGCAAGATCGAGAGCATCCGCGCGCACGAGTCGCAGCACGACGTGAACGGAGACCTCTGGCTGCAGGGCGTACGAGGGCGAGCGAGCTATCGCGGCTTCCAGATCAACGTCGCGTACGCGGAGGCGTTCGAGGTCGTGAAGGAAATCGAGGTCATCTTCCGCCACCGGCGGTAGTGCGACCACGGCGCCGTCCATGCGCGCGACTGCAACCCGTCCTCTGCGCGAGGAACCGCGCTCCGCTCGCAAGCTCGCCCAGGGATTGCTCCGGCAGGGCTGGCCGGCTCCGTGCGTCGAGCGGTTCCTCGACGAGGCGCGCTCCGTCCGCTTTGCGCGCGGACGCGTCCTCTATCGAGAGGGAAGCTCCGCGAGCGACCATTTCTGGCTTCTCGACGGCGTCGCGAAGCTTTCCGTGCCGGGCGCGCTCGGAAAGCGTGTGCTCGTCTCCCTCGCGAAGCCGGGCGCTCTTCTCGGAAGCCATCTCGCCGTCGGCGGACGGAGGCTCGAGGAAGCGTGCGCACTGACCGAGGTGCACGCGGCGCAGCTCGGTGCGCCGCGCTTCCGCGAGATCACCGCCGATCTTCCCGTCGAGGTCCTGCAGTCGATGACGCGCGGTACGCTCGATCACTTCTCTCGAACGTTCGCGCGCACGGTGAAGCTCCTGACGCTCGATCTCCGCGGCAAGCTCGCGCTCGGCCTCGCCGACGTCGCCGACGGGTTCGGGGTGCTCGACGCGGACGGGCGGCTCCTCAAGATCCGTCTGACCCACGAGGAGCTCGCGGATCTCGCCGGCGTGTCGCGCGCCCGCGTCACCAAGACGCTGCGGGAGTTCGTTCGCGAAGGGCTCGTCGTCCGGCGCGGGCGTGACCTCGTGGTGCGCGCGCGCGAGCTGCGCGAGGTGTACGGCGCATGAGCGCCCGCGGCAGCGGCCTTCGCTTCGTCGCGGTGCTCGCGCTCTTCTTCGGAGCGCTCGCGACGCAGGCCGCGTGCGGCCGCCGTCCGGTTCGGCCGACGGACGAGAGCTCCAGCGAAAGGGCCAAGCGCGACGCGATCGATCCGGAGCGCGTGCACGCGGTCTTGATCAACGGCGGCGCGAGCCGCGCGATCAACTATCAATCGCATCTCATCCACCTCCGCGGCGTGCTCGACGTGCTCGAGGACGCCGGCGTCCCGGAGGACCAGATCGTCGTCTTTTCGAGCGACGGCGAGGACCCCGGCGCGGATCTCGCCACGAGCGAGCTCCGTCCCGAGGGTGACGACGGCTGGCTCCTCGACGGGACCTGGCTCGAGCCCGCGATCGGTCGCCCGATCGAGTACCGCAGCAGCGAGATCGAGGGCTACACGCTCCGGCCGGCGACGAAGGAGGCGATCGCGGCGTGGTTCGCGAAGGACGGACACGCGCTGCAGGACGGCGACGTCCTCCTCTTCTACGTAACCGACCACGGCATCCCCGGCTCCGAGGCGGAGGGCGCGCGCGGCAACTCGCTCCTGTTGTGGGGGAAGGGCGCCTCTCTCACGGTGGACGAGCTGTCCGGCCTGATGAGCGGTCTGCCCGCGGGCGTCCGCACGGTCGCTCTGATGTCGCAGTGTTTTTCCGGCGGCTTCGCGCAGCTCGCGTACGGCGAGGACGATTCCCTGCCGAGCGGCGCGGTCTGCGGGTATTTCTCGACGACCGACGACCGCGAAGCGTACGGCTGCTATCCGGAGAACCGCGGCGATGCGAACGTCGGCCACTCGATCGACTTCCTCGCCGGGCTGCGCGAGACCGGCGCGTTTCCCGCGGCGCACGTCCACACGCTCGTCAACGATCACACGCCCGACGTGCCGCTGCGGACGTCGGACGAGTACGTCCGCGTGCTCCTCGACCAGGCCGCCTTCTCCGAGGGACGGAAGTCCGTCGAGTACGCCGACGCTCTTCTCGAGGAGGCGTGGAAGGATCCGAGCCGCTACGAGCCCGAGATACGGCTTCTCGACCGCATCGGCGAGACGTTCGGCTTCGCGAGCCCGCGGAGCCTCGCCGAGGTCGAAGAGCGGCTGGAGCAGCTTCCGCGCGTCGCGGACCCACTCGATACGCACGCGACCGCCTGGCACGACTCGCTCGGCGACCTGTCGCAAGCGAACTTGAGGCGCTTCCTTGCGGACCATCCCGCGTGGAGCGAGCGCGTCAAGCCAGAAAAGCTGAAGGGCCTCGACGCGCGCGAGGCGCGGAAGCTCGGCTCCGAGCTCGTCGCGGCGCTCGGACCGCGGACCCACCAGGACGCGGCGACGTACGATCGGCTGAAGACGCTCCGCCAGCGCAGCAAGACCGCGACCGACGTGAACTACCGAATGCAGGTGCGCGAGGCGGCGCTTCTCCGCATGCAGACGGTGCTGCTCGACGTCGCCGCGCGGGTTTATCTCGAGAAGCACGCCACACCGGAAGAGCGACAGGCCCTGGCGGCGCTCGAGCAGTGCGAGGACCTGACGCTTCCCGTGTCCGGAGACGTCGCGCGCCCGGCGATCGAGCGTCCCGCGTTTCCCGCATGGTCCGACGATCTCGGGGTCGCGCGCACGGTCCTGCCGGCGTGGATGGGCATCCAGTTCGGTCAGGCGGAAGCCGGCGTGCGGAAGCAGCGCGGCTTCTCCGAAGGCGCGGTGTCCGTGCGTCAGGTGTACCCGGGCTCGCCGGCGGAAGCCGCGGGGATCGAGCCCGGCGACGTGATCCTGGGGCCCCCCGAGGCGCACTTCGCCGAGCCTCGCCAGATCCGCGAATGGACGATGCTCTCTCGCATCGACGAGCCGCGTCCGCTCGAGGTGCTGCACGACCAGAAGGTCGTTCGTCGGACGCTCGTTCCGAAGGCGCATCCCGGGCAGTTCCCCGAGCTTCCGGCGCCGCCGAAGGCGGGCGACCCGGCGCCGCCGCTTCGTCTCTCCTCCTATCGAGCGGAGCTGCCGCAGACGCTCGCGGGCGGCGAGCCGCACCTCTTGTTCTTCTGGGCGACGTGGTGCGCGCCGTGCAAGGCCGCGCTTCCGGAGGTGATGGCGTTCGCGAAGGCGCGCGGCGTGCCGGTCGTCGCGATCTCGGACGAGGACGAGAGCGCGGTCGACGCGTTCTTCGGCAGCTACAAGGCTCCCTTCCCCGAGACCGTCGCGCTCGATCGCAGCCGCGCGACCTTCCTCGCCTACGGCGTGAGCGGCACGCCGACGTTCGTTCTCGTCGACGGGAAGGGGCGCGTGCAGAGCACCGCGACCGGCTACAGCGCCGCGAAGGGTTTGCAGATCGACGGCTGGACCTGGAACGAGCGGCCCACGGGCTAGCTCTTCACTTTACGGTACTGCCCGCGTGGGCTAATACCGCGACTTTTGTTCGGAGGGGGAGACATGCGTCACGCACGGAGCGTATCGTTCGCCATCCTGCTCGGTCTCGCGAGCGCCGGGACGTCGGCTGCGGCCAGCTTCCAGGTCGACTCGACGGCCGACTCGCCGGCCGTCAAGCCGGGCAGCGGCAAGTGCGAGTCGAAGGCGGGCGGTTGCACGCTCCGCGCGGCGATCGAGGAGGCGAACGCGACCGAGCTCGCCTCGACGATCCAGATCCCGGCCGGCACGTACAAGCTCGCCGTCCCGGGTGCCGGTCCGAACTTCGCGCAGTCGGGCATCCTCCTCCTCGACGGCGAGATCACGATCTCCGGCGAGGATTCGCAGAGCACGATCATCGACGGCGCCGGCTTGAACCGCGTGTTCGAGATCGCGCTGGGCTCGACGATCTCGATCTCCGACGTGACGATCCAGGGCGGCCTCGCGAAGGGCGCGGACGGCGGCGGCATGCTGAATCGAGGCAGCGTCACGCTGACGGACGTCCTCTTCAACGAGAACCGCGCGCGCACCGATCCGGGACAGGCGAACGGGCGCGGTGCAGGGCTCTTCAATCAAGGCCAGGCCAAGCTGCAGAACGTCAGCTTCACGCGGAACAGCGCGGACGGCCGCGGCGGCGGCATCTACAACGGCACCGGCGCGACGGTCGAGATGATGAACGGCCAGCTCTTCGCGAACGGCTCGAAGACCGACTCGGGCGGCGGCGTCGCGAACGAAGGAACGATGAAGGCCGGGATCGTCCTCTTCCGGAAGAACATGGCGAACGACGGCGGCGGGATCGACAACATCGAGGGAAAGCTCGACCTCTTCGACGTGTCGATGGTGCAGAACGGCGCCGGTGCGAACGCCGGCGCGATCCGCAACTCCGGCGACCTCTCGATCGTCAATACCACGATCGGGATGAACCAGGCCGGCGTGTCCGCGGGCGCGATCGAGAACCGCGCCAAGGGCAAGTTGAAGATGAACAACGTGACGATCGCCCGCAACGAGGCTGGCTCGGAAGGGAAGGGCGAGGGCGGCGGCATCCTTTCCGGGAAGGACGGCCAGATCACCGTCGCGAACAGCGTGATCGCGGGGAACGCGGTCCGCACGGTCGCTTCGGATTGCTCGGGCACGCTCCAGTCGCAGGGATACAACCTCCTGCAGAGCGAGGCCGGCTGCACGCTCGCGGGTGAGAAGTCCGGGAACCTGCTCGGCCAGTCGCCGCAGCTCGGCAAGATCGGCCCGAACGGCGGACCGACGCCGTCCTTCCTGCCGAATCCTTCGAGCCCGATCATCGACGCCGCGAACCCGGCGAAGCCGACGGGCGCGGACGGAACGTGCGCGGGCGCGGACCAGCGCGGCGTCGCGCGTCCGCAGATGGGAAAGCAGGGCGCCGAGCCGCGCTGCGACATGGGCTCGATCGAGCGCAAGAAGGACGACCGTACCACGAACGCGAAGCCGTACTTCCCGTCGAAGGGCGAGCCGACGTCGTCTCGCGCGCAGGCCGATCGCGAGCCGGCGTAGCCCGACTCCTCCGGCAGCCGCGATGGAACGCACGACCGGCAGCGAGGGCCGGGGCCGGACCGTCCTCGTCCTCACGTACCGTTGGCCGCCGCAGGGTGGCGGGGGAGTGCAGCGCACGCTGAAGCTCGTCAAGTATCTCGCGGGTCTCGGCTGGCGCCCGGTCGTCCACACCGTGGCGAATCCGTACTCGCGCCTCTGGGACCCGACCCTCGCGAGCGAGATCCCGGAGTCGGCCGTCGTCTACAAGACTCCGACGGTCGAGTACGAAAGCCTGCGTCTCGGTGCGGCGAACCTGGCGGGACGGGCCCTACGCGCACTACGCGGCGGCAAGTCCGAGAAGGGTTCGAGCAAGAGTGCGGGCGGTGGAAGCAAGGCGCCTCCGGCGGCCGCCGCGAGCCTCGACGAGGTCGGAACGCGCGAGAGCCGTCGTCAGGCCGGGCTCGCGGGCCGCGTCGAGGACTGGATCTGGTCGCGCCTCCTGATTCCCGATCCGCAGATCGTGTGGTCGGCCGCGGCGTTCGTGCGGAGCCTCGCGATCGCGCAGAAGGAGAACCCCGCGGTCGTCTACTCGAGCTCGCCGCCGAACTCGCTCAACGTGATGGCGCTGGCGCTCGCGCGGCGCCTCCATCTCCCGTGGATCGCCGACATGCGCGATCCCTGGACGGACGGTCTCCGCCGGCGGCAATGGTACCCGGACCATCCGGGCCGGCAGCGTCGCGAGGAGCGCTGGGAGCGGCAGATCTTCGAGAACGCGACCAACGTCCTCGTCACGACCGATCCGGCGCGGCAGACGTTCCTCGACAAGTACCCGTGGTGTCCGCCCGAGCGTGTCCGCGTCCTCACGAACGCATTCGATCCGGCCGACTTCGCGCAGGTCTCGAGCGAGCGACGACTGCTCGAGCCCGGCCATCTGCATCTGAGCCTCTCCGGAAACGTCGAGACGATGTTCGACCTCGGACCGTTCCTCGTCGCGGTGCGGGGGCTGATCGACGCGGATCCGGCCGCGCGGGAGTTTCTGCGGGTCAACTTCCTCGGCACGAAGCGGCAGCTGCGGTACGACGAGGCGATCGAGAAGCTCGGCATCGGGGACGTCGTCCGCTTCCACGCCTACATGCCGCACGAACGGGTCGTGCAGCTCGTGTCGGAGAGCGACGCGTTGATGCTCTGCCAGATCCCCGCGCAGGAGTCGGGCGGCGTCAAGCTGCCGGGCAAGATGTTCGAGTACCTGTTCACGCGGAAGCCGATCCTCGCGCTGACGATTCCCGGCGCGACGCAGGAGATCCTCGACCGCGCCGGCGTCGGCCGCGTCGTCGATCCGAACGACGTCGCCGGGATCCGCGCGGAGCTCTCACGCTTCGTCGACGAGTACCGCCACGGCGGGATCCGTGCCGTCGCGAACGAAGCCGTGATCGAGAGCTTCGATCGGAGCGCTCAGGCGCGCGTCGTCTCGGACCTCCTCAGCGAAGCGATCGCCGAAGGCCCCCGCCGCGGCTGATGGCCGCGGATTCTCGAACCTCCGCGCGCGGAGCGCGCGGCCGGTGCTGCGGGCGAGCGGGGGAGTGGAGAAGGCTCGGCTTTGCCGAGCCTTCGGCGAGGGGGCAGTGCCCCCTCGCTTGCGATCAACCGTGGAGAAGGCTCGGCTTTGCCGAGCCTTCGGCGAGGGGGCAGTGCCCCCTCGCTTGCG
>Ga0194128_10001077_pt1 | contig 48380 bp, 46 predicted proteins | sample TA2KigCa65mmetaG_FD_148650 | JGI IMG/M metagenome (GOLD analysis project Ga0194128, IMG submission 148650) | Freshwater microbial communities from Lake Tanganyika, Tanzania - TA2015037 Kigoma Deep Cast 65m | ecosystem: Environmental > Aquatic > Freshwater > Lake | place: Tanzania: Lake...
TTCTTGGCCAAGATCGCGTCCGGCTGGCAGAAGCCCGACGGGCTCACGGTGATCGCGCCCGAGCGCGTGGAGACGTTCCTCCGGCACCTGCCGGTCGACGCGCTCTGGGGCGTCGGGCCGGTCACGGCCCGCAAGCTCCGCGCCCGCGGCATCGAGAAGCTCGTCGACGTGCGCGCGGCGGATCCCGCCGCGCTGCGCGAGACGGTCGGGTCGCTCGCCGACTGGCTGCAGCAGCTCGCGCGGGGCGAAGACGACAGACCGGTGGTCGCCGACTACGACCCGAAGTCGTCAGGCACCGAGAACACGTTCGCCAGCGACCTCGCCGACCTCGCCGAGATCCGGCGCGAGATTGCCGAGATGGCGCGCGACGCCGCCCGATGGCTCGTCCGGCGCGAGCGATACGCGCGCACGGTCACGATCAAGGTGCGGTATCACGATTTCACCACCATCACGCGCAGTCACAGCGCCGAGCCCACGCGCGACGAGGACGCGATCGTCGCGCGGGCGGTCGCGCTGCTCGAGCGGACGGACGCGGGCCGGCGGCCGGTGCGGCTGCTCGGCGTCAGCGTCCACAACCTGACGACGACGCTCGTCGCCGAACCCGACGAACAGGCCAGCCTGCCGTTCGAGAGCGAGTAGCGCCCCTCAGGGCGTCAGGACCCGCACGCGGGGCACGTCGATCCGCGCCACCGGCGTCTCGCCGTCGACCGGAACGCCCTCGATCGTCTCGAGGACGCCGAGCCCGTCCACGACGCGTCCGAAGACGGTGTAGGCGTTGTCGAGCGCCGGCGAGCGGGCAAGCACGATGAAGAACGACGAGGTGGCGCTTGCCGGGTCGTCGCCGCGCGCCATCGACAGAATCCCGCGGTCGTGCGGCGTGGGATTGAACTCGGGCGGGAGCGGGCGCACGTAGGCCTGCTGTTTCGGCTCGAGCGGCGAGGTGCGCGAGCCGAGGAACCCGCCCTGGATCACGAAGCCGCGCGCCACGCGGTGAATCGCGGTGCCGTCGTAGACGCCCGAGGCCGCCATGCGCAGGAACGCGCGCACGTGCGTCGGCGCGCGGTCGGGGAACAGCTCGACCGTGATGTGCCCCATCGACGTCTCGATGACCGCGCGATGGCGGCCCAGCTCGTCGACCGACGTCTCGGCGAACGGCTCGGGCTCCGGCGCCGGCCGGTCGCGGATGATCGCGCGCGTGATCTCGATCCGCTCCGACAGCAGGCCGTTCTCGGCCGACGCCAGCGAGATCTTCTGGGCAACCGTGATCCCCTCGACGACCCGCGCGAACACCGTGTACTGGCCGTCGAGCGCGGGCTGATCCGTGATGCAGATGAAGAACTGCGACCCGGCGCTGTCGCGGCGCCCGGGAATGAGCACGGCGGAGACCGCTCCGCGCGTGTGCGTCTCGCCGTTCGGCTCGAACTGCAGGACGCCCAGACCGCCGGTGCCGTACTTGGCCCGCTGCGCGGGGTCCTTCGAGATCGGGTCCCCGCCCTGAACGATCCCCATGGCGACGGCGCGGTGGAACGTCGTGCCGTCGTAGGCCCCCTCGCGGACGCGCGTGATGAAGTGGGCCACATGGGTGGGCGCCGCGTCCGCCAGCAGATCGAGCACGATCGTGCCGTAGGAGGTCTCGAGCACCGCCTGCTTGTTCTGCAGCTCGGCGGGAGGCAGGGTCGAGCTGAAGAACGTCTGCGCCTGGACCAGACCGAAGAGCATCAGCGCGATCAGCATGCGCGCCAGATTATAGACCCCGCTTCTGCCTGATGTGCTTCTTCGCGGCTTTCCCGAGGATCCGCGCGCGGCGCTTCTCCTCGAGCTGTGCGCGCTCGTCGCGCTGGCGCGCCAGGACCGCCAGCTCGTCCTGGAGCTTGCGGTAGCTGTCGAGGCGTGGGACGTCGAGGCGTCCGTCCTCGACGGCCGCTTTGACGGCGCAGCGCGGCTCGTCCCGATGCCGGCAGTCGGTGAAGTGGCACCCCTCGGCGAGCGCCTCGACGTCGTCGAAGGTCTCGCGCACGGCTCCGCCGACGTCCCAGAGCTGCAGCTCGCGCATGCCGGGCGTGTCGATGAGGAGGCCGCCGTTTGGCAGCACGATCAGCTCGCGGTGGCTCGTCGTGTGGCGGCCGCGGGAGTCGGCCTCGCGCACCTCCTGCGTCCGGCGCACGTCCCCGCCGATCAGGCGGTTGATGATCGTCGTCTTGCCGACGCCGGACGATCCCAGCAGCGCGCCGGTCCGGCCCGGCGTCAGGTGGGCCGTGACCTGCTCGAGACCGTGATGCAGCTTCGGACTGACGACGCGGATCGGGGCTGTGCCGGCCACGGCCGCCGCCTGCGCGCGCTGGTCCTCCACGCCGTCGCTGAGATCGGGCTTCGTCAGCAGCACGACCGGCGCGGCGCCGCTCTCGCGCGCCAGGAGCAGATACCGCTCGAGGCGCCGCAGATTGAAGTCGGGATCGAGCCCCATCACGATGAAGACGACGTCCACGTTGGCGGCGACCACCTGTTCATCCGTGACGGCGCCGGCCATGCGGCGGGAGAATGCGCTGCGGCGCGGCAGCACGGCGACGATGGCCCCACGGTCGAGACCCGGGCGGCGCCGGACCGCGACCCAGTCGCCGACCGCCGGGAGCTCGCTGCGGCGGGCGGCCCGGTGCTTCAGCCGTCCGGCGATCGCGGCCTCGAGATCGCCGCCGGCGGTCCACACCCGGTACAGGTAGTTGAATTCGATGGCGACGCGCGCCGGTTCGACGTTCGCTCCCGGACCGATCGCCTCGAACGCCGCCGCGAACGCGTCGTCCCACCCGAGGCCGGTCAGGCGCAGGTGTCCGCTCACCGGCACCAGCCACTGGTGGTGCGAACCCACTCCGCGATGGCCGCGCCCAGCCGGCCGTAGAGCTGCTCCGACGGGATCCCGCGCACGCCGAGCGAGTGGTCGCCGGCGGCGACGACGTCGAGCCGTACGGGCGCCCGCATGGCGTCGACCACTGGACCCAGCTCCCCAGGCGTGCCGAACGGATCGCGCTCGCCTTGCACGATGAGGACGGGCACCGTGATTGCCGGCAGGTGCGCCGAACGCAGCTGATGGGGCTTGCCCGGCGGATGGAGCGGATACCCGAGCGCGAACACGCCGGCGAGCGGCTCCCCGTGTGCGGCGACCTGCGTCGCGATGCGGCCACCCATGGATTTTCCACCCGCGAAGACCGCGGTCTCCGTTCGGCCCGCACGAACGCACGCAATGACGCGGCGAAAACACTGCTCGAGCACGGCAGACGCGTCCGGCACGCGGCGCCTCTCCTCCCTGTAGGGGAAATTGAACGTCACGACCTCGATGCCGGCCGCCGCCAGGTGCCGCGCGACGCCGGCGATGAACGGGTGGCGCTGGCCGGCGCCCGCACCGTGCGCGAGGATGACCGGCGCGTCCGTCGTGCGCGGCGTCTCCGGCGTGTAGCGAACCGCCGTGGTTCGACGACCGCCTTCGAGTCCGATGTCGATCTCAGCCGCCATCGCCCCGCGCCCACGCGCGGCCGCCGGATCGCGCCAATCGCCGGCGGAGCGGCTGCACCGCGGCCCCTACTCCGTGTAGGGCTGGTGCAGCTGCACCGGCGTGGCCCGGGCGCGCACGCGGAGGTTGATCATCTCGACGAACACCGAGAAGCCCATGGCGAAGTAGATGTAGCCCTTCGGGATCGCCTGGTCGAGGCCTTCTGCCACGAGCGCGACGCCGATGAGGAGCAGGAAGCTGAGAGCCAGCATCTTGATGGTCGGGTGCCGCTCGACGAAGGTGCTGATCGGCCCCGCCGACACCAGCATGACGCCCACCGCGATCATCACGGCCAGGATCATCACGCCCACGTCTTCGGCCATTCCCACCGCCGTGATCACCGAATCGAGCGAGAACACGGCGTCGAGCAGCAGGATCTGCGTGATGACCGAGGCAAACGAGGCGGCCACCTTCGCCGAGCCATGCCCTTCCTCGCCCTCGAGCTTCTCGTGGATTTCGAAGGTGCTCTTGGCCAGGAGGAACAGGCCCCCGCCGATCAGGATGAGGTCGCGGCCCGAGATGTCCTGTCCGAGCGCGCTGAAGAGGGGCGCGGTCAGCCGCATCACCCAGGTGATCGACAGCAGCAGCGCGATTCGCATGAGCATGGCGAGGCTGAGCCCCACCCGGCGCGCGCGCGCGCGTTCGGCGCTCGGCAGCTTCCCCGCCAGAATCGAGATGAAGACGATGTTGTCGATGCCGAGGATGACTTCGAGCACCGTGAGCGTCAGCAGGGCAATCCAGCCCTCCGCGGTCGTCATCCACTCCATGGCGGGGCCTCAGGAGCGCTGCGCGGCCGGCGAACCCTCGCGGACCTGCGGCAGGTCCGCGAGCCCGCCCCAGGTCTCCGGGTCCTGCCACAGCAGCGTCGAGAAGTAGAGCGACACGTCGCCGGCCGGGAACGAGCCGCCGAGCGCGTCGGCGGCGGCCCGGAGCCGCTCCGGCGGCGCTGGCGACAGCCCTTCCTCGGCAATCAGGCCGTCCTCGTGCGCAATCCCCAGCCCGTCGAGAAAGCGGCCCATCATCGGCCGTTGATGCTCCAGGTGGTACGCCACGAGCAGACGGGCGGCGACGGCTTCGGACACCGCCGGCAGCGCGAGCAGCTGCTGGACCTTCCTCTCGGGCGGCATCGCCTGCACGCTCTTGAGGCGGAACCGGATTCGCTGGGCAATCGCAGCGATCGCCTCCGCCTGCTCGACGACCGCGTTCTCGTCGCGCCAGAACGCCGCGGCGGCGAGCTGCCGGCGATTGGCCGACAGGCGCTTCCACAGCTGGGACGGGCGAGGTAGGTCGAAGGCGTCGGTCATACCGCCCGCTACGTTAACATAGCGGCATGCCGACGCTGACCGTAGAAGGCTTTGCACCCGTCGAGGTTGAGCCGGGCAAGCGGCTCGTGCTCGCCATCGAGCAGGACACGGGGGTCGACGTCCTGCACGCCTGCGGCGGCAACGCGCGCTGCACGACCTGTCGCGTCGAGTTCGTGAGCGGCGAGCCCGAGCGCATGACGGTCGCCGAACAGACCCGGCTCGCCGAGCGCGGCCTCACCGGCGTGCGCCTCTCCTGCCAGATCGCGTGCGATCACGACATGACCGTCCGCGCGATCAGCCGGCTGACCGGCAGCGGACGGCCGGACCCCGGCCGCACGCCGCTGCCGACCATTCAGCCGCCGCCGGAGTGGACGACGAAGCCGGCCGGCTAGTCCACCGAGATCTTTCGCAACAGGCCGAAGTCGGAGAGCATCTTCCCCGCGCCGAGGACCACGGACGCGAGCGGGTCGTCTGCCACCCGTACCGGCACGCCGGTCTCCTCCTGGAGGCGCGCGTCGAGGCTGCGCAGGAGCGCGCCGCCGCCGCTCAGCACGATGCCGCGGTCGCAGAGATCCGCGGCGAGCTCGGGCGGCGTCTGCTCGAGCGCATCGCGCACGGCCTGCACGATGTGCCGCAGCGGCTCATCGAGCGCCTCCCGCACCTCACGGTCGTCGATCATGAGCGTCATCGGCCTGCCCTCGAGGACGTGCCGCCCCTTGATCTCCATCTCCTTGCGCGAGTCGAGGGGCGCGGCCGATCCCAGCTCGATCTTGACCTGCTCCGCCGTGCGCTCGCCGATGAGGAGGTCCTTCTCCCGTTTCACGTACTGCGCGATCGCATCGTCCATGGCGTTGCCGGCAATGCGCACCGATCGGCTGTAGACGACGCCGGCGAGCGAGATCACCGCGATGTCGGTGGTGCCGCCCCCGATATCGACGATCATGTTGCCGCACGCCTCCGTGATCGGCAGGCCGGCTCCAATGGCCGCGGCCATTCCTTCCTCGACCAGGTAGACCTCGCTGGCGCGGGCGCGAAACGCGCTGTCCTTCACGGCACGCCGCTCCACCTGGGTGATCTCCGACGGCACGCCGATGACGACGCGCGGCCGGACGAACCGGCGCCGCCCATGGGCCTTCTGGATGAAGTAGCCCAGCATCTTCTCCGCGGCGTCGAAGTCGGCAATCACGCCGTCCCGCATCGGCTTGACCGCCGTGATGGACCCGGGAGTCCTGCCGACCATCGCCTTGGCTTCGCTCCCGACCGCCTCGATCCGGTCGTTCACCGTGTTGAAGGCGACGATCGACGGCTCGCTGAGCACGATGCCCTGGCCCCTGGCGAACACACAGGTGTTGGCGGTACCCAGATCGATGGCCAGATCGCTGGAGAACATCGCAAACGTACCAAGCAGCACGGGCAGCCTCCGCGTTATCGGTGAACGGACGGGCGCGTTTCGGGCAGATGCCATGCCCGGCGCGTCGCTGTCGAGCAGTGCGTCAACCGCATGGCGCTACAGGCCGTCTTATCGGCACACCTGTGACGAAATCGCACACAGCCCGGCAGCCCTCAGTGTTTGGCACTGGAATTGCCGCAAAATTGTGCAAGGAGGCGACCCGATGGCTACTGACGACCGAGACCGCCGCCACGACGACCTCGACCTCGAAGACCCGCTCGGCATCGCTCACGAGCCGGTCGAGCCCGACGAGCGGATTCGCGCCAGCGACGACCCGGCCTCCGTCCGGCGGCGCCGGACGCGCGCGCTCGGGCCCCGCTCCACGGATCGGACGACCATCGTCGGGGAGTCGGACGACCCCCTCGGCGCAAAGGGAATCGACATGGGCGGCGGGGGCGACGGCACCGACATCAAGCCGTCGCGCTGACGCGGCGCCCGCGAGCACATCCACGGCTCGGCTATGATCGGGTGAGACACGAAGGAGTCGGTGTCGTCGATGCCCTTGTTCGAATACGCCTGCAAGTCGTGCGCGCACCAGTTCGAGCTGCTGGTCCGCGCCAGCGAGGTGCCCGCGTGCCCGGTGTGCCGCGGCACATCCCTCGAGCGGAAGCTCTCCGTCTTTGCCGCTCACACCGGCGCCGCGCCCGTACGCGGAAGCGCACCCGGCCCCTGCGGGACGTGCGGGGACCCGCGTGGGCCCGGGGCCTGCTCGATCAACTGACGGATCGGCCGGGGCGGGCTGCGCAGCCCCGGGCGGCGCGGCCAGGCGGTCCGCCGGACCTGGGGTCGCGGCGGACGCCGCGCCTCATCGGCGTCGGGGCGGAATCGCGATGCGCTCCGTGGGGGCGTTCGGTACGAACAGAACCGCCTCCGAGAAGAAGCCCGCGGCCTCGAGCGTCACCGTCACATCCGTATCGTTGAAATTCTCCCAGTACCAGCCATGAATGCCGTCGTAGGGCGCCGTGTAGTAGCCGCTCTTCTCCACGGCTTCACCCCGCTCGAACGTTTCGGAGGCGCCCGGTGATGCGGCCGGCTCGGTATGAAAATCGAAATCGACCGGCGCGCTCGCACGCCAGGTATACATCAGCGCGGCGCCGCGCCCCAGTTCGTATTTGAACTCGATGCTGCCGAGCGACGGCACGGTCAGCTGCCGCGCGTCGACCCGATAGTCGCTCGTCTGCGGAAAGACCGGACCGCCCTCGAGCGGCACCACGGGCGGCGCCTGGGCGGCGTAGAGATCGAGGAGGCCGAACGCCCTGCCGGTGCCAACCGGATCCACGCCGTATTCGGCGGGCAGGACGACCGTGACGAGGACGATCGCTGCCGCGACGGCCGCCAGCAGCGACGCCAGGAGAATCGACCGTCGCGACTGCAGGCTACTTCCTGGCGGCAACCGGCGTCGGCACGGCCATCGTGACTGTCTTCGCGGTCATGAGCTTGGCGCCTTCGGCCTGTTCCGCCTCCACCACGACGCGCTCGCCGATCTTGAGCATCTTGGCGTCGGCGCGCGTCTTCCCCTGGCGGTAGACGGTCTTCGCGTCGAGCAGCACGACCACCGCCTTGCCGTCGGTCGTCTTCACGTCGAGCTGCGTGTCGCTCACGGCCGCGATCGTGCCGAGCACCTTGTGCGCGTGCCCGGCATGCGCCCACGCCGTCACGGGCATGAGCAGCGCGACCGCTAGCCCCAGACCCGTCATCCATCTGCCCATCAGCCACCTCCCCCCAACCCCCGACACGCCACGTCCACGCAAAGGGCGCCTCGTCGCGTCGCGGCCGCCTCGGCACATTGTATGAGATCTCAGTGCCCGTGCGCGGAGGGCTGGGACGGCGTCGTCACGTCGTCGTCGCCGCGCAGAAACCGCTCCGCTTCGATGTCCTGCCGGATCTCCTCGGGCGAGCGGGGGTTGAGGCCCTCCATCTCCTCGATCTCGGATTCGGTCAGATCGGGGAGGCGCCGGATGAAGTGCACCAACTGCCAGCTGGCCTCCTCGCCCCCGGCCGTCCCGGTGCTCCAGGCGGGCATCCCCGTGAAGCGGATGCCGTTCTCGATGATCCAGAACAGCTCGCCATCGGTCAGCTCCTGGGTGACGGGCAGGCGCATGTCAGGCGACTTCGGAAACAGGTTGCGCCCCATCTCGGTGTCGCCGCTCCCGTCGTTGGCGTGGCACGAGGCGCAGTGATCGGCGAAGTGCGCCCGCCCCTGGGCGAGCGCGTCGTCGGAGCGTGTCACCGGGTTCGGCCGCACCCTGGCCTCCGGCGGAATGGCCCACCGGCGCACGGCACGCGCAAGCTGCGCTTCGGTAGCGCCCGCCTCCGCGCGGGCGCTGAGGCCGGTGGCGCGCGCGTACCACAGGGCAGCGGCCACGGCCGATAGCAACGTGCCGAGGAGCACGAATACGACCAGCGCGGCTCTGCTCATCGTGTCATCTCGTGCGCGGCCGGGCGTAGCGTGAGAAAGATTCCGACGCCGGTGCCGACGCCGCCGTACCGCGGCTGGAGCGCTTTGGGCACGAGCGCCGCCGAGACAGTGGCGCCAAGTCCGGGGGTCCACCCCCCGCGCGCCGGCAGATAGTGAGTGTATCCCGCCTGGAGTTTGCCGACCGTGAAAACGTCGTCGGACTCGTGAATGTGAAGGTCGTGTGCGGGCTTGCCATTCAGCTCGGCCCGGCCGAACCAGACGTGGCGCCCCGACCAGCCGAGGCTCGACTCGAGCACCAGCCCATGCGTCGTCTCGCCTTCCTCCCGATTGGCGCCCCAGGCCAACGTCGTCGCCCACAGGTGACCGGCGCCGAAGCGGCGGTGATACGTCGCCGAGGCCGTGGCCCGATCGACATCGATCGCGGGCTCGACGGCATGCTCCGACTCGGCGTCCGTCAGATGTCCAGCCGACACCTGCAGCGCGACCGAGTCCGTCGGCAGGAACCACGCGCGTGCCGCGACGGAATCGAGCCGCCCGAGGTCGAGATCGTACCGCTGTTCGTCGGGCTCGCGCCCGTTGAACACCGACCCTTCCACCTTCCAGCGCTGCGTGTACAGGCCGCTCGTGATGAGGCCGAACGTGATGTGCGTGGCGTCCAGCCAGTGATGCGCGATTGGCGACAGCGGGTTCGGCATCGCCGAGATCCGATGTGGAAAGCCCGGCGGCCCGAGGGCAGGTTCGCCTGCGAGGCCGCCGTAGAGGTGCCACCGCAGCGTTCCGCTGACGGGGCGGTCGAGTTCGGCCGCGAGCTCCATGAAGAAATCATGGGGATGCTGTCGATCGTGGATCGTGTCGCCGTCGCACACCTCTCCGGTCGCGAGCAGATTCGGGTATCCGCACCCCCGAATCGTCCACGGCTCGAGGCTGAACATCGTCCGCAGGCCGAAGGTGCCGCGGCCGAGCGGACGGCGCGCCATCGCCATGAGCCAGTTGATGCTGCCTGCCTGCGTGGCCCCGCGGTGCTCGGGCGCCGCTTCGTGCAGCAGCTGCAGGAACGCGTTGCCGTGCAGCATGACATCCCAGCCGCGCGCCTGGTGGTGCGCGCCGTACATCGGCGTCGCGTCCGGCAGCCACGCCGTTCCGGAGGCTTCCCGTGTAGGAAACAGCGTGGCCGCGGCGACGTGATGCTCATGCTGCGCGGGGGCGGCTTCCCCGGGTGCAGGCGCCGGATGCTCGTGGGGCGGAGCACCGGGCGACAGCGTCTGAGCCAGCGCCGGCGACGCCACGACACTCCAGATCAGGACGGCCACACCAACGAGGTCTACGATCGTACGGATCTGCATGATCCACTCCGCCGAAAAGGACACGGCGGCAAGCCTGTCAGCTCGCCTGGGCGAACCCGAGGAGGTACGTCCTCAGATGCGGAGTGGGACCGGAAGCCTGGGATGACCTGGCGCCGACGAAGCGACGACCGGCACGCGAGGCAGCACGTCGTCGAGCGACACGACGATCGCTGGCGCCTGGGGGGCAGGGGCGAGAGCGACGAGGAGGGCCGTCTGGGACGCGGCGGCCGGCAACGCCTCGTCGTGGCCGCACACGCGCACACCCGAATCGATGCCGGGCGCATCGGACGGCTGCGTCCCGTGGCAGGAGTGCGCCGCCTCGTCGGCCGCGTGCGTGTCGCGCACGGCGCAGACGATCTCGCACGCGGTGAGCGCCGCGGGGGCGCCCGACACCACGAGCGCCAGCACGAGTACTCCAGCCGGTCGATGCATGCGCGGTCGTCGCGGGCACGCCCCGGCGTGCGCCGCTGTCTTCAGTATATGCCTTTCACAGCTCCGCCCGCCGGAGCCGCAGCGCGTTGCCGATCACCGAAACGGAGCTGAAGCTCATCGCCCCCGCGGCAATGATGGGCGACAGGAGCAGCCCGAAGAACGGATACAACGCGCCGGCGGCGATGGGTACCCCGGCCGCGTTGTAGACGAACGCGAAGAAGAGATTCTGCTTGATGTTGCGCATCGTGCCGTGGCTGAGCGCGCGGGCCCGCGCGATGCCGCGCAGGTCGCCCTTGACGAGCGTCACGGGCGCGCTCTCCATCGCCACGTCGGTGCCGGTGCCCATGGCAATGCCGACCTGCGCCTGTGCGAGCGCCGGCGCGTCGTTGATGCCGTCGCCCGCCATCGCCACGAACCGCCCCTCGGCCTGCAGGCGCTTAACCACGTCGACCTTCTGATCGGGCAGCACTTCGGCGATCACCTCATCGATCTGCAGTCTACGGGCCACCGCTTCGGCGGTCGTCCGACTGTCGCCCGTCAGCATCACGATGCGGATCCCGTCCGCATGGAGCGCCTGAATGGCGTCCGGCGTGCTCTCCTTGACCGGATCGGCGACGCCGACGAGGCCCGCGAGGCTGCCGTCGATGGCGAGGAACATCACCGTCTGCCCTTCGCTCCGCAGGGTATCGGCCCGCTCGCCGGACGCTCCCACGTCGACGCGGAGATCGCCCATCAGCGCGCGGTTGCCGAGCGCCACGTGTCGTCCGTCGACGCGCCCCGTCACGCCCTTGCCCGTAACGCTCTGGAAATCGGACGCGTCGCCGAGCGCGACGCCGCGCTCGGCGGCACCCCTCACGATCGCCTCGGCCAAAGGGTGCTCGCTCCCGCGCTCGAGGCTCGCGGCGGTACGTAGCAGAGTGGACTCGTCGCTGGCGACCGGCACGACGCCCACCAGTCGCGGTCTGCCCTCCGTCAGCGTCCCGGTCTTGTCGACGACGAGCGTATCGACCCTGCGGAGCACCTCGATGGCCTCGGCATTGCGGAAGAGAACGCCCATCGTGGCGCCCTTCCCCGTCGCCACCATGATCGACAGCGGCGTGGCGAGGCCCAGCGCGCACGGGCACGCGATGATCAGGACCGCCACCGCGTTGACCAGCGCATGCGCGAGCCGCGGCTCCGGGCCGACGATCGCCCAGACGATGAACGTGGCCGCCGCGATCGCGACCACGATCGGCACGAAATAGCCCGACACCACGTCGGCGAGCCTCTGAATCGGCGCGCGGCTCCGCTGCGCCTCGGCGACCATCGCGACGATTCGCGCGAGCAGCGTGTCGGCGCCGACCTTCTCGGCCCGCATGACGAGCGCGCCGGTCCCATTGATCGTCGCGCCAACGACCCGATCGCCGGCCCGCTTCTCGACAGGAATCGGCTCGCCGGTCACCATCGATTCATCGATCGCACTCGCCCCCTCGAGCACCACGCCATCGACCGGGACCTTCTCGCCCGGCCGGACGCGGAGCCGGTCGCCCACGCGGACCGCCTCCAGCGGAACATCCTCGTCGCTCCCGTCGTCGCGCAGGCGGCGGGCCGACTTCGCGGCGAGCCCGAGGAGCTGGCGGATGGCCGCTCCCGTCTGACTTCGCGCCCGCAGTTCGAGGACTTGGCCGAGCAGAATCAACGTAACGATGACCGCCGCCACCTCGAAGTAGACACCAACCTCCCCCGTCTCGTCGCGGAACCCTTCTGGAAAGAGACCGGGGACGAGGACAGCCACGACGCTGTACCCGTAGGCGACCGCGACGCCCAGGCCGATCAGCGTGAACATGTTGAGATTCCACGTCACGATCGAGCGCCACGCGCGGACGAAGAACGGCCAGGCCCCCCACAGGCAGACCGGCGTCGCCAGCGCCAGCTCGACCCACGGCATGGCCGGATGGGGGATCAGGCGCGCAATCGGCTGACCCGGAATGAAGTCGCCCATGGCGACGAGCAGGAGCGGCGCGGTCAGCACCGCGCTCGTCCTGAAGCGGCGCGACATGTCGATCAGCTCCGGATTCGGCCCCTCCTCCACGGCCACCGTCCGGGGCTCGAGCGCCATGCCGCAGATCGGACAGGAACCGGGCTCGTCGCGAACGATTTCCGGGTGCATCGGGCACGTCCACTCCGTGCGCGTCGCGGGCGCGGCCAGCTCCGGCTCGAGCGCCATCCCGCACTTCGGACAGGCGCCCGGCTCCGCTTGCCGCACTTCCGGGTCCATCGGGCAGACGTAGGTCGCCCCAGGCATGGCAGGCACGGCGGGGCGCACTGAGCCCTCGACGAACTGCTCCGGGTTGGCGCGGAAGCGCTCGAGGCAGCTCCTGGCGCAGAAGTAGTAGGTCCGGCCTTCATGGTCGATGTGCCCGACCGCAGCGTCCGGCGTAATGGTCATCCCACACACAGGGTCGACGACGTCCACGGGTGCCTCCTCCTCACACTCTAAACGTTTCATGCGGCTCACGCCGCATGCGCCGAAAAACTCGGCGGGACCGAGAAAATTCCGCAGCGCTGCGGCGGGGCCGCCGCGAAATGGCGCACGAAGCGCTGGTACCCGGGCCTCTCGTGGCTGGCCTGCTCCTTGCCTCGTCCCAGGCAAGGTAACGGCGTGATTCGAACACCGACTCTCGTTCTCGTGCTCGCGCTTGCGGGGACACCCGCCGCCACGACGCTCTGCATCGGCTGGTGCGATGCAGGGGCAGCGCGCGGCGGCACGGCCGCCACTTGTCACCACAGGCCGACGAGGACAGGCGTGCCAGGGATCCACACGGCCGAGTACGGATGCGACGCCCGCCTGCAGGCTGAGCCTTTCGTGAGAGAGGACGTGCAGCGGATCGCATCGGGGTCCGTGGCGGATCACGCCGTCGTATTCATCGATCCCCTCTCGCCCGTCTCGACGCCGAACAACGCGCACGCGGTCACGCCGTGGGGTGCGGTTCCGGCGCCGCGGACGCTCCACGCGATCGTCCTTCGGATCTGAGGCCGTCCTTCCCTCCTGCGGTGCGCGCGCACGGCAGGAGCTCGCAGTGGCGCACGACGTGTCACGACTGGAAGGAGGTCTGTCATGAAACGGACGCATCTCGTCTCGCTGGCGGTGCCGCTGGCGCTGCTGGCCGGTGTGGCCACGGCAGCGGCCCAGGCCCGCCCACCGGAGGTCCTCAACGTCATCGAGCTGCGGCAGCTCGTAGGGAGCGCCGAACCCGGCGATCACGCGCGGCTCGGTGCCCATTTCGCGGGGCTCGCGCAGCAGTATGCCGAGGAAGCGGCCCGCCATACGGCGATGTCGAAGGCCTTCGGCGGCAACCCGAACCGAGTCGGCGCCGTGTCGGCCAGCACGCACTGCGCCCGGCTGGCACGGCTGAGTGCGGAGTCGGCCACGACGCTCCGCGAGCTGGCGACCCATCACGAGCGGCTCGCGGCAGGCGTGCCTTCGACGGCGCCCGCCAACGGCGCCCGGTTCGAGCACGGTGAAGGCGCGCCGGCGCCGACCGACCAGGAGCTCGCGGCGCTGGCGGCGCGCGCACGCACGCCGGCCGACCATCGCGCGCTGGCCGAGTACTTCCAGACGGTCGCGGCGCGTCACACCGCGGACGCCGAGGCGCATAGCCGGATGGCGCAGGCGTATCGCGGCAGCGCCAATCGCCGTGGCGGCGACCCGGCGGTGCACTGCGACCGTCTGGTCACGCTGTCGCGCGAGGCGGCCGCGGAAGCGCGCGCCGCCGCAGCCGAGCACAACCAGCTGGCGAACGTGGGGTGAGGCGGTGCACCTTCACGCCCTTGCGCTCGTCGCCGGCATCACGATCGTCTGGGCGGCCCCCGGGGCCGCCCAGACGATCGACGCGCCTGCGCCGTCGAACCTTGCCGCCCTCGTCGAGGAGCTGGATCGCAACAACCCGGAGTTGAAAGCGGCGCGCCGTGACGTCGACATGCGGGTCGCGCGGGTGGCCCCGGCGGGCGCCCCGCCGGATCCGTCGCTCAGCGTCGGCTACATGTCCGGCCTGCTGCGGCCGCCGTTCTTCCCCTCGGCGAGCACCGCGAACAGCTTCCGCCAGGTGGGGCTGTCGCAGGAGATCCCGTTTCCGGGCAAGCTCGGGCTGCAGCGCCAGATCGCCGCGACCGAGGCGGAGGCCGAGCGCTGGCACGCGCAGGACCTCCGCGCGCGGCTCGTCGCCGATCTCAAGACGACCTACGTCGAGTACGTCTACTTCACGCGCAGCCTCGACGTGCTCCAGCGGAACAAGGCACGGCTCGAGCAGTTCCGCCGGATCGCCGAGGCCCAGTTCCGGGTCGGGCGGGGGCTGCAGCAGGACGTGCTCAAGGCGCAGGTCGAAATCTCGATGATGCTGGAGCGCCAAGCGATGTTCGCCGAGCGGCGCGAGGCGCTCCGGGCCGAGATCAACGGCCTGCTCTTCCGTCCGCCCGATACGCCGCTCGCGGGCACGCTCGGCTACGAACCCGCGCCGACGCTCCCGCCGCTCGACGATTTGCGCCGACTCGCGCACCAGCACTACCCCGCGCTCAGGCGCGACGAGCGGGCGATCGAGCGCGGCCAGCAGGCGCTCCTCCTCGCGAGGAAGGACGTGCTCCCGGACTTCGCGGTGACGGTTACTTCGCAGCAGTTCGTGGGCGACATGCCGTGGATGTACGGGGTTGACTTCATGGTGAAGCTGCCGATCTTCTGGCAGCGCAGGCAGCGCCCGATGATCGCCGAGGCGACCGCCGCGCTCGACGCCGGCCAGCGCATGCGCGACAACACGCTGTCGACGGCGATGGCCCGGACGGCGGGGGAATACCTGGCGGCGACGACAAGCCGCCGGCTCGTGGATCTCTACGAGGACAGCATCCTGCCGCAGGCGCAGCTCGCGCTCGAGTCGGCGCTCGCCTCGTACCAGGTCGGCCGCGCCGACTTCCTGAACGTGCTGACGAACTTCATCACGGTCCTGAGCTACGAGCTCAATTTCGAAGAGCAGACCGCCCGTTACCACCAGGCGCTCGCGCGTCTCGAGCCGCTCACCGGGCTGCCGCTCATCAGGTAGGTGCACATGGCCGACACACCGAGAACCAGCCGGCTGGCGGTGCTCGCGCTCGTCGCCGGGGTATCGCTCGGCGCAGGCGCGGTCGGCGCCGTGCTCGCCGTGCGCTATCTCCCGGGCTGGCAGCCAGCGGTCGCCGCCGTCGCCACGACTGGCGTCGACGCGTCGTCCGACGCGATGGCAGCCATGGACGGTCACGCCGCCGACAGCGCGGCTGCGGCTGGCGCGACCGACGACGCCGTCTACATTTCCCCCGCCCGCCAGCAGCTCATCGGCGTGCGCACGGCCGTCGTGTCCCGGCGTCCGCTGGACGCGACGCTTCGCACCGTCGGGACGATTGCGTACGACGAGACGCGCGTCGCGCAGATCCACACCAAGGTCACCGGCTGGATCGACGAGGTGTACGTCGATTTCGTCGGCAAGGCCGTCCGCAAGGGCCAGCCGCTCTTCACGATCTACAGCCCCGAGCTGGTCGCGACGCAGAACGAATACCTGCTCGCCCTCCGCGCGCAGCGGCAGCTCGGCGACAGCCGCTTCGCCGAAACGCGCGACGGCGCCGACGCCCTCGTGGCGGCCGCTCGCGACCGGCTGCAGCTCTGGGACATTTCCGAGGCGCAGATCGACGAGCTGGAGCGCACCGGCCGGCCCCGGCGCACCCTGACGCTCTACTCGCCGTTCGACGGCGTGGTCCTCGAGCGCAACGCGTTCGCGGGGCAGTACGTCTCGCCGGAGATGAGCACGTTCAGGATCGCCGACCTCTCCACCGTCTGGGTCCACGCCCAGGTGTTCGAGTACGAGACGCGGGGCGTGCGCGTCGGGCAGCGGGCCGAGATCCGGTTTCCGTACGGCCAGTCGACCCGCGCACTGAAAGGAACGATCGCGTTCATCTATCCGGAGGTGGACCCGATGACGCGGCGGGTCAAGGTCCGCATCGCGCTCCGCAACGCCGGATTCGAGCTCAAGCCGGAGACCTACGTCACGGTGGTGATCCGGGCGGGCCTGGGCGCGCAGCTCGCCGTACCGCGGGAGGCGGTGCTCGACAACGGTGACCGGCGCTACGCGATCGTCGCGCGCGGGCAGGGCTACTTCGAGCCGCGCGCAGTCGAGATCGGCCAGCCGGTTGACGACTTCTTCCCGGTCCTGGATGGACTGGCCGAAGGCGAACGGGTCGTCACGTCGGCGCAGTTCCTGATCGACTCGGAGACGAACCTCCAGGCCGCCATGCAGGCGATGTCGATGACGATGCCGGGCATGGAACATGGCGCCCCGGCCACTCGCGGCGGTGAACGCAACGGGCACGGCGGGCACGGACCATGATCGACAAGCTCATCGCCTTCAGCGCCCGCAACGGGTTCATCGTCCTGCTGCTCGTCGCGGCGATCATCGGGGGCGGCATCTGGGCAATCCGCCACACGCCGATCGATGCCATCCCCGACCTCTCCGACGTGCAGGTCATCGTCACGGCCACTTGGGAGGGGCGCAGTCCGACGCTCGTCGAGGACCAGGTGACGTACCCGATCGTCACGGCGCTCGTCTCGGCGCCGAACGTGAAGGTCGTGCGCGGGTTCTCGTACTTCGACGTGTCGTTCGTTTACGCGATCTTCGAGGACGGCACGGACCTCTACTGGGCGCGCAGCCGCGTGCTCGAGTACCTGAACGGGCTGCAGGGCCGGCTGCCCGCGGGCGTCCAACCGGTGCTCGGGCCCGACGCCACGGGCGTCGGCTGGGGATTCGAGTACGCGCTCGTGGATCGCAGCGGCCGGCACGACCTGTCGCGCCTCCGTACGCTGAACGACTGGTACGTCCAGTACTGGCTGCGGAGCGTGCCCGGCGTCGCGGAGGTGGCGTCGGTCGGCGGATACGTGAAGCAGTACCAGATCGAGATCGATCCGAACGCGCTGCTCGCCTACAACATGCCGATCGACGTGGTCATCGCGGCCGTCCGCAAGAGCAACAACGACGTCGGGGGCCGCGTGGTCGAGTGGACGGGGCGCGAGTACATGGTGCGGGGACGCGGGTACCTGCAGGGCGTCGGCGACATCGAGCAGGTGAGCCTCGGCGCGCAGCCGGACGGGACGCCGATCTTCGTCAAGGACGTCGGCCGCGTGCAGCTCGGCCCCGACATGCGGCGCGGCGTCGCCGAGCTGAACGGCGAAGGCGACGTCGCCGGCGGGATCGTCGTGATCCGGTACGGCGCCGACACCTACGGCGTCATCCAGGAGATCACGCGCGCCGTGCGGGAGCGCGTCGAGCCGGCGCTGCCCGACGGCGTCGAGTTCGTCACCACCTACGACCGATCGACGCTCATCGAGCGCTCCATCGCGACGCTGCAGGAGAAGCTCGTCGAGGAAATCCTCATCGTCTCGCTCGTGTGCCTGGTCTTCCTGTGGCACATGCGCAGCGCGCTCGTCGCGATCCTGACGCTGCCGCTGTCGATCCTGCTCTCGTTCGTGGCCATGCAGGCCATCGGGCTCGGCTCGAACATCATGAGCCTGGGCGGCATCGCCATCGCCATCGGCGCGATGATCGACGCGGCGATCATCATGATCGAGAACGCGCACAAGCACCTGGAGCACGACACGGGCGCGAAGCCGCGGCGCGAGATGCTGATCGAGGCGGCGCAGGAGGTGGGACGGCCGCTCTTCTTCTCGCTCCTGATCATCACCGTGTCGTTCCTGCCGATCTTCACGCTCGAAGCGCAGGAGGGCCGGCTCTTCAAGCCGCTCGCCTACACCAAGACGTTCGCCATGGGCTTTGCGGCGCTCGTGTCGGTGCTCGTGGTGCCGTACCTGATGGTGCTCTTCATCCGCGGCCGCGTGGCGCCCGAGACGAAGAATCCGGTGAACCGGTTCCTCATCCGGGGGTACCGGCCGTTCGTCGGTCTCGTCCTGCGCCACAAGTTCGCGACGCTCGCGGCCGCCATGCTGCTGATGCTCAGCACCGTCCCCGCGTTCCTGAGGCTCGGCTCCGAGTTCATGCCGCCGCTCTACGAGGGGACGCTGCTGTACATGCCGGTCACGCTGCCGGGCGCCTCGGTGCACACGGCCCAGCAGGTGCTGGCGATGCAGGACAAGATCATCATGCAGGTACCCGAAGTCGACTCGGTGTTCGGCAAGGCCGGCCGCGCGCTCTCGGCGACCGATCCGGCGCCGCTCGAGATGATCGAGACGGTGATCAACCTCAAGCCGGAAGCCGAGTGGCGGCCCGGCATGACTCCCGCCCGGCTGGAAGCCGAGCTGGACGAGCTCGTCCGGCTCCCGGGCGTCGCCAACGCCTGGACGATGCCGATCAAGGCGCGCACCGACATGCTGTCGACCGGGATCCGCACGCCGGTCGGCGTCAAGATCTTCGGGCCGTCGCTCGAGACCATCAACGACATCGGCGGCCGGATCGAAGGGGCGCTCGCCGGGGTCCGCGGCACGCGCAACGTGTTCGCCGAGCGGGTGACCGGCGGGTACTACGTCGACTTCACGATCCGGCGCGACCAGATCGCCCGCTACGGGCTGACGGTCCAGGACGTCGAGATGGTGATCGAGTCGGCGATCGGCGGGGCCAACGTCACCACGACCGTCGAAGGCCGCGAGCGCTATCCCGTGAACATCCGTTACCAGCGGCACTACCGGAGCGATCTGAACGGCATCCGCCGGACGCTGATTTCGACGCCGGCGGGAGCGCAGATCCCGATCGAACAGGTCGCGGAGGTCACCCTGACCACCGGCCCGACGGTCATCCGCACCGAGCAGGCGCAGCTCCTCGGCTACGTGTACGTGGACGTGGCCGACCGCGACATCGGCGGGTACGTCGAGGACGCCAGGCAGATGGTGAGCCAGATGGTCGAGCTCCCGGACGGCTACTACCTCGAGTGGAGCGGCCAGTACGAGTACATGGAGCGGGCCAAGGAGCGCCTGCAGCTCGTCATCCCGCTCACGCTGTTCATCGTCGTGGTGCTCCTCTACTTCAGCGCCCGGAACGTCGCCAAGATCGCCATCGTGCTGCTGGCCGTCCCCTTCTCGCTCATCGGCGCCTTCTGGATCCTCTACCTGCTGGACTACAACCTGAGCGTCGCCGTCTGGGTCGGGATCATCGCGCTCGCCGGCATCGACGCCGAAACGGGCGTGGTGATGCTGCTCTATCTCGACCTCGCGTACGAGCGCTTCAAGCGCGAGGGCCGCATGACCAACCTCGCCGATCTGCACGCGGCGGTGGAAGAAGGCGCGGTGCAGCGGCTGCGCCCCAAGATGATGGCTGTGATGGCCATCCTGCTGGGCCTGCTGCCGATCATGTGGAGCGCCGGCGCCGGAGCGGACGTCATGAAGCGCATTGCGGCGCCGATGGTCGGCGGCGTGATCTCGTCGTTCGTGCTGCAGCTGCTCATCTATCCCGTGATCTTCGCCCTCTGGAAATGGCATCGCGAGGTCAAACCATGGCACGCCACCTCCTGATCGTGTTGGCCGCGGCGGCGCTCCTGTTGCCGGCATCTCCCTCCACCGCTCAAGGTCCGCCGTTCGAGCTCGGCGTGGAGCGGTCAGAGCGCTTCGGCGGCAGCAGTGGAACGCTGATCTTCTCGGCGGACGCCCTCGAGTACCTCACGACCGATCGGGACGACGCGCGGCGATGGACGTATGACGACGTGAAGCAGCTCCAGGTCCTGTCCCCGACCCGCATCAGCGTGCGGACGTACGAGGACCGCGGCGGACTTCGCTTCGGCGCGGATCGGACGTTCGACTTCACCGTGGTTCGGGGGGCGGCCTCGACCGAGCTCGTGACGTTTCTGCTGGAACGCATCGACCGGCCGGTCGTCTCGGCGGTGATGCCCCAGTACGCCGGCGAGCCGCTGGCCCGCGTTCGCGTCAAGCACCTGCGGCAGCAACGCGGCAGCGAGGGAACGCTGCTGCTGTTCGACCGGCGGCTCGTGTACCTGACCGAACAAGATGAGGCGAGCCGCTATTGGCGCTTCCGTGACATCGAGAGCGTGCTGCGGCTCGATCGCTTCCGCCTGCAGATCGCGGTCTACGAGGGCAGCGGCACGCGTCCCTTCGTGTTCGAGCTGAAGTCGGACCTGCCGGACGGCTTCTACGACCTGCTGTGGGCGCGGGTGAACCCGCCAGGTCTCCCGCTGTCGCCGTCCGGCGCCGGCGACAGGCTGGCGTCCACCATCGGGGAGTAGGAGCGGCGCGATGGATGTCACGCGCGGATCGCTGCGAAGAAGTTCGCACTGAGGCGGTGGCACCTCTCTTGCGCACGTACTCGTGGAATGGTGCCGCACTCGCTCATCGGGTTGATGAGGCCCGCGCCGCGCCTGCCGGGGCGCGCCGAGGCGGCCGGCGCTGGAAGCGTCGTCTCGGTGCTGCTTCACCTCCTCGTCGCCGGGGCGATGGCGCTCACCGCGGCCAGGACCGCACCGTTGGCCACTACTCCATCCGATCCCGTCTTCGCGAATCGAGTCCAGCCGCCGCGCGTCGTGTTCCTGCCGGCGCCAGAGCCGGAGGCCCGCGGTGGGGGCGGCGGAGGCGCGGGCGAATCGCCACCGCCCCCTCGCGCCCGTGTGGTTGGCACCGATCTCGTCACCGTGCCGGCGCTCGAGCCGCTGCTCGGGCCGCCAGTGGCGACCAACGTGCCGCCACCCGCACAGGCGCTGCTCGAGATCATCCCACTCGCGTCGGACACCGCGCTGATCAGCGGTCTTCCAGAGGCGCGGCCGTCGCCGCTGATGTCGCGCGGGCCCGGAACTGGTGGAGGCATCGGCACGGGCACCGGCAGCGGGATGGGGGCCGGCACGGGTCCCGGTCTCGGCCCCGGCTCCGGCGGTGGGTTCGGCGGCGGCGCCTATCGTCCCGGCGGCGGCGTCGTGGCGCCGACGCTCCTCCGGCAGGTGCTGCCGAAGTACACGTCGGAGGCGCTGTCGCTGAAGATCCAGGGAACCGTGGTGCTCGAAGTCGTCGTCAGCCGCGCAGGCCTGCCCACCGCCATTCGCGTGATGCGCTCGCTCGACGCCGGCCTCGACCAGGAAGCGATCGCCGCCGTGCGCGAGTGGCGGTTCACACCAGGGCGGCTCGGCGGCAGACCGGTGGACGTGCTGGTGACCATCTGGGTCGACTTTCGAGTGGTGTAGGCAAGCCGGCTCGCTCCCGGAGGATCCGACGACCCACACGCGGAGCTGCCGCCGCTACCTCGTGTGCTGGCTCGTGTACTGGCCGGGATTCGCATCGAACTTCGTCTTGCAGGCTTTCGAACAGAAGTAATAGGTCGTCCCGTTGTGGACGCTGGTGCCGGCCGCCTTGGCCGGATCGACCTGCATCCCGCAGACCACGTCCTTTTCCATGGCTTGCTCCTTTCGCGACGGTCAGAGATCACAGAGCGCCGCGATGAATGCCTGCGTGCCCCGCGGTCCGCTCATCGTCAGCACGACCGGTCCTTCGTCGGGCTCGAGGACCAGCTCGAATCGCAGGAACCGGCAGCAGTGTCGCTCGGCCTCGACGGCGGAGGCGATCGTCCGGAACATCTCGACCGAGGGATCGAACCGCAGCCGGTACCCGTCGGCGGTCGCGTCGACGGTTCGTGCGCGGCGGAACAGGCCCGGCAGCAGTTGTGCCCGCCGGGTCGCCATGGTCTCCGGTGTGAGCGTGCAGACAACAGGTAGGTCGTTCATGGTCAGCTCCTGACACCCTGCACGAGCATCGCAGCGCCAAGCATCGCCAACAGCACCGCGACGGTCCGGCGGAACCAGCGCTCGGGAATGCGCGCGAGCACGCGGTGCCCGAGCACCGTACCCGCGAGGACGCCCGCGGTCGCCAGCGCCACCCACGCGCCGAGCTGCCCGATGGGCTCGCTCATGTACCAAAGATAGACCGGGACGCGCGCGCCATCCACCATCAGCGCGACGGCGGTGGCCGTCGCCACGAAGGCATGCTTTGGCAGCTCGACGCCCAGGAGCGCGGCGGATCGGATGCCGCCCTGGTTGCCGACGAGGCCGCCCAGCAGTCCTGACAGGGCGCCGGCGGCGTACGCCACGGGGCCCTCGAAGCGCATGCGCTCGCCGAATCCTGTCAGTTCGGCAGCCGCGGAAAACAGGAGCAGCACGCCGAAGACCATCAGCAGGATGGGCGTCGTGGTTTCCGCCTGCACCAGCGCCCCGGTCAGGCCCCCGGCTGCACTCATCACGCCGAAGCTCCAGAGCACGCGGCGATCGACGTAGCCGCCGAGCAGCCAGAAGCGAAACGCGGTGCCGACGACGTGCGGAATCGACACCGCCGCGACGGCCAGCCGGGCGTCCACCTGCAGGGCCAGCGTCGGAGTCAGAAGGCTGCCGATGCCGAACCCGGTGACGCCGGCGACTGCACCGCCCGCGACCGCCGCCAGCAGCAGGACTACCTCGAACATCGCGACCGCATGGCGCGAATGGTATGCTGTGCGCATAGCCATGCCAAGACGACTTCTGCTGCCGCTACTCGCCGCCCTCGTCGCCGTCACCGCGTCGTGCGGTCGCACCAGCGACCCCGCCGCCTGGACGATGACGCTGCAACGCGTCGCCTCGCCGGCCGGCGCCGTCAGCAGCGAACCGCAGATCGTCGCCTCGGATCGCGGCCTCGTCCTAAGCTGGATCGAGCGCGTCGGCAAGACGAACTCGCTGAAATTCGCCGAGCGCGGCGCATCGGGCTGGAGCACGCCGGTAACCGCCGCCTCCGGTGACGATTGGTTCCTCAGTTACGCCGACGTGCCGTCGGTGATGCGCCTCGGCAGCGGCACGCTGGTCGCGCAGTATCTCGAGAACATCGATCCGATCCGCGAGTCGTACAACCTGCTGCTCTCCTACTCGACCGACCACGGCAAGACGTGGTCGAAGCCGTTCATGCCGCACGACGACGGCACCGCGTCGCAGCACGGCTTCGCGTCGCTCGTCGAGCTGCCCGGCAGCACGCTCGGGGTCGTGTGGCTCGACGGACGCAACAGCGAGTTCCTCGACAACGACCCGACGAGCGGCACGATGACGCTGCGCTACGCGGCGTACGACGCGGGCTGGAAGCAGATAGCCGACGTCGAAATCGACCACAAGGTGTGCGAGTGCTGCCAGACGACCGCCGTGATGACCCCCGACGGCGTGCTCACCGCGTACCGGGATCGGAGCGACGACGAGGTTCGTGACATCGCGGTATCGCGGCTGGAAGGCGGCATGTGGACGGCCCCGACCCTCGTCGCCCGCGACAACTGGCAGCTCGATTTCTGTCCGGTCAACGGGCCCACCCTGAGCGCGCGGGGGCGCGACGTGGTGGCGGCCTGGTTCACGGTCAAGAACGACCTGGGGCAGTCGTTCGCCGCGTTCTCGAGCGACGCGGGGCGCACGTGGGGCATGCCGGTCCGGCTCGACGACGCGGGCTCGCTGGGCCGCGTCGACGTCGAACTGCTCGCCGACGGCTCGGCGATCGCCTCATGGGTCGAGTTTGCCGAGGGCGCCTCGAGCGTGCGCATCCGGCGCATCGACCGCTCGGGCGCGCGATCGGCGCCGATCGAGGTGGCCGGCGTCACCGGCGGCCGCGCCAGCGGCTTTCCGCGTATGGGGCTGCGGGGCAGCGAGCTGGTCGTCGCCTGGTCGGATAGCAGCGCGAGCGAGGACGGTCAGCTCCAGGTGCAGACGGCGATCGGCCAGATTCCGTGATTCACGGCAGTTACCGCGTCAAACCGGACGGCTGGAGCCGTCCGCGCCGGCACGCGCGCACTTTCATGATGTAGAAGATCACCGGCGTGATGATGAGCACGTGGATCGTCGACGTGATCATCCCGCCGATGATGGGCGCGGCGATCGGCTTCATCACGTCTGAGCCGACTCCGGTGCTCCACAGTATGGGCAGCAGCCCGGCCATGACGACGCTGACGGTCATGAGCTTGGGCCGCAGGCGGAGGACCGAGCCGGCGAGGGTCGCCTCCCAGATGTCTCGCTCTGTCATCTCGCCGCCTTGGCGCAGGCGCTTGTCCAGCGCCTCGTGCAGGTACACCACCATGACGACCCCGGTCTGGACTGCGACGCCATACAGCGCGATGTACCCCACCCACACCGCGACCGAGAAGTTGTAGCCGAGCAGCCACTGCAGGATGACGCCCCCGGTCATCGCATAGACCACCGACAACATGACGATCGTCGCCTCCGACACGGAGCGAAACGTCATATAGAGCAGCACGAAGATAATGAAAAAGACGATCGGAAGCAGGAGCTGCAGCCGCTCGCGCGCCCGCACCTGGAACTCGTATTGTCCCGTCCAGAGGAGCGTGTAGCCGGGCGGCAGCACGACCCCGGCAGCCACCGCCTCTCGCGCCCGCTCGGCGTAGCCGCCAATGTCGCGCGAGGCGGTGTCGACGTACACGTACCCGGCAAGCTGACCGTCTTCGTCCCGGATCATGGCCGGCCCCGGCGTGAGGACGATTCCGGCCAGCTGCCCCAGCGGAACGTGCGCCCCGAGCGGCGTCTTCACCAGGATGCGCTCGAGCCCGGGGACGTCCTCGCGAAAGTCGCGATTGTACCGGACGTTGACCGGATAGCGCTCGCGTCCCTCGATCGTGCGCGTGACGTTCTGGCCGCCGATGGCCGACTGGATGACGTCCTGCACATTCTCAATCGTGAGGCCGTGGCGCGCGATGGCCTCCCGATCGATGCGGATGTCGGTGAAGTACCCCTGCGAGACGCGCTCGGCGTACACGCTGCGCGTCCCCTCGACGCCCTGCAGGACGCGCTCGATCTCGAGGCCGAGACGCTGAATCTCGTCGAGGTCGGGGCCGAGGACCTTGATGCCGATCGGGGTCTTGATCCCGGTCAGCAGCATGTCCAGACGGTTGCGGATCGGCTGCGTCCAGCTGTTTGGAAATCCGGCGAACTGGAGCGCCTCGTCCATCTCCGCCTGCAGCCGCTCGGTCGTCATTCCGCGGCGCCACTGCTCCCGCGGCTTGAGCGTGATTGTGGTGTTGACCATGCCCATCGGCGAGTTGTCAGTGGGTGTCGTGCCGCGGCCCACGGTGCCGAAGACGCGCTCGACTTCCGGGAACTCACGCAGTAGCTTGTCCTGCACCTGGAGTAGGCGCGTCGCTTCGCCGATCGACATCCCCGGCGGCGACGTCGGCATGTATAGGAAGGCGCCCTCGTACAGCGGCGGCATGAACTCGCTGCCAATGCCGGCCAGCAGCGGGACGGTCAGCGGGACGACGGCGAGGTTGACGAGGAGCGCCGTCCATTTCCAACGCAGCGCGAGCCGGAGCACCGGCGCGTAGAGCGCCGCGCTGACCCGCGAGACCGGGTTGGCCGACTCGGGCCTCAGCCGCCGCCCGCGGATGAAGATGGTCATTAGCACGGGCACCAGCGTGATCGACAGAATCGAGGCGAAGATCATCGCGAACGTCTTGGTGAACGCGAGGGGCCGGAACATGCGGCCCTCCTGCGCCTCGAGCAGGAAGACGGGCACGAACGAGACGATGATGATCGCCAGCGAGAAAAAGATCGCCCGTCCTACCTGCTTGGCCGCGTGCACCACAGCCGCCGGCTGATCCTCGTAGGCCGGCGCACCCCCGACGCGCTCGTCCTCCGGCTCCGACAGCCGCCGGTACGCGTTCTCCACCATCACGATCGACGCGTCCACGAGCACGCCAATCGCAAGCGCGAGGCCGCCGAGCGACATGATGTTGGAGGTGACGTCCAGGTAGTACATGGGCACGAACGACGCCGCCACGGCGATCGGCAGCGCGAGAATCGGAATCAACGCCGAGCGGACGTGAAACAGAAACACGAGGATCACCAGGGAGACGACGATTGCCTCCTCGATGAGGGCGGACCGAAGCGTTCGGATCGACTCGCCGATGAGCCACGAGCGATCGTAGGTCGGCACGATGCGGACGCCGTCCGGCAGCGCCTGCTGCACCTCCTGCAGCCGCGCCTTCACCCCGTCGATCACCCGGAGCGCGTTCTCGCCAAAACGCATCACGACGATCCCGCCCACGACCTCGCCCCGCCCGTCGAGCTCGGCGACGCCGCGGCGGATGTCGGGCCCGATCCGCACCTCCGCCACGTCGCCGACGCGGATCGGCGTGCCCCTGCGGGTGGCTCCGAGCGAGACCCGCTCGATGTCGGCAGTCGACTGCAGGTACCCGCGCCCGCGAACCATGTACTCGCGGCCCGCGAACTCGAGCAGTCGGCCCTCGACGTCGTTGTTGCTCGCTTGAATCGCGCGCACGACGTCCCTGACTCCGACGTCGTACGCGGCGAGCCGGTTGGGATCGAGGTGGACCTGATACTGCTTCACGAATCCCCCGATGCTCGCCACCTCCGCCACGCCGGGGACCGTGGCCAGCCAATAGCGCAGGTGCCAGTCCTGGAGTCCGCGGAGATCCGCGAGTGTGTGCCGGCCGGTCTCGTCCACGAGCGCGTACTCGAAGACCCAGCCGACGCCGGTGGCATCCGGGCCGATCACCGGGTTCACGCCTTCCGGAAGCTGACCGCGGATGCCCTGCAGGTACTCCACGACCCGGCTTCGCGCCCAGTAGAGATCGGTCCCGTCCTCGAAGATGACGTAGACATAGGAGATTCCGAAGTCGGTGAACCCGCGGACCGTCCGCACGTTCGGGGTCGCGATGAGCGCCGTGACGATGGGATAGGTGACCTGATCCTCGATCAGGTCGGGGCTGCGCCCCTCCCATTCCGTCGACACGATGACCTGGACGTCCGAGATGTCGGGCACCGCGTCGAGCGGCGTCGCGGCCATGGCCCAGATGCCCCACGCGGTCAGCGCGACGGTGGCAGTGAAGACGAGGAAAGGGCTCCTCGCGCACCAGTCGATCGTGCGTTCAATCATGGCCTGACCTCGTACGGCAGACGCCGGAGGCGACGGAGCCCCGAGTCATTGTGCGGTCACCGACAGCGTCTCGCTGTCGATCGTTCCGCCGCCGCGGCTGACGGTGACGGTGACATCCCAGCTGCCCGCCATCATCACGGTTCCCGTTCCCGCGTACCGGCCGCTCCCCTCATGCGTAAGCTCGACGCGGTTGCGCATTTCGGGCATGTTCATCTGCGGCATCGCTGCCATGTAGAACTCCGCCGACACGTTCGCATCGGTCACCGGCTGGCCGTCTTGATCCATGACCATCACCTCGAACCAGTTCTCGCCGGCCTTCGGTGGCGCCGGGGTGCTCGCGAAGGTAATCTGCAGGTCCTGGGAGCCTGCCGCTCCCGTCGCCGCTGCCGCCGGCGTCGTCTCCGACCCCGGCTGCCCGGTGCCGCCGCCGCATCCAGCGACCGCAAGCCCCGAGGTCAACGCCACGATTGCCAGTACCATCTTCATGCGTCTCATTTGTGCTCTCCTTGCTCGCGCCGGCCGACGCCGTGCGCTGCCATCATCCGTTTGTCACTTCGCCACCACTGAGAACCCTCGCGATCCGACGCGTCGGCCGCCGCGGTCGACGTTCACGGTTACGTCCCAGCGGCCCGCCATCAGGATTTGCCCCATCCCGCGGTACACACCGCCGCCTTCGTGGGCGAGCTTCGCGTCGGACTGCATCGCCGGCATGTTCATCGTCGGCATCGCCGGCATGAACAGTGTCACCGAGACGGTGGCACCCGACACGGGCTGACCCGACGCGTCCTGCACCGACACCTCGAACCGGTTGTCTCCCGTGCGCGGGGGGTCGGGCTGCGGCCGGAATGCGATCGCCAGTTCCGTTGCCGCAGCACCCTCGGCGGCCGGCGCTGGCGGCGGCTGATAGCTCTGCAGGGACGCGCGGAGCTGGCTCTCGGAATCGAGGAAGAAGGTGGCGCCGGTCGCCACCTGCTCGCCCGGCCGGAGCCCCTCGAGAATCACCATCCGGTCGCCAAGCCGCCGGCCGACCTTCACCTCACGAGGCTGGAAGTACCCGTCGCCTTCGGCGACGAAGACGACCTGGCGCGTCCCCGAGTCGAGGACCGCGTTCGAAGGCACCGTCGTCCCCATGCCGAGCGGCACCTCGAGCGCGACGTTCGCATACATGCCCGGCTTCAGGCGGCCACGGCCGTTGGCGAACGCGAATCGCACCCTGACCGTCCGGGTGTTTTCCTCGACGAACGGGTAGATGTAGATGGCGCGGCCGGCAAACCGCTCATTCGGATAGGCGTCGAGCGAGACCGTGGCAGACTGCCCCGCGCGAACGAGCGGGATGTCCTGCTCGTAGACGTCGGCTTCGACCCAGACGCGCGAGAGGTCGGCCACCTTGTAGAGCGTCTGCCCGGGCGCAACGTGCATTCCCTGCACCGCCTGCTTCTCGATAACGTACCCGGCAACCGGCGAACGGAAGGTGACCACGGTCTGCGCGTGCCGGTCTGCTTCGAGAGCCCTCAGTTGATCAGCCGGCACATCCCACAGCTCGATCCGCGCCCGCGCCGCCTCCACGAGACGCTCGGCTCGCTCGCGCGCGTCGGCAATCTGGGATGTGCGAAGCTGGTCGCGCGTTCTGAGCGCCAGCAGATACTCCTGCTGCGTGGCCAGCAGGTCGGGGCTGTACAGCGTGAACAGCGGGTCTCCCCGCGAGACCAATGTGCCCGTGTAGTCGACGTACAGATCGCGAATCCACCCCTCGATCTTGACGTTGACATCGGCGACCCGCGTCTCGTCGACGCGGACTGTGCCCACGGCGCGGACGGTTTGGGTCGTCGGTGCGCGTTCGACCGCCGCGGTGCGCACCCCGACAAGCTGCTGGCGTCGCTGATCGAGCCGGACGGGCGCGCGCGGGTCCGCCGCCGGATCCTGGGCCGACGGGCGAGGCGCATCGCCCATGCCGGGCGCCCCAGGCGCCTCGCCCCGTTTGGCAACAAGCCTCCCGACGAGCGGGAAGTCCTGCAAGTGGTCACGGAATCCGTAGCCGAGCGCCGCAACGGTCGCGATGCCGACGACGGCCGCAGCGGCAACAGCAATACGGCTCGACCGGTTCATGGCAGCCCCCCTTCTGCGCCGGCCAAATCGATCCCGACGGCGCGCTCGAGATCGGCCGTCGCCTGCTCGAGGTCGCTCACGGCGCGGTAATAGGCGAGCTGCGCATCGAGCAGCGCGCGCTGGTTGTCGATGACCGCGAGAAAGTCGACGCGGTCGGCCTGATAGGCGACCCGCGAAACCTCGAGCGTCTGCTCGGACTGCGGCACGATGCTGGTCCGCAGCAACTCCGCCCGGCGCGCCGCTGTCTCGGCCCGCACGAACGCGTCCTGCACGGCCTGCCTGACTGCGCTCTCGACGACGCGCTGCCGCGCGGCAGCCGCCTCGATCTCTGCCCGCGCCTCGGCCACGCGTGCGTCGAGCCGGCCGCGCGACCACGGCGCGTTCGGCCACGTGATGCCAACGCTCGCGGTCCAGGCCTCGCGCTCGCCAGGCCTGAGCATGTAGCCGCCGCCCACGAAGAAGTCGGGCCGGTAGTCCGTCCGTGCCGCGGCAAGCGCCGCCTCGGCCCGCGCGCGTTCGAGCGCCGCAACCCGCAGCTCGGGCTGCCGCTCCAGCGCCAGCCGCTGCAGCTCCGAGGGCGGGGGCAGCGCGCGGCGTTCGTCGAGTGAACCGAGCGGGCCGATGACGGCGTCCGGCTGGCGACCCAGCAACGTGTTGAGCTGCGATTCGGCGAGGCGGGCGCGCTCCTCCATCATCACGAGATCGTCGTGGAGCTGCGAGATCTCGACGATCGCCTTGAGCACGTCCTGCTGCGAGATGCGACCGGCGGCGTACTTGGCCTCGGAGACATCGGCAAACTGCCGCAGCAGGTCGACGCTCGCAAGGTGAATGTCGATGTGGGTGCGCGCCAGGAACAATTCTGCGTAGGTGCGCTTGATTTCGGTCACCACTGCGCGCGCGCGCACGGCAATCTCGCCGTCGGCGATCTGCGCCTCCCGCTCCAGCACGGCTGCACGCGCACGGCGCTTGCCCCGCCCGGGGATGTCCTGACCGACCGTGAACATGTACATGCCGGCGTCGAGCGGGTTGGCCGAGGCGATCGGCCACTGCCAGATCTGCGCCTCGAAGCTGGGCGGCATGAGCAACCGCTCCTGCTCCGGGCGCAGGCGCACCACCTCGAATTGCCTGCGCAGCGCCACGAGTGTCGGGTTGTTCGCGAGGGCCTCGTCGAGCGCCGCATCGAGCGTCAGCGGCGGCCCTTCATGCATGCGACGCGCATGCAGCGCGTGCAGCTGTTCTTCCAGCTGTCCGAGAGTGTCCCTGCCGCTGGCATCGACCCATGCGGGAAGGGCGGTCATCCATGCGAGCGCGACGATAGCGAGTCTTCCAGACATAGTCCCTTTCCGGCCGGACCGGCGGTCGGCCTGCGAGAAAACGACAGCCCGGTACGCACCACAGGCGTACTCAGGCGCAGGAAAGAGAACGGGCTAGATCAGGAACGAGCCGAGAAGGACGTACTTCGGCGGCGAGGCTGCTTCGACCGGCGCACGCTCGATCGCGAAGGTCTGGAGGGCGGGAGATGGATCAATCAGGAACGCCGCTGTGGGCGCGACCGGATGCGTCTGCGGTGAAGCCTGTGCGTCACGGTCAGCGGGGCCGTTCGACTGCTCCTCGGCCGCGCAGCAGTCGGTCACGCTCGCCTCGGAGGCGAGGTCACCCAGGTGGCCACAGCACGCGTGTCGATCGGTGCGGGCACTCGACCAGCCAGCGCACCCAGCCACGGCGGGCGCCGCCGCCGCATACATGAGGACGAGCCCTACGAAGCCGGCAACGAGCCGGCGCTGGATGACCACGGCTCTATGCTACCTCACATGCCTCGGTCGCGCATCTTCCAGCCGAAACCGTCCTTGGGGCGACGGAGGCTCGTCATGCGCACGCGATGGTCGGTGGGGCTGCGGCCGGGCCAGCCGCTGATGATCACGTAGTCGCCGGGCTTGAGCGTCTCCCGCGTGACGCCCTGGCCGCCGAGCTCGGTCGCCCCCACCCACTCGGCCGCGTAGCGGACGAGCGATCCATCCTTCTGTTTGACGAGGACCTGGACGAACGAGTGCGGATTGCGGAGGACGATCTGCGCGAGCTCGCCCTGAATCGTGACCGTCCGATCTTCGACGTAGACGTCGGGGAACGAATGGTGCGCGTACGCCTGCGCGGCCATCGCCGCAGCCGCCGCCATCGCAGCCAGCAGACGTGTCATGGGAGCCTCCGGGACCTTTCCCATCCTAGCTGAATGGGGCCGGCCCCGGCCTGAAGAGTACCTGAATTCTTCGTCAGGATTCCAGCGATTTCCCCGGACAAACGACGTTATTTCTATATTTCCGGAAATATGGTATAAACCCCTCATGGCCGTCCCCTCCGACGCCGACGTCGCCCGCATCGCCGACATGCTCGCCGCCATGGGCACCGAGCCGCGCCTTCGCATCGTCCGGCTGCTGCTGGCAGCCCATCCAACCGGGATGGTGGCCGGAGAGCTCGGCGACGAGCTCGGACTGGCGCCGTCGACGCTCTCGCACCATCTCGACCGACTCAAGCGCGAGGGCGTCGTGCGCGTGCGCCGCGAGGGCACGTTCCTCTGGTACACGGCGAACACCGCGGCGCTCGAGGAACTGCTCCGGTTCCTGTACGCCGAGTGCTGCACGCGCACCTGCGCCTGCGATCCCGTGCACATCGTCCAGGTGGGCCCGCACGGACCCGCCCCCCACTCGCCCGCATCCACCGAGCCGGACCGCGGACCCGGCAGAAACGAGTGAGACCATGGAAGACCTGACCAGCGCCATTCGAGAGACGTACGCCGAGGCCGCCCGGCGCGCCGCCGGCGGCGAGGCCCCCTCATGCGGTTGCGGATCCTCCGCCGCCACGTGCTGCGATCCGATCTCGTCGAACCTGTACGACGACGCCGATGCGGCAGTCGCGCCGGGTACGGCGCTGCGCGCATCGCTCGGCTGCGGCAACCCGACGGCCCTCGCCGAGCTTCGTTCCGGCGAGACCGTGCTCGACCTGGGTAGCGGCGGCGGCCTCGACGTCATCCTGAGTGCGCGCCGCGTCGGCTCGGACGGCAAGGCGTACGGCCTCGACATGACCGACGAGATGCTCGCGCTCGCCCGCGACAACGCCCGCGCGGCTGGCGTCGCCAACGTCGAGTTCCTGAAGGGACGGATCGAGGAGGTGCCGCTGCCGGACGCGGCGGTCGACGTCATCGTGTCGAACTGCGTCATCAATCTCGCCGCCGACAAGGACGTGGTGCTGCGGGAGGCGTTCCGCGTGCTGAAGCCCGGCGGGCGGTTCGCCGTGTCGGACGTCGTGGTGCGCGGCGACATGCCTCCGGACGTGCGGCAGTCGCTGGAGCTGTGGGTCGGGTGCGTGGCGGGGGCGCTGTCCGAAGAGGACTACCGCGCCAAGCTTGCCGCCGCGGGCTTCACGGACATCGAGCTGGAGACCACCCGCGTCTATGCACTCGAGGACGCGCGCGCGTTCCTGGGCGCGTCGGGACGCAACGTCGATCGGCTGGCGGGACTCGTGGAGGGACGGGTCACGAGCGCCTTCGTCCGCGCCCGCAAGCCGGCCGCAGGCAGGTGCTGCGCTCCTGCCTGCTGCAATTAGCCGCACCTCCCGACACCCAACGGTCCAACTCCCACTGTGCGGGGAGTTGGCCGGGTGGGCGTTGGGACGTGGGTCAGCTCCGCGGCCAGAGCGCGCCCTGCACGCGCGGGACGTTGCCGATCCCGCGGTAGACGAACTTCTGGAGCCGCTTCCCTTCGTAGGTTTCGGTCGTGTACAGGTTGCCCTTCGAGTCGACGGCGATGCTGTGCACGCCGTAGAAGAGGCCCGGCTGGCGGCCGCCGTCGCCGAACGCGGTCAGCTCCTCGAGCGTGTCGCGCAGCAGGATGCGGACCTTGTGATTGCGGCCGTCGGCCAGGAAGATGTAGGTCTGCTTCGGATCGCGCGAGAAGGCGACGTCCCAGACCGATCCTTCGCCGAGGCTCCGCCGGGCGATGAACCCTTCCTTGACGAACTTCCCCTCCTTCGTGAACACCTGGATGCGATTGTTGGCGCGGTCGCAGACGTAGAGGAGGTTGTCGCTCGAGAGGTCGGCGCAGTGCACGGGGTTGCGGAACTGCTGCGCGGGCGGCGCGTCCGGATTGTACGGCCCCAGGTTGGTGTCATCGGGCTTGTTGCCGTAGGCGCCCCAGTACCGCTTCATCATGCCGGTGTTGGCGTCGAGGACGGCGACGCGCTTGTTGAGATAGCCATCCGCGATATACGCCTCGTTGTCGCGGGGGTCGACGAAGATCTTCGCGACACGGCCGAAGTTCTGCCGGTCGTTGCTGTTGCCGGCAAAGGTGGAGAGCCCTTCGGCGTTGGCCGCTCCCTTGTGGACGCCGGCCTTGCCGTACTGCGCGAGGAACTTGCCGGTCCGGGTGAACTTCAGGATGTGCGAGTCGCCCGCGCCGTTGCCGCCAATCCAGACGTTTCCCTGGTGGTCGACGAAGATGCCGTGATTCGACTGCGGCCACTCGTAGCCCTGGCCGGGACCGCCCCAGGCCTGGACGAGGTTGCCGTTGGGGTCGAACTCGATGACGGGCGGCGCGCCGGCGCAGCACTCGCCGGTCGGCGGCTTCAGCTCGAGGCCCTTCTCGTTGTTGCTCAGCGTCGCCGAGCTGCGGTGGATGATCCAGACGTGGTCGCGCTCGTCGATCCACACGCCGATCGTCGAGCCCAGCAGCCAGTGGTTGGGCAGCGGCCGAGGCCAGAGCGGGTCGACCTCGAAGCGCGGCGCCCGGACCATGCCGCCGTTGGTCTGCGCCACGACGCGCTGCAGCGCGACGTCGGCGGCCAACAGGACGCCCAGCACGCCCGCGATCAGGAGCACTCCGTTCCGCACGCGCCTTGTCGCCATAACTGCCTCCTCGTGTGAGGGATGCTACTACAAGTCCGTCTCGAGCTGAACCGGGATCCGCTGCCGCGTGGCGCCCGGCTTCGGCCGGACCACGCCCCGCCTCGTGGCGTCCGGCGTCAACCGGACCAGGGCCTGGCCGCCTCGGCCCCGCCGCCAGACCGCTCCGTCCGGGGCCGAACCAGCACGCGCACGCCCCAGACGAGCGCCGCGCCCGCGATGACCACCATGGCGGCCCTGACGAGCCACAGCAGCAGCACCGCGTCGAAGGCCGGCAGCGGAAACTCCAGCAGCTGCGCGCCGCGCTCGGTCATCCAGTGCCACGCGGTGTGCGCCACGAGAATCGACAGGATAATCGTCCCCATGCGCTCCGTCACCACGTAGCGGAAGCCGAGGTTGAGCGCCGGGACGACGGCCGCCAGCACGAGAAGCTGCCCGAGCTCGACGCCCACGTTGAACGACACGAGCGAGAGCAGGAGATGGGAGCCGGCGAACTGCAGCGTCTCCCGCAGCGCGAACGAGAACCCGAAGCCGTGCACGAGGCCGAAGGCGAACGTGATGATCCAGCGGCGGCCCATGTGCGCCCCGACGATGTTCTCGATGGCCATGTAGACGATCGACATCGCGATGAGCGTCTCGACGAGCGGCGGGAACCAGAGGCCGCCGGGCGCCATCTCGTACGCCGAGGCGAAGAGCGTCACCGAGTGCGCCACCGTGAACGACGTGACCACCAGCACGAGCGTCCGCACGCGCCGCAGCGGGATGACCAGGCACAGCAGGAACAGCAGGTGGTCGATGCCGCCGAGGATGTGCTCGAAGCCGGAGGCGACGAACCGCCCCGCGGCCTGGTGCCAGCGCGGGTCGAGGCGCACCATGCCGGGGTCGTCGTGCAGCTCGAAGGCGCGCACGCGGCCGTCGGGCGTCAGCAGGCGGAGCGCGATCGTCACGCGGAGGGCGAGGGTGCGCAGGCCGGGGTCGATCGCGAAGCGCGACTGGTCCGAGGCGATGGGATACTCGAGCCACGCGTCGAGCATCCCCTGCTCCCAGTACAGGTCGGTGTCCACCGGAAGCGGCGGGCCGGTCATGTGGGCCACCGCCGTGTCGTACTCCCGGAACGACGTATCGGACGGCAGCGAGACCCGCACCGCGACGAGCTCGGGGTCGCCCACGCGCCGGTCCTCCTCGTAGAGCGCCACCTGCTGGGCAATCCAGATCGTCGCGCCCGTGCGCAGCGACGTCTCGATGCGCGTGAGGTCGAGATAGCCGGGCCCGCGCTGCGGGATGTCGACGTCGCGGACCGCCTGCATCGGCACCCGGACGAGCAGCCGCGCCCGCTGCCCCTCGGGCTTGAGGAATGCCTGGACGATCACGTCGTTCGGGATGTCGTGCGCGAGCGGGCGCGCCCCGGCCGCCGTGACCAACGCGACCGCCAGGAGGAACGTTCTACGCACGGCCATGCTGTGGCGCGATATTCGCTCTCAATTCGACGTGGTCGTCGCGTCCTGCGGCAGGCGGAACGCCAGCAGCTCGCCGCTGTAGTTGCCCCCGCTCACGGCGACGACCAGATATTGCCGGCCGTTCAGCATGTACGTCATCGGCGAGCCGGTCTGCGGCGCCGGCATGTAGACGGCGCCGACTTCCTGACCGTTCGCCTTGTCGTAGGCGCGCAGCATCGCGCCCCGCTGGCCGTTGGGGGTCGTGGCGAACCCGGCCTCGCCGGCGATGAGCAGCGTCCTGGTCGTGAGGACGCCGATGCGGCCGATCCGTCCCGTGCGTGGAATGGTCAGCCCCTTGAGCGCCGGGTGGTTGCGAACGTTGTCGGGCGTCTCGCCGTGGGGAATCTGCCAGACGAGATCACCCTTGTTGAGATCGAGCGCGGTGATCGTCGCGTAGGGCGGCTTGGCGAGCGGCAGCCCCTGAATCGTGAGGGGCGGCGCGGCCTCGCCGCCCGCGGCGCCCGCCGCCGGCAGCGGCTTCGGCGGCGCCGTGGGATCCGGCGCCGTGCCGCGCACGTAGCGCATGTCCGATCGCTTGCCGTCGGATTCGATGAGCCCGAGATCGGAGATCTGATTCGTGGAATAGATGTACAGGTAGTTGGTGTCCGGATCGAGCGACCCGCCCTGCCAGTTGGTGCCGCCGGTCGTCGACGGCATCATCAACGTCGCCAGCGGACCCGGCCACGTGCTCGCCACCGGCGGCGTAAAGAGCGGCCCGAGCTTGTACCGCGAGACGAACTTCACCGCTTCGGCCCGCAGCTCCGGCGTGAAGTCGATCAGGTCGTCGATCGTCACGCCCTGTTTGGCGAACGCGGGCGGCTTCGTGACGAACGGCTGCGTGGGGCTCGCCTTCTCGCCCGGCACGGTCGACGCCTCCACGGCGCGGTCCTCGATCGGCCACACCGGCTGGCCGTTGGTCCGATCGAGCACGTAGACCCACCCCTGCTTGGACGGCTGCGCCAGCGCCTTGATCAGGCGCCCGTTCACGGTGATGTCGAGCAGAATGGGCGCGCAGGGGATGTCGAAGTCCCAGATGCCGTGGCGTACGAGCTGGTAGTGCCAGCGCCGCCTCCCCGTCCGCAGCTCGACGGCGACGATGCTCTCGCCGAACAGGCCGTCGCCGTGCCGGTGTCCGCCGTAGTAGTCGCCCGTCGGCAGCTCGACCGGCAGATAGACGAGGCCCAGCTCCTCGTCGATGCTCATCTGCGCCCAGACGCCGGTGTTCCCGTTGGTCTCGGCCGAGCCGTTCTCCCAGGTCTCGTACCCGACCTCGCCGCGCAGCGGCAGCGTATGGAAGATCCAGAGCCGCTTGCCGGTCCGCACGTCGTAGCCGCGCACGTACCCGTTGTCGTTGTCGCGGCGCCGCGGAATGCTGCCCGGCAGGTGCGCCGCGCCGATGACGATGACGTCGCCCGCGATCACGGGGGCCGCGTGCAGCCCGATTTCGCCGGTCACGGGATCCATCTCCTGATCGGCTTCGAGCTTCAGGTCGACGATGCCGTTCTTGCCGAAGGTGGGGATGGGGCGGCCGATCCGCGCATCGAGCGCGATCAGCTGGTAGCCGGGCGTGACGTACAGAATCCGCTCCTGGCGCCCGTCGGTCCAGTACGACAGCCCGCGGCCCGACAGCCGCCGCGGCGCGCTCTCGCCGCGCGCCCCCTCGTTGAGGCTGTACATCCAGAGCATCTCGCCGGTGGCGGCGTCGAGCGACACGACGGCGCGGCGCGTGCCCGCCGTCGTGTACAGCCTGCCGCCGACCATCAGCGGGGTCGACTGGAAGTTGAACTCCGGCCGCGGACCGAGCGCGTCGGTCTTGAAGCGCCACGCGACCTCGAGCTTCGAGAAATTGTCCCGGTTGATCTGATCGAGCGCCGCGTACCGCGTGCTGCGGAGATCGCCGCCATAGGTGCGCCACTCGCCCGCGGCAGCGCCGGGCGAGAAGGAGCGATTCTGACCCGCGACCGCGACCGACAGGATCGCGCCGACCCCAAGCACCAGCAGCAGAGCGTAACGGCGTGTGCTCATCCCGTTCTCCTTCGCAGGCGGAATTCTAATCTCGTTCGGATCGTTCGGATCGTTCGGGCGTTCGGATCGTTCACGTTCTACGTCGTCTTCCGGACGCGTACGCGGCCGACCTTGTTGACGCCGCTGTACGCGAGCAGCAGGTCGCCGTTGGGCGCCGTCACCATGTGCCGCACCACGCCGCCGCCGCTCGGAATCGCCCACGTCTGGAACGTCCGCGTCGCCGGGTCGAAGCGCACGAGCGTGTTCGGCTCCACGCCCGACTCGCTGTACCAGACCGCCCCGTCCGGCGTCACGCTGATCCCGTAGGGCTGCGACTGCGCGCCGGCGGGCGACGGGAATTCCTGGACCTGCTTGGTCTTCAGGTCGAGGCGGCCCAGAAAGCCGCGCGCGAAGTCGGTGTACCACACGATGTCGCCGGCATCGACCGCGATGCGCCGCGGCCGCGCGCCCTCCGGCAGCGTGTACTCGGTGATCTCCATCGTCTTCGGATCGATCGTGCCGATCTTGTTCGTGCGGAAGAGGTCGAAGACCGGCGTGCCGTTCGAGAGCACGACGATGCCGTACGGCGCCGCCCGGGGCGTGGGCGGCTGCTTCAGCGTGATGGCACCGGTCTTCGGATCGAGCCGGCCGACGAAATTGCCGCCCTGGACGGTGAACCAGAGGACGCCATTGCGGTCGAAGATCGGCGTGTGCGGATCCCGCGCCGCCTGATCGGGCATCTTGTACTCCGTCACCTGTCCGGTCTTGGGATCGAGCTTGCCGATGAGCCCGGCGGCGTTCCCCGTGTACCAGATGTTGCCGTCGCGATCCGAGACGAGACCGTGCGGGCCGTGGCGTCCGGGCAGCGGGAACTCGCGTACCTGTCCGGTGGCCATGTCGACGCGCCCGAGCGTCTGCGCGCGCTGCCCCGTGTACCAGAGCGAGCCGTCGATGCCGAAGGCGGGATCGTGCGGGTGCGCGTTGGGCGTCGATGCCGTCCAGTCGGTGAACTCCACATCGACCTTGACGCCGCGCTGGCCGGCGAGCGGCGCGGCGAGGGCGCCCCAGACGAGCATCGCCGCCGCCGCCACCACCACGAACGAGCGTGAGCGCTTCATGGTTCCTCCTCTATACTGAGCGGGCCCGAAAACCCGCCGGCAATGTCACGACGTCCATCCGGCCGCGCGAGCATGCTCGCGGTCGCGCTCGCCGGCGCAGCGCCACTGGCGCTCGTCGCCTCCGTCAACAGCCTCGTGCCGGCCCGCACCGGCGGATTCGGGGAGATGACGTGCCATCAGTGCCATTCGACCGGCCCGCTCAACGATCCGGCCGGCCGGCTCACACTGGCGGGCGTCCCCGATTCGTATACGCCCGGCCAACGATACCCGATTACCGTCACGGTCGTGCACCCCCAGCTCGTCCGGGCGGGCTTTCAGCTGTCGGCGCGGTTCGAGACCGGCGACCAGGCGGGCGGCTTCGAGGCGGCAGACGACCGCGTCGAGGCGATTCCCGACGATGGGGGACGGGTCACGTACGTGCAGCATTCGCCGGCCGGCGCCGACGCGCAGGCCCCGGGCGAGGAGCGGTGGACGTTCCAGTGGGTCGCGCCGCAGGCTCCGCGGCCGGTGCTGTTCCATCTCGCGGCCAATGCCGCCAACGGCGACAACCTGCCGCGCGGCGACTTCATCTGCACGGCTACGGCGAGGGCGCGCCCGACAGATCCTCCGCGGTGACGAACCGCGGCGCAATGTCGACCGGGACGTCTCTGAGCCGATCGAGCACCGCCTGCACGGGCGGCCGGACGACTGCGAGCTGCTCGATCATCTGCTTCGCATCGTCGTAGCGGCCGACGGCCTGCATCGTCATGATGTCGCGCGTCAGATCGACGACGTTCTGGCGGAGGCGCTCCGCGTTGACGGCGAAGGCGCCGTCGGCCGCCACGGTGACGCCGCCGTTGTCGAGAAAGTAGTTGAGCTGCATGGCGACGCCCCGCCCGTGGGCTTCGTTGACGCCGAACCGGATCGACCGGAACATCGACGCGAGATACGTCGTGTACATCGTCTGGCCAAGGGCCTTGTCGAGCGATCCGCGATCCACGAGGAACTGGAGCGCGAACAGGCCCGAAACGTCCGCCTTCGCCTCCTCGATGGCGCTGTAGGTCTCGCGCAGCTCCTGCCGCACCGTCGTGGCGCGGCCGTGCACCGTGATGTCGTGCGGGCCGAGCCCGTGCATCAGCTCGTGCATCAGGATGTGCGTGAAGAACGCATCGAAGGTGACGTTGGCCTGGTCCGCGGCCGACAGCGCGACGCGCGCGATCGGCCGAAGCACCATCCGGAACTTCGCTTCCTGGTTGTTCTTCAGCATCACGCGCTTGCTGCCCTTCTCCCTGATGACGCGCTCGTCGTTCGGCAGGTTGAAGGCCGCCGTCTGGACGCCCTTGTTGGCGTCGCCCGAGGAGAAGATCGTATTGACGACACGGATTGGCGCCATGGCGCCCAGCTTGGGGTTGCGAAATCGCGGATCGATCGGGAGGTTGTTCTCGATCGCCTGGAGCTCGGCGCCGAACCGCGCGAGCTTCGCCGTCTCGGCATCGTCACGAATCGTGATGAACGCCTCGAACGCCGCCTTGTAGTTGAACCATTCGTCCTCGTACACCTCGTACGGGCCGATCGTCGGCTCGATGCTCGCGTCGAGCTCCATCCACGCCACGTCGCTGGCGTAGTAGTCGTTGGTCAGCAGGGCCTCGGCGCGGCTCTCCAGATACCGCCTGAGCGTCGGCTGCGCCGTGAGCCCCGCTGCCTCGCGCAGCAGCGCGGCCACCTGGCCGAGCTCCCCCTGGTACTCGAGGCTGTAGGGCACGGCCGCCAACCGCCCGTCGGGCCCCCGGCGAATCGTGGTGAAGAAGCCGGTGGCGCGGGTGCGGTCGGCGGCGGGGAGCATCTTCAGCCAGGCCTCGATCTCCTCCTTCGTCGCGCCCGCGGCATAGAAGTTCGCCTGCGGCGGCTTGGGCGGCGCGCCCGGGACGAACGGCTCGTCGTGATCGAGCCGCGACCAGGGCCCCTTGTTGATCAGGAAGTAGCGCAGGCGCGCCTGCCCGACCTCCGATCGATCGCCGGCGAGCGCCAGCAGCATCGTCTCGTTGCCGGCCCAGACCTGGCGCAGGAAGAGCGCGTCGAAGACTCTGGCGGCCTCGATCAGCCGGGCCAGCGCCTGACGCTCGTTGGCCGGAAGCGCCGCGAGGTCCGCGGTGAGGTCGACCGGCGCAAAGCGCGCCGTCATGGTACGCAGCTGCTGCAGCATCGGATCGGTCTGCGGTTGATCGGAGGGTGTGGATGTCGAGGGGGCCCGGCACGCCGTCAGGGCCAGAGCGACAACGATGAGCGTCAGCGCGCGAGTCATGATCGCTACCCAGCCACTCGCTACCGGCTACCCGCTACCGGCTAGTGCACGCCGGGACTCGTCTGCAGCGCGGCCGGCTCGGCGCCCAGCCGCCGAATCGCGGCCTCCCACATGTCGTCCGGCGCCACGCCGAAGATCAGGCCGGAATCGACCCCTGCCGTCAGCCAGGCGGACGCGGCCAGCTCCTTGTCGAGCTGCCCGGGGCCCCACCCCGCGTAGCCGACGAGCACGCGGGCGCGGGACGTGGGCGGCGCCTGCAGGAGCTGGAGCGTCAGCTCCCGCGACACCGAGAGCAGCACGCCGGGCACGATCTCGCGCTGCTCCTCGTCCGGCCCCTGCGCTTCGGACATCAGGACCCACGTGCGCTGGAGATCGACGGGGCCGCCGACCCACAGACGCACGTCCGGATCGATGCGCACCGGCGGCTCGGTCTGGATGAGCTGCCACGCCGGCTCCTCCATCTGCCGGTTGACGACGAACCCGAAGGCGCCCTGGTCCGTGTAGTCGCACAGCAGGACGACCGTCTTGGTGAAGTTCGGATCGGCCATCTGGGGCATCGACACGAGCAGGAGAGGCGCGGCGCCGGAGGCCATGGTGCGATCTTACTCCACGACCCCGCGCGGCGCGGCGACCGCGCCGGCCTCGCCGCTGTTGTCGATCGCCGCCGCGACGTTCCGTCGCAGCCCGGCGAGCGTCGCACGCGTCATCGGACTCCCCTTGAGGAGTTGGCGCCACTCCGCGTCGGTGTGCCGCGACAAGTCGGCGAGGCGCGGCCGATCGAGCGCGGGCCGCGGCTGCCATGCCGGATCGGCCGACACCGGAGCGGCCTGGTTGTAGGGACAGACGTCCTGGCAGATGTCGCAGCCGTAGACGTGGTTGCCGAGCGCCGGACCAAGCGCGCCGGGAATCGGACCGCGCAGCTCGATCGTGAGATACGAGATGCAGCGCGTCGCGTCGAGCACGCCGGGGTTCACGAGCGCGCCGGTCGGACACGCCTCCAGGCAGCGCGCGCAGGCGCCGCATTGATCGAGCCCCGGCGGGTCGGGCTCGAGCGGGAGCGTGCAGATGATCTCCCCGAGGAACAGCCACGACCCGAGCTCCGGGTTGATGAGACACGTGTTCTTCCCGATCCAGCCGAGCCCGGCGTACTGAGCGTAGACCCGTTCCTGGACCGGTCCCGTATCCACGTAGGCGCGCGCCTCGAAGGCGACGGGCGACTCCGTCCGCATCCATGCGAGCAGGGCCTCCAGCCGCTCCTTCAGGACGTCGTGATAGTCGTCGCCCCACGCGTAGCGCGAGATGCGCGCGACGCCTGCCGGGAGTTCGGCGTCGGCGTACGGCGGCACGGTGTTGTAGAGCGTGCCGGTGACGATCACGCTGCGCGCGCCGGGCACGACATGGCGAACGTCGGCGCGGCGGTCGGCGGTGCGCGTCATGTAGGCCATCTCGCCCGCGTAGCCGCGGGCGAGCCACTCACGCAGGAAGGACAGCTCTCGGAAGGCCTCGGCAGGCGCAATCCCGCACAGATCGAAGCCGACCTCCCGCGCCCTGGCCTTGACGGACGCGGAGGTCAACACCTTACCCGCGGCTCATCAGCTGTCGCACGACGTACGGGAGGATGCCCCCATGGCGGAATGCGACCAGCTCCTCCGGCGTATCGATGCGCACCGTGGCGACGATCTCGCGCGACGTGCCGTCGGCGCGCCTCGCCACCACGCGCAGGTCGCCGCGCGGGGCCAAGCCGCTCGCGATTCCCAGCACGTCGAACGATTCGGTGCCGATCAGCCCGAGCGAGGCTGCGTTCGCGCCCGCCTTGAACTCGAGCGGCAGCACGCCCATGTTCACGAGGTTGCTGCGGTGGATCCGCTCGAACGACTCCGCGATGACCGTCTTCACGCCGAGCAGTTGCGTCCCCTTGGCCGCCCAGTCGCGCGAGGAGCCCGATCCGTACTCCTTGCCGGCAATCACCAGCAGCGGCACGCCGGCCCCCCGATATCGCACTGACGCGTCGTAGATCGTCATCAGATCGCCGCCCGGCTGGTACAGCGTCCAGCCGCCCTCGGTCCCCGGCGCGAGCTGGTTGCGCAGGCGGACGTTGGCGAACGTGCCGCGCATCATCACCTCGTGGTTGCCGCGGCGCGCGCCGTACGAGTTGAAGTCGGCCGGCTTGACGCCGCGCTCGATGAGGTACTTCCCCGCGGGGCTGTCCGCCTTGATCGACCCGGCGGGCGAGATGTGATCGGTCGTGATGCTGTCGCCGAGCAACGCGAGCACGCGCGCGGCCCGGATGTCCGCCAGCGGCGCCGGCGTCATCGTCATGCCGTCGAGGAAGGTCGGCTGGCGCACGTAGGTGGACGCCTCGTCCCACTGGAAGCGGCTGCCTTCCGGGACGGGGAGCTGCTGCCAGTGCGCGTCGCCCGTGAAGACGTCGGCGTAGCTCTTCCGGAACATCTCGGCGCTGACGGCCTTGAGCATCGTGTCCTGCAGCTCCTGCTCGCTCGGCCAGATGTCCTTCAGGTACACGGGGCGGCCGGCGGGGTCGGTGCCGAGCGGCTCCGTGGTGAGGTCCTTTGTGATCCACCCCGCGAGGGCGTAGGCGACGACGAGCGGCGGCGACGCGAGGTAGTTGGCGCGCACGTCCTGCTGAATGCGCCCCTCGAAGTTGCGGTTGCCGCTCAGCACGGAGCACACCACCAGGTGCTTCTCGCGGACGACCGCCGCGACGTCCTCGGGCAGCGGACCGCTGTTGCCGATGCAGGTCGTGCAGCCGTATCCGACCAGGTTGAAGCCCAACGCGTCGAGGTACGTCGTCAGGCCCGCGGCGTCGAGGTACTCGGTCACCACCTTCGATCCGGGCGCGAGGCTGCTCTTCACCCACGGCCTGCGCGCGAGCCCCTTCTCGACGGCCTTCTTCGCCAGCAGGCCCGCGCCGATCATCACGCTCGGGTTCGACGTGTTGGTGCAGCTCGTGATCGCCGCAATCACGACGGCGCCGTGATCGAGCGCGTCGAGCACCGGGTCGGCCACGGCCACTCCCGTGGCCGTGCTCGTCTTGGTCGCCACCTGGCGCCCCCCGCCCGCGTCCCCCGTGCGCGCCGCGGCGGCCTTCGGGGGCGCCTGCATCGTCGGGAGCGCCGCCTGAAACGCGGCCTTGGCCCGTGTCAGCGACACGCGGTCCTGCGGCCGCCTGGGTCCCGCCAGGCTCGGCTCCACCGTGGAGAGGTCGAGCTCGAGCGTCTCGGTATACGCCGCCTCGGGACTGGCGCCGGTGCGGAAGAGGCCCTGCGCGCGGGCGTAGTCCTCCACGAGGCCGACCTGCGCCTCGTCGCGGCCGGTGAGCCGCAGGTAGTCGAGCGTCATCTCGTCGATCGGGAAGATGGCGACGGTGGCGCCGTACTCGGGGCACATGTTGCCCAGCGTCGCGCGGTCGGCGATCGTCAGATGCCGGAGGCCCTCGCCGAAGAACTCGACGAACTTGCCGACGACGCCGTGCTTGCGCAGCGCCTCGGTGATCGTGAGCACGAGGTCGGTCGCCGTCACCCCCCGCGGCAGCACGCCCGTCAGGCGAAAGCCGAGCACCTGCGGGATGAGCATCGACACGGGCTGGCCGAGCATCGCGGCCTCGGCCTCGATCCCGCCCACGCCCCACCCGACCACGCCGAGCCCGTTCACCATCGTCGTATGCGAATCGGTGCCGACGAGCGTGTCCGGATACGCAACGGCCGTCCCGTCGACCGTCTCGGAGAACACGACGCGGGCGAGGTACTCCAGATTGACCTGATGCACGATGCCGGTGTCAGGCGGGACGACCTGGAAGTTGCGAAACGCGCGCTGCCCCCAGCGGAGGAACGCATAACGCTCCCGGTTGCGCGAGAACTCGAGCTCGGCGTTGAGCGAGAACGCGTCCGGCCGGCCGAAATAGTCGACCTGCACCGAGTGGTCGATGACGAGCTCGACCGGCTGGAGCGGGTTGACACGGTCGGGGTCGCCGCCGAGCCCCACCATCGCGTCGCGCATCGCCGCAAGATCGACCACGCACGGCACGCCGGTGAAGTCCTGGAGGAGGACGCGCGCGGGCATGAACGAGATCTCGGTCGCCGCGGCCGAGCCGGCCCGCCACTCGGCCACGGCGCGGATGTCGTCGGCCCTGACGAAGCCGCCGTCCTCGCGGCGCAGGAGGTTCTCGAGGAGGATCTTGAGCGAGTACGGGAGCCGCGCCACGCCCGGAAAGCCGTTCTTCTCGAGCGCGGCGAGACTGTAGATCTGAACCGGACGGCCGCCGCTGCGGATCTCGGTACGCGTGCCGAATGTGTTCAATGTCATGGGCGTTGGACTTCGACTTCGGGCCTTCGACAGTCGGCTCCAGGCATGACGTTCGACTGCGGCTGAGCCCGTCGCCTCGTCGATCATACTCCGCGGCGGCACCTGCTTTGCGATGCAGGCGGCGGAGGTCCCTGATATGGATCAGAAGCAACACGGTCAGCAGTCAGACGAGTTCAAGGGTCAGCAGCCACAGCAGAATCCGCAGCGCCCGGGGTCGCCGCAACCCGGACAGCAGCAGTGGCAGGACCCTCACACGAAGAACCCGAACCGCGAGCCCGCGGAAAACCCGCAGCACATGCCGGGCGGCCAGGAGAAGGGTGGCGACTTCGAGAAGCGCCGCGATCCCGAGAAGGGCCATGGCATCGATCGGAAACCGACCGGCGACCGCGAGCGCACCGATCGGATCACCGATCCGGATCTCGATCGGGAGGGGAAGGTGCAGGACGATCGGCCGGACCGAGGCCAGTCGCAGGACGAGTCGGAGCGCTAGAACCCGACGTAGAGGCCGCCCGAGATCGCCGCGTGCGATCTCGGGCGATCCTCGAAGGCGATCCCGCCGCGCAGTACCTCGACGAGCGCGTCCGCTCTGAGCCCCATGGATCGCACGAAGCCCTCCGGACGCACCATCAACCTGTACCGGACGCCGCCGCCCGCCCGGTAGACCTGCCCGTGTTCGACGAGGGTGCGTCCTTCGTGCAGCTGCCGCAGGTACCCGCCGCCGCCGGAGACGAACGGCAGCAGGCGCTCGCCCACTCGAAGCGCGTCGAGCATCCAGACGAGGCTCACGTCGAAGGCGTACTGATCGATGCGCTCCACGCTCGTGATCGAGGCCGCGCCCTCCGCGTCCGCCGTGAGCGACGTGCGGATCTCGGGACGGCCCCACGTCAGGCCGCCCTCGATGGCGAGGCGCCGCCCCAGCGGCACCGCCGTCCGCAGCCGCAGCGACGGCGTGGACGCGAGGCGACTGTCGGCCGTGAACAGCCGATACGGCTGCGGCGCCTGCGCGTTGGAGCGCAGGTTCGCGTCGCGGGCGCCCAGCCGCGCGCCGCCGAAGACGCCGCCACCCACCTCCACCTCGACGCGCGCGGTCGGCGCCGCGGCGCCAGCCTGCGCGTAGCCAGCCGTCGAGGCGGCCAGCACGAGGGCCACGCCGACGAGCGTCCTCGTCATCGCGGCGTCACCGCCACCGTCAACCGCTCGCCCGGCCCGCCGGCCGGGGCGACGAAGAGGCGCGGATGGAACGTCGGCTGAAAGCCGGCGTCGACGGGATCCCGCCGACTGAAGAAGCTCTCGGCATCGGCGTCGTCGAGCGGCTCGACGCGAATGACGTGCGGCCCCGGCGCGAGCCCCGCGATCTGAAAGTCGCCGTCGCGGTTCAGCGTGAACCCCGCGACGATCTGCCCGGTTGCCGGGTTGAAGGCCGTCACGTGGGCGCCGAACACGCCACTGCCGTTGCGCGTGACGCGGCCGCGCGCGAGGCCGGTCGCCCGCCCGAAGCCGCCGTCGGGATAGAGCTCCGACACGCCGGCGATGTCGTCGGGCTGCAGCACCCGGTCGTGCGTGACGCCCCGCCCGAACGAGATGGGAAACATCACCGACCCCGACGCGAGCACGCGGCGACCGCCGTCGGGGCGCGGCTCGGTCTCCCCGAGCGCCGAATGTCCGAGGCCGAGAAGATGCCCCACTTCGTGCACCGCCACCGATTCCAGATCGAACGCTGTGGGATCGCCGGAGGGCGCCGTCGACCAGGGCAGCGCCGTGTTGAAGAAGATGTCCGACTCGAGGATTTCGCCGGTCACCGTGTCGATCAGGAAGCCGGTCGCCCCCAGCACGCGATCCATCGCGGGATGATTCTGGAACCCGACCACCGACGCGCCGTCGTCGTCGAACGGCTCGGCGCCGGTGAAGCCGGCGAACTGGAACGCGATCGACGCCGTCGGCACCGCCTCCCAGGTGGCAAAGGCCCGCGCCAGCGCCGCCTGAAACTCCGTCGCCGGGACGCCGGGCGCGCCCCGGTCCCGGGCGAACCATCGCACGGGGCTGCGCTGCCATTTGAGCGTGACCGACTGTCCCCCGCGCGTCGTGGTGAAATGCAGATACGCCTCGGTCGGCTGGACGAGGGCGAGGACGGCGACCAGCGCGAGCGCCGCCCACTTCACCGCGGCGTCTCCACCAGGGCCTCGATCTCGCGGGCGACTGCGTCGAGCGGCAGAGGCCGCCGCGCAGGACCGCCCTGCATGACGACGGGCGCGCCCGCCTGCCGTGCCACGCGGTAGACGCCCTGGCTCAGGCCGACGAGCGCCGGAATCGCCGGCGGCTGCCCGCGCAGGAACACCACGACTTCGTCGCCGGCCTCGAACTCCGGGGCGCCCACGACGACGCGGCGGTAGCGGCCCACCTGTCCAGTCGGCAGGCGGAACGTCACGTGTCGGCCCGGGCTGCCCTTGAGCGCCTCCACGACGGCGACGGTGACAAAGGTCTCGATGCCGTGCGGCGGCGCCGTGACGGCCGACCGCACGTCGACGACCCGTCCGTGGACGATCAGCGACGACTCGGCGACGATCGTCGGGAGGTCGGCGGGCAGCAGCACGGTCGCGGACGCGCCGGCGGCCGTCACCACGGCAAACGCGAGTGCGGCGGAGAGGGCGCGGCGCATGGTTGAGCTCGCTCTATGCAGAAGTCGCGCCGGCAGCCCGCGCCGCCACGGCCAGGATGGCGTCGGCGGCCCGGCCGCTCGCGCCCGGCGTCCCGAGCCGCTCGCGGACGCCGCGCAGCGCC